>TBL_comb47_HYPODRAFT_10000185_pt1 | contig 78823 bp, 73 predicted proteins | sample TroBogypolimnion_40_FD_10682 | JGI IMG/M metagenome (IMG submission 10682) | reverse complement strand
CGGAGCTGACAGCACATATTGATTCAACTTACAGGACTTTAACTGATCGGAATCATCGTGGGATAATCGGGTTCAGTATGGGAGGCATCCTGTCGTGTTACCTTGCCGGGAAATATCCTGACCGTGTATCGGCTGCAGTAAACATGGTTGGAAGCACAGAGTTTTTCATTGGCCTCCCGGAAAACCATACCTTATATCAGGTCAAATATACCTTTGATAACCTTCGTGATGTGGGTCTCCTGTTTCATAACCGGGTACTGTGTCCTATGACAGGCCTCAATGATGAAGTAAACGAAGCAGCGATTTGGAACGGTCAGGAGAATTACGAATACCACAAGCTGGAGGGAGATCATAAGGTAGACGATCCGGGAGAGACGAAAGTATTTGAATCGTCCATGCGATTTGTGGTCAATCAGTTTGACAAACCCGCACCTATGCACAAGCAATGGTCGCATTATGACGACTGTCCACAATTCACGCTTTGGGGCTATACCGTGAAAAGCACGAAAAATGAAACGGGTTTCCTGTTTCTAAGGAATGTGGATGCACATGGATTTGGCTTCTATACTCACAAGTGGCTTCCGGATGGGCCGGTTGTAAAAAACTGCAAGGCTACAATCACCACTGCCCCGATTTATGAACCAAATGGGCTGTATGAAATCAGGATATTTAATAATGAAAGCAAACAACTGGCAACATTTAACAGCATTGCCGGGAAGGATGGCAGGTTAACCCTTGATCTGACAGGCGGAGGATGCGAAGTAGGTATTACGAAGAAAGCAAAACCGGCAGGATTTGTGGCTACAGGATTTCAACTTCAAAAGGGACAACGGTATCTTCGGATCAATGAACCGGGGGAATTAACAATCAACCTGTTTAATCGTGGAGGGCATACTGGTGCGAACGGAAAATTAAAGGTTACCCTATCATGCGCCGATCAATCGGTAAGTATTGCTTCGCCTGAACAGGAAATCATTTTAAAGGACGGGCATCCTGTATTTGATTCGAAAGCCTTTAAAATCAGCAGTACCAAGACCCCTCCTTCTGACGGACAGCCAACCTGGCTGCAGTTGAAAGTGACGATGGACTGTGAAACCCTGCACTCAGTGGACAATTTCCTTTTGCCAGTATTTTATAATGTTCCTGATTTTACAAACATTCTGGTGGATGATGGAATCCGGAGATCCACTTCAAAGAATCCTTCATTAACCAATCAGTCGCGTACGGACTCTATTTTCGGTACAGGGAATGCTGACGGAAAAATCACGGCAGGAGAACAAATAATGCTTTATGAGAAGACACACCGGTTACGATTATATAGTGACGATCCATATGTTGTTGCATCTGATGAAAAGCTGGCCGATGAGGTATTACCATCCTTCTGGCCAGATGGGTTTACATTAAGTTCCGTGGTGAAGATAGCCGACAATTGCCCTGCAGGACATGAGATTGAATTCCTGGCCAGTTACGATACCAAGACCTGGAACCCAATCCATCGGACAGTGACATGGGGAAAGGTGAAAATAAAAGTCTACGGGAAGCCCTGAGTCAGGTTGGGGTTATTAATCCCGTCAGGGATTAAATGTGGGTAGAAAATTAGTTGAGCATTGGGTTCCGTCCCATACGGGCAAGGTCATTAAGTTAAGAGAATTTCTTGGTGGAACTTCGTGGCTTGGAGCCTTTGTGGCAAGAAAAATATAGCCACCAATGCACAAAAACACTAGGTTTCACAAAAAAGCAAATTGCCAAACATCCTTAACTTAATGACATTGCCCATACGGGACGGAATATTTTGCTACTAAATTCTTTTACTACCCATATTGTGTGCCTATGGCACGATCATTCAACTCAGAAAATAATTTTCAATAATGTCATAAAAATATATATCTTTATATACTTGATATTAAAAATATTAGATATGGATGAAGTAATAAGTAAATTAATGACTCCAGAAGAATGTATGCAGATTGCAGAAATGTACTCAGAGCTTTCAAGGCAAGCACGCCAAAGAGCAATAGAACTTCGAGCTTATTCTCATCAGAAAACCAACAATGTGGAGACTGAGTTATTAAAGGCACTTTATGCATATGAGGAAATTCTATCAAAAAAGAATGGAAGAAGAACTCACGCATCAAGAACTTGGCAAATGGTTAATCGTTATGGCATTATTGGTGCAGCAGAAAAAGCCGTAAATAGAAAAGTTGATGCACAAGGATATAAAATGCTGGTTGATGAAGGTTATCCAGATTTGACTTTTGAAAAAGTTATATCAAATTATCCAGAATCTTTTAGTAAAGAAGCTGTAAAACAAGCAAATAAACGATTAGAAGAATTAATAAAGATTTAGGACAAGTAATATAATACTCCCAAAATATAGTACAAGAAGTTAATGAAGATATATTTTTTTACGTAGTTTAGAATTAATACTTTTAATGCAAAATGAGTTTCTGGTGTTCCCTGCCTATAAAACTTCTGTAGTAGGCTTTTATTATCAGATAGTCATCAAATGCAATTACAAAAATACAAAGTGTAATACTTTTATGGTTGCTTAAAGAGCTTAAATCCAATATCATGAAGTATCTTTTATCCTTGATTTTTTTAATCTTAGTATTACTACTAATTAATAGTTGTAATACAACAAAGCCATTTATTGCTTACCAATTAAAGAAAGACCAGTTTGAACCAGATAAAATACAATTATATAGTAATTCAATAAAGATTGAAGGTGTAAAGATGATAAGTCCTGAATGGGCTTGCTTTACAATTTATTTTTCAGGAGTGAAGTCATCAACTCCGTCAAATTTTGAAGGAGTTGGAATCTCTTTTAAGATTTTCAGAGATACCCTTGTGGTTGTAACTACCATTGCCGGTGGCCCTTCTGAAAAAGTAGGGATTCGTGCCGGGGACCGGATTGTACAGGTCGATGAGAAGAAAACCGCCGGCATTGGATTGAAAAATACAGAGGTATTTGACTTGCTGCGAGGTAAAACTGGGACCAAGGTCGATATGAAGGTAAATCGGAAAGGGGAAGCTAATTTGCTTGAATTTACTGTGTTTCGTGATAAAATACCAACTATCAGTCTCGATGCTTCTCGTTGGTATATTGAAACGGACCTAGGTGCGTATGAGTGGTTGTTTATAGATGAGTTAAAATTTGCTGTAGATGACAAAGTTTTTACATATTATTCATCTCCAAATCCATCAAGAGAAGTTTATGATATGTTTTCAAACGCCCGAATTTCAGAATCAAATATCTTTTATGTAGATGAGAATTTATTTCAATCTTTAAAGTCAGCCAATAAAGTATCTATAAGATTAAGTGGAAAAACTAACATAGACAGAAATCTAACTTCAGACGACATTCATAATATCGTTGGGTTTTACGACTATGTAAATGAGCGACTTCCAAGAAAAGAATAAAATGGCAACTTCAATACATTACTTTTCTCATAAGTAATAGAAGCAATTTAATGTCGTATTTTATCTGCGAATGAATTAGGATAAATCTTTCACCGCTACGCGGCTATTAATCTTATTGCTAAATTTATACTACCATACTTTCACCGCTATGCGGCTATTTATTAGGTGCATAGCACTGGCAGTATGGCAGCAAAACAACAGAAGTGCGAAAATAAGCCGTGTTAATGGTGACATAATATTGGTAATGAAATATTATTTAATTCCTTTAGCTTTTATAGCTAATCATGTTAATAAAATATTTAAACAGTCAACTATACTTTGAGCCTTAACATACAAAATTACTATATTTGAGTGTTCATTTCAGGGAGGCAACTCATACTCAACCTTGCTTCCCGGTAAAGACTAAACTAAACCTAACAGACAGATAATGAATAAACTTATTGGATTATTCCTCCTTTTCACCTTTATCATTGCAGGAAGTTTCACTGCAGGTTCAGCCCCAAGTCGTGTTAAAAAGAATACGCTCAAGGTACTTTTTGTGGGCAACAGCTATACCTATGTGCAGAATCTTTTCCAATTGGTATCCCTTATTTCCGACAGTACCCAAACCAAACTGGTTACCCGTAAGTCAACGGTCGGCGGGGCATACCTGAGTGAACACTGGCAGAATAAACGCGGATTAAAGACCAGGGAAATCATCAGTAAAGGACATTTCGATGCTGTCATTCTTCAGGAAAACAGCATGGGTACGATTCAGCAGCCTGACAGCACCATCAAATACGTGCGTTTGCTGTGTGGATTGATACGCCAGTCGGGGGCAAAGCCGTATTTGTATACGACCTGGGCCAGGGAACGGGTTCCTCAGTATCAGGATGAAATCACCAAAGCCTATGCAGAAATGGCCAAAATGAATGAGGCTACGTTAGTGCCTGTTGGTGAAGCCTGGGAATTGTCCAAACAACTTCGTCCAACCCTTGAACTGTATAACCCGGATGGCAGTCACCCCTCAAACCTGGGAGCCCTGTTGTCGGCTTATGTCTTTGTCGGAGTGCTGACAGGAGAAGTTCCGGCTAAGATTCCTGAATGGTATCAGATTAAGGATATCGACGGTGAGACGGTAGAGTTAACGAATATTGATGCGCTCGATGCGGTTTTCTTCCGAAAGGTGGTTGAAAAAACATTAGGTGATAAGAAATGAGTCTGCTCCGAAAACCCCTTATTCGAGGCTTAACGCAAAGACACGAAGGCACAAAGTAATATAAGATATTGACCATCTTTGTATTATAATAATTAAATCTTTGTGTCTTAGTGCCTTTGCGTTAAAATTGACTTTTCGGAGAAGAATCAGAACTAATTTATTTTTACTATATATGAGAAACATTGCAAGACTTAGATTACTAACAATAACTATTGCGGGGTTCCTGACCATCCTGCAGTGCAATGCACAGAAAACAGTCAGGATACAATTTGACAGCAACAAAGAGGTTTCAGGAAAGAAGTTTGCCATTAAGGATATTTCCTCCGGTGTTCCAACCAACTGGGACGGATATAACTTTGTAGTGCTTGAGTATATGATCACCACTGCTCAGCGTTTTCAGCTTGGTTTTACCACTGAAACAGGCTACAACGAACTGCGTGTGATGAGCTACACACCCAATGGATGGAACAAACTGGCTATTCCGCTAAAGTTTTTCAGGGAATTACCCGGCGCTGCACTCGATCTGGCAGCCACTTACAATCAGGCCCGTTATACAGGATGGATGAACCTGGGGGGCAAACGCGGGCCTCTTCGTGGAGTTGATTCCATCGGGGTCAGGATGAATGTTCCGATCAATAACCCGGTGATGGAAATACGCTCCGTTTCATTGTCTGTAGAAGACCCCGGTGATCAGTACCTGGGAGATAAACCTGTTGTGGATGAGTTTGGTCAATGGAACCTGGGCGACTATGAGGGGAAAATTAAATCCCTTGAACAACTCCAAAAAGAGTGGGCTGTAGAGGAAAAGGAAACCGCCGTTACAAAGAGATATATTACTAAAATCGAAAGTTCCACCGGTGAAATGGTAGAGAAGGTGATTTCGGTAAATAAAGCAGAATACTCCAAATACGGGGGCTATCTGAACGCAAAAGTGAAGGCAACCGGTTTCTTCAGGACCGAAAAGATAGATGGGAAGTGGTGGTTTGTGGATCCTGAAGGCTGCCTGTTTCTTTCGGTAGGGGTCGATTGTGTGAATCCCGGTGGCGGAGGTAATGCGATTAACCTCGACAAGCGGAGGAATATGTACAAGGAATTGCCTCCTGATGACATTGGCAGTAATGGGAAGAGACCCAATTCGGCATCTTTCGGAAATTGGAACCTTTTCCGCAGATATGGAGCAGCATATCCTGAAAAGTCGAAGGAGATGATTATTCGACGTATGGATCAGTGGGGACTGAATACCATTTGTAACTGGTCGAGTCAGGAGGTTATGAAAATGAACCGGAAGGCATTTATGCTGCAGTTGCGCGGTATTGGCATTGAGAATGGTCTGATGGGACTGCCCGATGTTTATGATCCGCAATTTGCATCAAAGGTGGATGCATCGTGCAAATCGTTCCTGGAACCCAATCGGGATAATCCATGGCTGATCGGCTATTTCGTAGGGAACGAACCCTCTTGGCTGGAGCAGGAAGACCGGCTGTGTAGTATGATTCTTGACGGTAAGGACAAACCCATTCAGACTGAATTGAAGAAATATCTGGTTGGAGGTGATACTCCTGAGCGCAGGAAACAATTTATCTACGATACCTTCAGGATATTTCTAAAGACAGTAAATCAGGCTGTAAAAAAATATGATTCCCATCACCTGAATCTGGGGATGCGTTTCGGACATGTTCCTGAAAAGAAAGTCCAACTGATCTGCAAAGATGTTTTTGATGTGTTCAGCTTCAATTGCTATGACCTGTATCCGAAGAAAGAGTTTATGGACCAGATTATGGAAGGAACAGGACTTCCCATGATCATTGGTGAATTTCATTTCGGCACAGTGGACCGGGGAATGGCTCAGTCGCTTTGGCAGGTGAATTCGGAACAGGAACGGGGTGTTGCCTATCGCTACTATACCGAACGGGCTTATACTCATCCGGGACTTATTGGCACGGCTTATTTCCAGTGGGCTGACGAGGATCTGACCGGTCGGGGCGATGGAGAGAACTACAACTGCGGCCTGGTCGATGTGACCGACCGTCCGTATAAGTACCAGGTGGAGGCGATGATGGAGACTGCCAAACGGTTGCAGGACATTCATCTCGGGAAAGAAAAGCCAGTCGATCAGGCACCTGTTAAGGCAAGAGGAAATGGTTCTGCTCCTGACTTATGGAATAAATAATCAACATCAGACAATATATAAATTAATGAAATATAACCACATAGACACATAGGCCACATAGTTTAAAACTATCTATGTGTTCTTTGTGCCTATGTGGTTAAACTAAAATCATTTAAATATCCAATAGACAAAATATTTTGCGATATAACCATATATTAATTCCATATATAAACCAATGAAAAATAACCACATAGGCACATAGGCCACATAGTTTAAAACTATTTATGTGTTCTTTGTGCCTATGTGGTTAAACTAAAATCATTTAAATATCCAATAGACAAAATATTTTGCGATATAACCAAATACTAATTCCATATATAAACCAATGAAAGATAACCACATAGGCACATAGAACACATAGTTTAAATCTATCTATGTGTTCTATGTGCCTATGTGGTTCAAATTAAAACTTAACCTTATGAAAAAAGCATTCTTAAATACCTTATTTTTAACTACTCTGGTTGGAGTAAGTTCGTTGTTCGCACAGAACGCTGAACCCGGGAAGATCGAAGCCTGGATCACCAATGCAGATCGCTCAGCCTTGTTTGAAAAGCAGAGCGAAACCGTTACTTTCAGCAAAAGAGAACGAGGCTGGGGTGGAACAATCATCATCGATGAGAATGAGAAGTTGCAGACTATGGATGGGTTCGGCTATGCCCTTACGGGCGGAAGCGCAGAACTGATGATGAAGATGGCTCCTGCCGAGCGAAGCAAACTAATTCACGAACTGTTTGCAACGGATGAAAATAATGTGGGCATCAGCTATATCCGTTTAAGTATCGGCTCTTCCGATCTGAATAGCTTTGTATTCTCCTATGATGATCTTCCAGACGGACAGACCGATATGCCTTTGGCCAAATTCGATTTGTACCAGGACTATAAGGATGTCATACCAGTCATGAAGGAGATATTGTCGGTTAACCCACAGATCAAAATAATGGGATCTCCCTGGTCAGCACCGAAGTGGATGAAAAGCAACAATAATGTTCGGGGCGGATCGCTCAAACCTGAATGTTACGATGCGTATGCCCATTACCTTATGAAATATATTCAGGTCATGAAGCATGAAGGAATCACTATTGATGCGATCACCGTGCAGAATGAACCACTGAATTCGAACAACACTCCTAGCATGCCTATGCTTCCCACTGAGCAGCGGGATTTTATCAAAAATAACCTGGGACCGGCATTACAGACTGCCGGCCTGCAGACGAAGATCATCCTGTTTGATCACAACCTGGATCGGATAGACTATCCGCTAACTACTCTTCGCGATCCCGAAGCATCCAAATATGTCGATGGTTCAGGATTTCACAATTATGGTGGCGTAATGAGTGCCATGACTACCCTGCACAATGCACGCCCTGATAAGAACCTCTATTTTACCGAACAGATGGTTGTTGAAAAACCTGGCAGTCCGACCATTGAAATTGCGGCACAGGTGAAGCGCCTTATTGTTGGGGCCACCCGAAACTGGAGTAAGAACGTCATCCTATGGAACCTTGCTGCAGATCCGAAAAATGATCCGCATACTGATAATGGCGGTTGTCCGATGTGCCAGGGAGCCATAACAATCGATGGCAATAAGGTTTCGCGAAATCTGGCCTATTATGTGGTTGCCCATGCCTCGAAGCTGGTGCGCCCGGGTTCGGTGCGTATTTATTCAACGAACAAAGGAGATGAAATCGTAAACATAACCGGTGATGAAGAACGTTCCGGAGCAGCTAGGGTGTCCACCGACGCAAGTGATGCTTTGCCCAATGTGGCATTTAAGACTCCCGATGGAAAAATCGTGCTGATTGTAGCCAACGACAGTTATTTGGTTAACTCCTTCCGAATTCAGTATAATGGTCAATATGCCAGTTTCAAGCTTAATCCGGGTGCCGTTGGGACTTATGTCTGGTAATTGAAGAAAGTTATTAAAACCTGTTTCTTTACCTTTGATTGTGGCTGTTTCCGCATATGTTCCAACATCCGGGAGAATATCAATGTGTATATCGACTTTCAATCCTTATTTTTCATCTGTTTAAATTTTTAACCACATAGACACATAGGGCACATAGTTTAAATGTCACTTTAAATATTTCTATGTGCCCTATGTGTCTATGTGGTTATTTTTCATTTGTTTATAATCATTCTCCTGTGTGTCAAATTTGGATTGTCATGGACGTTTCTATTGCTTATCCTTTGGGCTATTACCAATGCTTTAAATTTTTAGACTGCCGAAAAGTCGGATGTAGCAATCATTTATAAAATTAATACATTTGTAAAAACGCATAATTATGAATGATTTTGTAGCTAAAAGGCCATCTATCCTTGCCGTTGATGATAACCAGATGAATCTGATGGTTATGAAGAATATGTTCAAATCTTCGGAGTATGAAGTTTATTATGCCGATTGCGGGCAGAAAGCTATTGATGTGGCACGGGAAAAACATCCTGACATGATCTTGCTCGATGTCGTAATGCCTGACATGAGTGGCTTCGAAGTTTGCCGGATTCTAAAAGAAGAAGAGTATTTTCAATCAGTACCGGTGATCTTTATCACAGCTGCCGATGATCTGGAATATATTATCAATGGATTCGAAGCCGGTGGAGTTGACTATGTAACAAAACCTTTTCGTAAAGAGGAAATCATGCTTCGCATCAAGACACATTTCGATCTGAAGCTAACCCGGGACCAGCTTTTAAAGACCACTACAAGTCTTCAGGAATTGAATAAAGTAAAGGACCGTTTATTTTCAATTATTGGACATGACTTACGCAGTCCAATTGGTAATGTGAAGATGGTGTTGGAATTTATGTCAAAGGGAATTATCGATCCAAATAAAGGCGATATCTATAAAAACACAATTGCTGATCTTCTTCGTACGACTGACGAAGTATTCGAACTCCTTGATAATCTGCTTTCCTGGGCTACAAACGAAAGCGGTAATATGCAAATAGTCCCCGAAAATATTAATTTAAAGCAAGCGGTGATTAGTATTGTAAACCTTTATCAGGCAGGTATTAACAACAAGAACATCAAACTGAATATCAATATTGATGCCAGCCATTTTGTTTTTGCTGATTTAAATATGGTCAAAACCGTTATTCGTAATTTATTTTCAAATGCAATAAAGTTTACTCCTTCAGAAGGAAAGATATCCTTTGAATCATGGATGGAGAATGGTATTGTTAAAATCGGAGTTACAGATACAGGGAAAGGGATATCGCAGGATATAATTAATAAAATACTTGACCCAACTATTTATTTCAGTACTGCTGGTCTAAATAAAGAGAGTGGTAATGGTCTTGGATTAAAGTTATGTAAGGATTTTATAGATAAAAGTAAGGGTAAAATCTGGATAGAAAGCTCATTGGGTTCAGGAACAAATGTATTTTTTACTTTACCTGCTAAGAATGAAGATATTATTCTTGAAGATTCCCAAACACTGGTATGGTAGGTCTTATTTCAGACTTCGAAGTTTAACAGATTTAAATAATCATCAGGCTGCAATCATTTGACGAATAGATTCTGGATCACTTGACATACTTGTGGGGAATCTAATAAACAGGTCAATAATTAGTTATTAATAACCTTATTTCCAACTCATTAAACCTTAGTAACCGGCAAAGAATCCCCTGACCCCAACCATATTTACCTTATCAGGACTTTGCTTGATAATATGATTCTATTTTCATAATTAATAAGGTAAATAAGATTAGAGTTCAGGTGGTTGAGCTATGTTACTAAGGTTTCAGGACAAAAAGTAAGGTTTTCTAAGAAACTCATTAGATTTCCTGTTAAATAAGGGAAAAACTTCCCTACAAGAATATGAAGTGATTCTGGATTCTCAGTAAATTCAATGATTAAAGTTTAATTAATTTTTAGTCAAACCACAAAAACATTAATAATCATTTGGTGTTTATAATTATTTTGAGTTACTTTTGTACTCAATATATATGCATTATCGTAGAATATTTAATAATTATTCGCGTTAATACACAATTACCATTATATTAGTGTCTATTTTACTCAAAAACCGATCTAGAGGTGTGACTGAGGGGGCGAAGCTGCGAAAACTGCATCCTTAAACTGAATCAAATATACTTCCTGACAAAATAAAAAGTATTCCTATTCAATCTTACCAACCATCCACAGCAAATTGCAACACCCTGTAACCCAATGATTGAAAGTTTAATTACTTCAAAAACCCGAATTAAGCTCTTACTTAAGTTCTTTTTGAATAGCCAGACAAAAAGTTACCTGAGAAGCTTGGAGACTGAATTCGGAGAATCAACGAATTCCATCCGGGTAGAATTGAACAGACTGGAAAACGCCGGACTTCTCGACACTGCAAACGTGGGGAATAAAAAAATGTTCTTTGCAAACATTCACCACCCATTGTTTTATGACATCAACAATATTTTAAAAAAATTCATAGGAATAGATCAGATCATCGAACAGATTACTTCCCAGGTTGGTGATCTTCAGGCGGCATATCTGACAGGAGATTTCGCGATTGGCAAGGATTCCAAAATTATCGACCTGACACTGGTTGGTGACCGGCTCGATCGCCCGTATATCGAAACACTGGTCGAAAAAGCCGAAGGATTTATCAGTCGAAGGATCAAATACATCATCCTGAGTAAGGATGAAATGATTCAGTATTATAACAATAAACCGGTATTACTCATCTGGCAATCGGACAAAACAAGCAACTAGAAAACATATCTTAACACATATTTTATGAAATCATCCAATCTTATCATGCAGTATTTCTTCATTCTGATGCTGGCACTGTGTTTTTTACTGCCTGTCACATCAGTAGTACAGGCACAAATGGCAGTTCCACCTGCTATCCAGGCTCAGATCAATGCTGAATTGCAAAAGCGTGGGCTGACAGAAAACGAGGTTCGAGTGCGTTTGCTGCAAAAAGGAATTGATCTGGAGAATATTCCTCCGGCAGAACTACCACAATACCAGTCCAGGGTAATGGCTGTTCTGGACGAACTACAGGCTGAAAAAAAAGCAGGGAGCAACGCTACTCAAACAGCAGGAAATGGGACTCTTCAACCAATTATTGTAAACACTTCACCAACAAATACACCAACAAATACGCCAGCAGATACAACCAAACAGAAAATCAGTAACATTGCAACTACTGAACCGGTAACTACTTCAAAGGAAGCGGCAGCAGAAGCTTCTCAGCGGGTGATTCAGACTGCCGCAGTAAAAAAAGAAGGAGTAATTGCGATTTATGGACATTCCCTTTTCACCGATAAGTCGCTCGAGGTTTTTCGTACAACTGATGGAGCACAGGCACCGGATACCTATATTTTGGGCGATGGAGATGAAGTTCGAATTTCCATCTTTGGCGCTTCACAAACCGATATTCAGCAACAAGTTGCTTTGGATGGTTCAATCCAACCTACAGGTGTAGCCAAAATATTCCTGAAAGGACTGTCGCTGGCCCAAGCCAAGGAAGTTATTCTGAATCGCTTATCTTCTGCATACACATTTCGTTCCGATCAGTTTGCAGTTACCATTGTTACCGCACGTACAATAATGGTAAACGTATTTGGCGAGGCTAATATCACCGGTGGATTCACTATATCTGCATTAAACTCTGCATTAAATGCACTTTCTGCTGCAGGTGGCCCCACCGATATAGGATCAGTGCGGTCTATCCAGCTAATCCGTGGGAATACCCGCAAGAATATTGACATTTATGCCTTTATGAATGACCCTGCAACACAGTTTAAGTTCGATCTTCAGAACAATGATATCATTTTTGTACCGGTAGTTAAATCACTGGTTACCATCGAAGGTGCTGTGAAACGTCCGATGACTTATGAAATGCTTCCGAACGAAACATTAACCAACCTGATTCAATATGCGGGTGATGTGAAAATGGACGTTTTCCCTGATTTTGTGCAAATAGAACGATATATTAACGGTGAACAAAGATTGTTTGAATATGATCTAAAAGAAGTTCGTTCAGGAAAAACAAAAGTTGATTTGATGAATGGTGATGTCGTGCATATCAAAGCAATCAGAAAGCCCATGGATCAGTATGTTGATGTGGAGGGAAGTGTGTATTACCCCGGAAGATTTGATCTTTCATCAAATGCGACTTTGAAAGCTTTAATCGCAAATGCCAAACCAACATACCAGGCGAAAACTGACGTTTTATTCATCGAACGCATTAAGCCGGATTCTACATTTGAAGTTCTAAGCGTTCCATTCCCCGGAACACAGCCAGGAACCAACGATTTTACCCTTCAGCCACGTGACCGGGTGCACATCATGGACCAGTCACACTACCGTGATGTGGATACAATTACTGTTGCAGGATATGTAAGAAGTCCATTCAAAAAGACATTCTCAATAAAAGACCGGATCACTGTGAAACAAGCCCTTGAGATGGCTGGTGGTCTAAAGGCCAGTGTTTATCCTGTGGCCTATATCTTCCGTAAAAACATGCTCAACCCTGTCGAAATTCAATACATACGTATCGAACTGAGCCAGTCAGACCAGGTCATGTTACAACCCGGTGACCATCTCAATATTTATGACAACACAACCTATTCCGAGGTGGGTGAAGTCAGGGTATCAGGAGCTGTTAAAAAACCCGGGGGGTTTACCTATGATCCAAGTCTTACTGTTCGCGATGTACTGACCAATGCCGGAGGGTATACTGTAGGTGCCGACTTCAACCGTGTAGAAGTATTCCGGACAGTCCTCTCCAATACAGAAAGAGTAAAGTTGGATATGATCACCCTTACCGTTGATTCCACATTCCAGGTTGTCAGTCCAAAGAATTTCGAACTCCAACCCTATGATCAGGTTGTCGTTCGTTTAACTCCGGAATTTAATATCGGGCGCATCGTAGAAATTAACGGACAGGTTGAATACCCCGGAACTTATGCACTGGAATCAAAAAGGGTACAACTGAGTGATGTGATTAAAATGGCAGGAGGCTTGTTAAATGAAGCCGATCCGCTTGGGAGCCGCCTTTTCAGGACCTATCATAACCGGGGTAATATCAGTATGAATGTGGCAAAAGCCATGTCACATTCCGGAAACTTAAGTTGTGATCCTATCGTATTTGAAGGAGATGTTATCAATATCAACCGACTTGAAAACACGGTCACTATTCGTGAAACAGGAACCCGTATGGCTCAGTATTCTATCTATCCTGAAAAATCGGATGTCAAAAATGTAATTTTTCAGGGATCCAAATCTGCACGTTGGTATATCCATCATTTCGCAGGGGGCTTTCAACACAGGGCCAATCGTAACAGTGTAACAGTAACCCTGCCAAACGATCAAATGCTTTCAACAAAACATGTACTGTTATTCTTCCGGAAATACCCAAGAGCAAAATCAGGTTCTATGATCAGCCTCGAAATGAAACCACCTATCGAAAAACCTGTTGAAGGAACAAAACCCGACTGGGATAGCATTATGGCAAGAACTTCTGCTTCACTAACTGCAACAGTAACTTTATTTCTTTTGTTTAGATCGTTGGGGCTGTAAGTCAAGTCATTGATGCAACTGATAAAATAGGTTGTGGGGTTAATAGTTGTTAGGTTGTCGAGTTGTCGGTTGTCAAGGTTATAAATTCTAAACTGACAACCCTGCGACAACAGATATTTCTTTGACAACCAACAACTTTTCAACAATCAATATCTATTTGATAACTGACAAATGACAACCCTTCTACAACTGACAACTTTTCCGACAACTGACAACAAAAAGATCATCGCTTATATTTATAACATCCTTCAATCTATATATTATGTCCGAACAAAAAACACCTCAACTGAAACCTGCTGTTGATGATGAAATTGATCTGCTCGCCCTGGTTAAAACTATCTGGAATGGCCGTAGAACCATTCTTCTATCGGTCATCTCCGGTGCTATTCTTGGAGTCGTTGTTGCCCTGATTTCCCCAAAAGAATATACTGCTACTACAGTAATGGTTCCCCAGATGGGTAATGACAGCCAATCCAAACTTGGAGGATTAGGCAGTCTGGCAGCCCTTGCAGGAATAAGCCTGGATAATATGACCCAGAGTTCTGATTTATCCCCATTAATCTATCCCCAGATTGTAAGCAGCATTCCATTTCAGTTGGAATTGATGAATTCTCCTCTTAATTTTGAGGATCATTCAATGCCAATCTCCTTTTTTGATTATTCCATTAAATATAGTAATGGGTCAATATTGGGATCCATCAAGAAATATACAATCGGTCTTCCCGGAGTTTTAATCAAGGCAATTAAAGGAAAACCTAAAAGATTAAGTCTGCCAAATGATACGACCAATCTGCCCATCCATATGACTGAAGATCAGATCACCGTACAAAAAGCGCTAGACGATCTTGTTTCATTGGATGTAAACGCAAAAGAAGGATATTTAACACTAACCGCAAAGATGCCGGAAGCATTGGTTGCAGCGCAAATGGCGCAAAAAGCACAGGATTTATTACAGCGGTATATTACTGAATTTAAAATTGAAAAAGCGAAGTCCAATCTTGATTTTATCCAGGGACGATACAACGAAACCAAGGCTGAATTCGAAAAAGCACAGCTTAAATTGGCTCTTGTTTCCGATCGCAGTAAAAACTTCACCAGTGGAATTTCTCAGATGGAAACAGACCGTATACAGTCTCTTTATACCATTACCTTTGGCGTTTTTCAGGATTTAGCGAAACAGCTTGAACAAGCTAAAATACAAGTCAAAAAAGAAACTCCGGTATTTACAATTGTTGAACCGGCAACTGTTCCATATGAAAAATCAAAACCTAGAAGAGCAATAATCCTGGCCATCTGGATTTTCCTTGGAGGTCTTGTGGGGGTTGGGATTGTATTTGGAAAGGATTATCTGAAAGAGATAAAGACGAAGTGGAATGATGATAAAGTTGCATAGATTTACGAATTACAACTGTACAATTACACGAATTGAAACGAATTACACTGAAGAACGAATTCCACGAAGTGCGATGGCAGATATCCTATTTAAACATGAATGTTATCTAATTATAGGGGCTTGTATGGAAGTCCATAAAAACCTGGGATCTGGGTTCTTAGAAAGTGTTTATGCTGAAGCCCTTGAAATTGAATTTAAGAAAAAGGCGATACCTTTCGAACGTGAGAAGAAGTTGCCTGTAATCTATAATAATGAACCATTGAAGAAATATTTTAAAGCTGACTTTGTTTGTTATCATGCAATTATACTCGAACTTAAGGCAACTAAATATTTGATTGATATGGACAGTCAACAAACTCTAAACAATATAAAAGCCACAAAATTCAAGTTAGGTTTGTTAATTAATTTCGGAACTCCATCTCTAACCTCCAAACGCATCATCAATTAAGCCGTTTCGTGTAATTCGTCCTAATTCGTGTAATTCGTTCTTCAGTGTAATTCGTCCTAATTCGTGTAAATGATAATTAATTTAGTATCTTTATTTATCAATGAATCAGATCAATGAACAGTCCTGAAATAAAGGCATTTATCCGGCAGCACAGCAACCTCTTCTGGTACACACCCGAAGATAAAAAAGAAGAAATCAGTCCTGAATTCCTGGTGGAAACCATATTAAATTATGGGGATATCAATGATGTCAGGAGTCTTTTTAAAATCATGGGCCTTGTACAAATATCTGAAGTATTTTATAATATAAAGGGTCGAAAAAAATTGAACTATTATCCGGAAATTTACAATTTCTACTCCAATCTGATTCAAAAATATGCACACTCAGATATTTAATCCCACCCAGATTGAGCTTTTGCCACTAGTAAAAGAATTTAAAAAGGAATTTTACCTGGTAGGTGGAACTGCGATTGCATTGCATATAGGTCATCGGAGATCAATCGATTTCGATCTCTTTAAATTCAGCCCTATTAAACCAAAAAGTATCCTGCAAAGGATATCAGATTTTGAATATTCATATTCTGTGACAAGACGTGTAACAGAACAATTGAATGTGACCATTCACAGTGTAAAATTTACATTTTATCAGTACCCTTTTAAAATAAATGCCACAGAAAAACTGGATGATATCCTTCGGATGCCAAACTTACTTGATCTCTCTGCAATGAAAGCCTATGCGCTCGGTCGAAGATCTAAATGGAAAGACTATGTTGATCTCTACTTCATTTTAAAAGACTATTTCACGATAAAACAAATTTCCGACCGAACTGCCGATCTTTTTGGACAATTGTTTTCAGAGAAACTATTCAGGGCTCAATTAAGTTATTTTGACGACATCGATTATTCTGAAACAGTTGAATACCTTGTTCAACCGATTTCTGTTGAAGAAATCAAAACCTTTCTGATCGATAAGGCCACCGATATTTTTGAATGATAGATTTTGTAAAGGGTCAAGATCCGCCAAATCCATATTTGTTAACCGAATTCAGACATTACCCTTATCATTTATATTGATAGGGCTGATAAGGTTGGGGTTAATGGGTTTCATCAGCTACGAAGCTTTCAAAAAGAAAATAAGGGTTCAGGAATTAGACGTCTATCCGAAACTCGAGGGAATTAGGAAAAAGAAAAAAGGAATGAGGAATAAGAAAACCTGCCATTATAGGCGTTATTATTATGGTATGGAGAAATCGAGAATTATCCCCACCAATCTATATCAGTACGGCAACTTTGAACTTGAAACTTGTAACCCAATCCAAATAATCCGTTTTAATCCGTGAAATCATAAATCATAAATCTATGTCTATGTCCTCCTCCTCTCAATTACTGAACAAAATAGCCACCAATGCCGAAGTCGTCGGGATTATTGGTTTAGGCTATGTAGGTCTGCCTCTTGCCGTTGGCTTTGCACAGGCAGGGGTAAAGGTGATTGGTTTCGACAAATCGAAAACCAAAGTCGATCAGATAAACCGGGGTGACAATTACATCAAAGATATCCGGGATGCTATATTACGCGAGGTCGTTGAAAGTATAAACCTTGTTGCAACCTCCGACTTTCGCAGGATAAAAGAATGCGATGCCCTGCTCATTTGTGTTCCCACTCCGCTGGATAAATTCCGCAAACCGGACATGAGTTACATTGAGTCGGCCTGTACAACCATCGGACAAAACATGAAACCCGGCACATTCATTAGCCTCGAAAGCACAACCTATCCGACCACTACTGAAGATTTTATGCTCCCTATTATTGAGCGGGAATCAGGGTTGAAACATGGTAATGATTTCTGGCTGGCCTATTCACCTGAGCGTGTTGATCCTGGCAATTCATCGTTTTACACAAAAAATACTCCAAAAGTAATGGGTGCTATTACACCCGAAGGACTGGAGATTGGTCAGAAAATCTATTCCAAAGCTATAGATCATCTGCATCTGGTCAGTTCGCCCAAAGTGGCTGAGATGGTGAAGATCCTGGAGAACACTTACCGATTGGTCAATATCAGCCTGATCAATGAACTGGCCTTGCTATCCGGCAAGATGGGCATCGACATATGGGAAGTGATAGAAGCGGCCAAAACCAAACCTTTCGGGTTTCAGGCTTTCTATCCAGGCCCCGGCATAGGTGGGCATTGTATCCCGCTTGATCCGTTCTACCTGGAGCACATCGCCAAAAAATACGATTTTGATTTAAGTATGATACATACTGCAGGTCATATCAACATGCGGATGCCTCATTATATGGTGATTAAAATCTCAACGGCATTGAACAGCATTAGGAAAGCCATGAATGGCAGTAACATCCTTTTCCTTGGGGTTGCCTATAAACCTAACATCGATGATGCACGGGAGTCACCGGCCATTGAAATCATAGAACTGGTTGCTAAAAAAGGAGCTAGCGTCACCTATCACGATCCTTATATTCCACAAATAACGACGTCCCATGGTACATCGCTAAGTTCTGTTGAATTAACCCCTGAGACCTTGCAAGCCAGCGACTGTGTGGTCATAACAACCAATCATTCAGCCTTTGATGTGACAATGATTCAACAATATGCCGGGCTAATAGTGGATTTAAGGAATGTGATCAAAAAGGCGGGAGAGAAGGTCTTTAAGCTATGAGCAGGGGGCATGGGGCATGGAGAAGATGAGAAGGTGAGAAAATGAGAGGGTGAGGGGGTGAGAAAGAATGTGAGAACCCAATTCGTGTAATTCTTTATAATTCGTGAAATTTTTATATAATAGCACTAAAAAATAGCACTTCACTCCTTAGGAAAATCAGTTACAAAGTTGGTCCGAATTGTTAATATAAAATCTCTTTTTTGAGTACAACGAACAATAATTTATTTTAGCTTTACTGGTAAATCTATTTAACTTTACCTATAAATCTATGAAATTATGAAAACTGATGATCTAACCAGAGAAGACCTCCAGGTATTAGCCATGGGCCTTCAAATGCGAATATCCGGTAAAATTGGGAAATTCGTATTTTATAAAACCTACGGTAAAATGCATGTACGCAGAAGACCCGGCAAACGTGATCCGGCAGCGACCTTTACCGAAAAACAAGAAAACAACCACAAACGGTTCCTGGCTATAACAAGGCACGCTCGCAGTCTCAAAAAAACCGTCATTGAGCCAATCTGGGACAAGGTGGCCAAACTCAAAAAGAAAAGCGGGTATAGTCTGTTCCTTAAGACCAATAATCCGGCATTTGATGCCACAGGTATGATACCCGACCCGCTATTGTTGCACTTTTCAGCCGGGCCGCTTAATCTGCCCAGTTCATTGAAAGCAACAGTTAATCCCGGAAATCCCAGTGCTATAGACGTAGAGTGGGACTTTAACAATAATTGGAGTGGAAGCTTTGAGGACGATTGCCTGATGTACATTCAATACCCCATGGAAACCATCGAGATTGTCAATACCGGGTTTAGACGCAAGGACCAAAAGGTCACCCTTCAATTGCCGCTTTCAGATGAAAAGGACCTTTACCTGTTTTTGTTTTTCTGGGACAAACACAAGAAAAGCTATTCGCCCGACCAGGCCTTTAAGATCCGTTAAATCTAAGCTCACCTTTGGAGAAGTATAAAACGACATCAAAGTGTATACTTGTTTGCTTATGCTGTGCTTTTGATGTGTTCAGGAATTCCACAAGCACTCCATATGCACAGCATAAGCACACAAGTACCAATTAAGTTGACCACCGATAGAATCGCTGCTTACATTTTAGAATAATAACCCACATGTTTTTCGATAGACTGCAAATTCTTGTATCGGAGAAAAAATAGAAAACGAATTTAGCAAATTTCAAGTACTCAGGATTCTTGTAATTTGCAATTGAATGCAATTTTGTTCTTCAGTTTAATTCAATAGGGTTAAAAAGGTTGGGGTTTGTGGGGTTTCATCCATATCTACTGAGGTTTGCAGAGAAAAATAAGGTTTCATGAATTAAACTGGATTGGTATTGAAGAACTCTAAAACCGTGAAATTCGTCTCGAGTACTCAGGATTAGTGTAATTAGTCTTAATTCGTGTAATTCGTATTTTAATGTAATTCGTATTTTAATGTAATTCGTATTTTAATGACTATTATACGACAAGGAACTGCCCCCTCCCTTACAGGAATGATTGGAGGAATTGTCATCGTGGAACGCTATGTCAAAACTTATATGAGAAGGGCGCCACAGCGCAAAGTAAAGAATTCGTGGTCTCCCGCCCAAGTCCTACACCGCCAGCGTTTTAGCCTGGCTAATTCTATTTAAACGATCGCTCATTCCCCAGCTCTGGAATTATGAGGCAGAAAATATGACCGGCTATTCGCTTTTTCTCAAATCCAACATGCCGGCTTTTGGTCCAGACGGGACCATTAAGGATGCCGGAAAAATACAACTTTCAACTAGGAAGCTGCCCTTCCCTCCCGATCTAAAGGCTGGCCGACAATTAGTGGGATCCTCTACTATTGATGTGAACTGGTCACGCGAGATGACTTTGAAGGGCTTTCGCAGCACTGATGAGTTGATGGTAATCAGTGCCGCTGAAGGCAGCTATTCGGAGTTAACAGCTACTGGCATTTTAAGAAAAAACCTGATGGGTACATTTGAATTGCCGTCTCTACCCCATCCTGCCACACATATTTATCTTTTCTTTGCCTCTATGGACCGAAGTTATTATTCTGTGAGCGTCTGCTATGAAGTATAGAACAGATTTCACTGCCTGCCCCGGCCTGTCGGGGAATTTAAATTGATTTTGTATTTTTACAAAAAATTAAAACCATGCAAATCGATTTGCAAACCAAATTGAAAGCCATGCTCTGGGATATACCTGGAAACAAAAGATTGGATATTGCCAATAAAATCCTTTCCAATCCGGTTGAAACATTCCAAAACGACGATCAACTCCTTATCAAAGCGCTTAATAGCCTTAAATGGTATGAATTAATCCGGATATTGGGCAAACAGAATTTATTCAACTTGTTGACAGATTCAATCCTGCAAAAACTGTATCCAATTCAACGACGTACTTATTATACCAATGCACGAAGATTATTATCAGAATATACTATATCCGCTTCAGGACAAAGTGCTTAAGATTGTTGCCAAACTTCCTGTTGAATTCTATCTTACAGGAGGTACTGCGTTAAGCCGGGTTTATTTGAATCATCGTTACTCTGATGATCTTGACTTTTTTGTGAACAACCGGTCCGACTTTAAATTACAGGTCAACGCTATAATCAAAGGGCTTACAGAATCTGGCCTTTCTTTTGATACAGCTATTGCCGACGAAGGTTTTGCACGTGTATTTGTTATTGATGATAACCACACTTTAAAACTCGACTTTGTAAATGATGTGTCCTTTCGCAGTGGTATACCCGCTAAAACAAAACTCTTTGCAAGAACCGACAATTTATACAATATCCTTTCCAATAAGATAACGGCATTGGGACGTTACTCTCCAAAAGATGTGGTGGATATCGTGTACATTTGTGAAATTCTTTCGTTTAATTGGGAAGATATCCTTAATGATGCTTTTGAAAAAGACCTTTGGGTAAATCCTATAAATGTTGCTGAAGTACTGGAACAATTCCCTATTGAGAAACTACAGGAAGTAGTCTGGATAAATGAAGCTCCTTCCTCCGAATGGTTTGCTGATCGTATTAAACAAATTATTACCGGCATTCTCGAAGGATCCGACAACACCCCGATAGCATTATTATCCGAATAATTGACTTTCGGGTAATTCGTCTTAATTCCCCGACAAGCCGGGGCAGGCAGTGTAATTCGTTCTAATTCGTGTAATTCGTTCTTTACCCCCTTGTACATTTACCTGTTCTTTGCTTCTAAAGACCACAGAGATTATTCGGCGATTTAATGCAATGAAATTTAAATAAAATGTGGTGAAGATGAGAAGAAGGGATAGTGAGAAAATAAAAAAATAAGAAATAGTTTGATATGCCAATAATTTTATAAATTGGGATTCAATACTGGTTTTATTATATTTTGAGTAAATTTGTAACTAATGGAAACTATCATCAGAATAAGCAAAAATAAACCCGCATTCAGAGCACTAATTCTTTTAGCTAAAGAATTGGAAAAGAATGATCACAACTCGATTTCAATAAGTGAAGGATTTAAGGGAAAAGGGAAAATAAATGTAATAAGCCCAACTGGCAATCCAGTGGACACATTTCTTCTTTTTGATCAAATAACTGATTTTCCAACTTTGGATGAATTAAGAAAACTAGCATGGCCAAAGATTTGATAATTGTTGACAGTTGCGTTTTGATAAAAGCCTTTCGGAAAGATGACTATGCAATAAAAGACTTAATGGCAATCTCGGGATATATAGCCTTTTCTATCATTACCGAACTGGAACTTTTAATTGGTGCTAATACAATGGCAAAAAAAGAAGTCCTTAAAAAGATCTTTGAATCCTATTATGGGATTCCAATTGATCCATACATTTCAGCAAAAGCTGTTGAGATAATGAAAATGTATGTGACTGGACAACAAATAATTTCCGTGCCCGATTGCTTGATTGCTGCTACTTCGATAATTACAGGCTTTCCGCTATTGACATACAACAAAAAGGATTTCAATTTTATTGAAGGAGTAAAATTCCATGAATAAAAAATCCACCATCTTAGAAGGTAGACTTGAAAAGCCCATGTATGGGGCAGAATTCGAACATTTGTAGCTCTTCTGATGATTTTTAGTCTTCTTAATAATTATAGACATAAGATTAAAAAATGTCATATTTGTTGATTATAGTTTTCAAGCAAAGCCAATTTATAAATAACTACCACCAAAGGAGGTGGTTTTAATAGTTATAATAAACCCATTACAGGACTTTAATCAGTGAAATCGTTATTAGTGAAATTCGTTATAATTCGAATAATTCGTTTTCTAATGTAATTCGTTATAATTCCCCGACAAGCAGGGGCAGGCAGTGTAATTCGTTCTAATTCGCGTAATTCGTATTTTCATGTAATTCGTTCTTCACTGATTGAAAACCTGGGGAATGTTGATGCTGAAAAATTCATTAGTCTTATTAATAAAGAACCTTTCGATTATACTCTCTGGCAAAGTACCCTTTGTGGCGACCAGTCTGTTGACCAGATTAACAAATTGGCAATCAACTACAGGACGAAAAACAAGAATAAAACACTAAATCATACTAAACATCGTATTAAAAGCTGCATTCGCAACATTAATTTGCCTATCTGGACCTAATTTATCTAATGCCATACTATCAATGTAAAAGAGTCCTTATAAAAATCAGAAAACATTTAATTTTAAATTTGGTTATGTAACTATCCTTATTATTTGTTCAAAAATATTTTAAAAATAACTACAGATTTTAGGACCAAAGAAATATTTCAATTTTATAACAAAGCATGACAATAATGCGTAACGATTAGAGATCGTTAATTGTAAAATCAAAGAAATGACAGGGATTAAAATAAGTCACTTATTTAAGGTATTGTTCTTTCTTTTTGTTTGTTTTACAGCCTCAGCAGGGACAGTTGTGATCGAAAATGACAATTTTCGATATGAAATAAAACAAGATGGAAAGAACCTACATTTTATAGATAAATCTACAGGTATTGATTATATTGATTCTATTCCTGTCTCCTATTGTGCATCTGTAATGCAAAACGGGAAGCAATTTCATGTTACATCCATATCTTTGAGAAATAATATAATGAATCTTGAATTTGGCACTTCAGGTGTAACGGCTGAACTGCTTATAGAAAAAGAGAAGGATCATATTGCAATGGAAGTCGCCTCTGTAAAGGGATCAGCAGAATCTTTAACATTCATTGATTTTCATCTAAAACTTGAGGGTATGCCAAGTGATTCGTTTGCGGCCTGTGTCCTTTCAATGAATATATTCACTCAAGTCATCCCTCTGCCGGCACTGCAAAAGCATCTCTATGCAACCTGTTACAAACGTTTCGGTTTGAAAGGTGCAAAAATCACATTAATCGGTGTTCCTCAAAAGAATATTCTTCCGGTTATCCGCAATGTTATGAGCCAGGCCAAAGATATACCCCATTCAACAAAAGGAGGAGCATGGGCTCAGCTCGATAAAGAAGGATATGGCTCATACCTGATGAATTTTGGCACTCTGAATGAAAAAACGGTAGATGAATGGATTGATATGTGCAAAAATTTGGGTTTCAATCAAATTGATAACCATGGAGGAGGAAGCGATTTCTATAAATTCGGTGACTTTGAAATGAATAAAGAAAAATGGCCTGAAGGTTGGGATCATTTCAAGCGTATCAATAAGAGACTCCACGAGGCAGGAATTTCATCTATCTTACATACATATGCCTTTTTTATAGATAAAAATTCGAAATATGTAACTCCTGTTCCAAATAATGATTTAGCATTTTCAAATACTTATACATTAGCACAGGCTATCGGAACAGATGATAAAGAAATTGCAATTAAGGAATCAACGGAAAATATTTCTGCAACAACAGGTTTTCTGACAGAAAATAGTGTAACCATACGAATTGGGAATGAATTAATCACCTATAAAAGTGTCACCAATACCTCACCCTTTAAGTTTATTGGATGCACACGAGGTGCAAACGGAACAAAAATTTCAACACATGCCATAGGTGAAAAAATCTATCACTTAAAGGAAAAGTTCGGAAGGTTTGTTCCTGGACCTGAGACTGCCCTTTTCGATGAAATAGCGAAGAAAACTTCCGAAGTCGTTAATGAGTGTAATTTTGATGGAATCTATTTAGATGCAATAGATGGATGTGCAATTCTTGATGGCACTGAAAATTCCTGGTACTTTGGAACAAAATTCATTTTTGAAGTTGTAAAACATTTAGATCATCCGGTGGGAATGGAAATGAGTACAATGTATCACCATTGGTGGCATTATCGTTCACGTTGGCAGGCCTGGGACAGGCCGGTCCGGGGATATAAAAAATTTATTGACATTCATGCAGCAGAAAATAAAGGAGCATGGAAAGGATATGCACCCATTGTAGAAAAATATGCTTCGGCTGAGAATGGCAGTCTACTTCTTCCACTTCATTTAGGATGGTGGGGATTTCAGTCCTGGGCTCCTCCGCAGATCGAACCTACTTATTCTGATGACATCGAATACCTCTGTTGTAAAATGATTGGGAATAATGCCGGGCTCTCCATGTTGGGTGGCGTGGATAAGAAAACATTGGATGAAAATCCTCTTTTCAAAAAATTGACAGCAATGATCAGGCAATACGAAGACTTACGACATAAAAATTATTTTGGAGACTCCATCCGTAGTCTGCTTCGCAAGTCTGGAAAAGAATTTACACTTTTTCAAAAGGATAATGGAGAATTGACGTTTAAACCAATTGCCTATCAAAAGCATAAAGTTACCAGTTTAAAGGACGGTTCGAGTCATTGGACAGTGAAAAATAAATTTGATTCACAACCTGTTAGTTTACGGATTGAACCTCTTATGTCAGTAAAACCTTATGAGGATCCTGAGAATATAGTTTTGGCAGATTTCTCTCAAAAAGAGAATTTTTCAAATTCAGAGGCTGCCAGCGGAGTAACAGGAGCAATAAATATCTCAACAGAAAAATCGTTGAATGGTGAAGTCGTTAGTTCTTTTACGGCTAATAGCACAGTAAAGTCTCACCAGGCAGGTTCGTGGATTAAAATAGAAAAAGAATTCAATCCTGGTTTAAATCTCGAAAAGAATCAGGCGTTGGGAGTTTGGATTAAAGGCGATGGAAACAATGAGCTTCTAAATTTCAGGATAGAAAGTCCAAAGAATATTTCTTTTGGGGCAAGGGGAGATCATTTTGTTAAAATCGATTTCACCGGATGGAAATATTTTGAACTTGTTGAAATAGAATCTTCCGAATTTAGCAATTACATATGGCCCGATGATGGAGACTTCTATAATTCATACCGTAATACCATTAAATTTAATAGTATATACAAAATACAGTTATGGTATAATAATCTTGTTGAAGTGAAAGAAGTAAAATGCTTAATTGGGAAAGTCAAGGCTCTGCCTATGATTACAGCTACAATTGACAATCCTTCGATCACGATAGGGGGTGAAAAAATTGTTTTTCCTGTAAAAATGGAATCAGGGATGTATCTTGAATTTAATTCGGCAACGGACTGTAAATTGTATAGCTCAAAAGGAGAGCTTTTAAAAGAAATCCCAATTAAAGAAAGAATTCCAGTACTTGCAACTGGAAATAATGAGATTACCTTTAACTGTGACGATGCTCAAAAATTAAATACTCGTGCCCAGATAACGATTATCAGTAAAGGAATGTCATTAAAAAATAAATAATTGAATTTTCGTAAAACCAGGAATAGAATCCAACAAAAGTAACATTTTGATATCATGATAAAAGTCTTTAGCTTTTATTGATTTCATTAATTGATCATTTCTTATTCAGTTTTCTTATTTTATTCCTATCTATGCAGATGAAACTTAAACATCAGTAATTCTATAAAATATTATTCTTATTACATTGTCTGAATGAAATTTATACTCAATGCCACTTTGACACTGATTTTTTTGGGACTCTTTCTTGCTCCATCTGATTCTTCTGGTCAAAACAAGTATACAGTTAACCTTATTCAGCCTGATCTCATTGGAACACCCGAAATAAGCAATGTAAGTGCTACAAATGATTCAAAAAACAGAATTATTTGGAATATGTCATTAAACAAAATAAATTTTGCGATCGGCATCTATCGGGAAAATGTACAAGCCTTAAATCATTGGGAACTTATTTGCAAAGACACTTCAAAAGTAACAAATGAATTTATAGACCAATCATCGCTACCTAACAAACAGGCATATCGTTACCGAATTTCCGGCTTCGATAAATGTGGTTCTGAAACAGCGTTAAGTGCTCCACACCGAACCATAAAACTTCGTGTTGTGAAAACAGGTACTCTGTCTTATTTATTATCCTGGAATCCCTATGAAGGCAGACCCATAAAATTCTATGCTATCTATAGAGGATTAAGTAGTGATTCAATGCAGCTTATTGATACAGTTTATACCACCCAATACAACGACTCAAATTCGTTGTTAAAAGGTGATCTGTTTTATCGAATTGAAGCTGAGCTGGCCGATAACAACAAGGATAATTCGAAAATAGTAAACATGCAGAACAAAACCTGGAGTAACATCACTTCTATTCTTGCCTTCACTGGCAAAAATGATACAACATCAAAAAGTAATCTACAGATCTATCCAAACCCTTTCAATTTTCAAACAACAATATTCTTTCCAAATACATTAGGAAAACCATATGAACTATCTATTTTTGACATGTCCGGGAACCCATTATTTTCAAGAACCATTTATACCTCCCAAATTGAAGTTGAAAGAGGAAACCTAAAGGAAGGAATCTATCTCGTAAGAATAAAGGGTGCACAAATATTTGAAGGTAAAATGATGGTGAGTAAAAACTAGTAATTATGAATTCAAAGAAGCATATTGTTCTCCTTTTAATCCTAATATTGGCATCAATACTGAATGTATCAGCTCAAAACATTGAATTTGCCGGTAGTCCCATTGAAATTGATATCAATGGCTACAAAACCGGACAGATTCAATGGCAGTATTCTGAAAATAAAAGTTTATGGACTGATATTGAAAACGGTAATATACAAAAACTTAATTACACCATCAATAATACCGGATATATCAGGGCGGCAATCACTACCTGTGATTCAGTTTATCATTCTGACAACACATTCCTTACTGTCTATCCTGTATCATTATTAATCAGTGATGAAAATGAAAATATTCATCTGAAATGGGATACAAATGTCCCAATGAATTTGATCGATAAATTTATCATCCGGATTGAAGGTAGTGACACCACCTTTGAAGCACTCAAATCTATCAATAATTTGGTGATAAAAAGAAAAATGGCTTATTACAATAAATCATTCACTCTGGAGCTAAAAACTATAACGGGACAAACAATGTCCTACAAATCACCAAAATACGAAAACAATTTCACTAAATATTTTACTTGCAAAAACAAATATATCGCGCATCGGGGATTGTCAAGCCTTTATCCTGAGAATACCTCTATCGCTTTTACGAAGGCTGCAGATGCCGGATTTGAGTTTGTTGAATGTGATATTTGGTTGACGAAAGATCGACAATGGGTTGTATGCCATGATGAAACAATTGACAGGACTTCGGATGGAACCGGTAAGATATCACAATATACGCTTAGTGAAATTCAAAAATTTAATTTTGGGTATAGAAGTTTTGGAAACAAATATCCTCAACAGATATCTACCCTTAAAGAATTTGTTGATCTATGTAAGGCTAAAAACATAAAACCGATCATTGAATTAAAAGATCCAAATTTTGTTGCAAAGGATATTCAAAATCTTGTTGAAACAACAAGTAATATTTTGCCTGATTCAAGTTATGCTTTCCATAGTTTTAATACATTACATCTGTATGCAATCAGGAAAATCAAAAAGGATGTTGTTTTAGGTTACATCACCAGTACATACGATCCTGGTCAACTAAAAGACTTAAATGCATTATATCCCTGCTTTGATAATATATATACTTCCGGGGTGTCATTAGATAAACCTTTTAACAATCAATCAAACAGTAATCTTTACAATCTTTATTCCTCTGGAATATTTGTTTGCATATGGGTAGTTGAGAATTCAGTATATTTCAATAATCTAACAAAAAATAATATATTTGTTCTTACTGACATTATACCTCCTGCATTCAAATAAAATGAAAAATACAATTATAAATTCTGACTTATGAAAGATAGAGTAATAGTATTTACATCCGGAACTTTTGATCTGTTTCATACCAATCACTTGAAGATGATTAAATATGCCAGAGGTTTAGCGGATGTGCTTATTGTGGGTGTTAGTACGGACGAATTAGTCTGTTCATACAAAAAACCCCCAATTATTCCTTTTGAAGAACGCTTGGCAATTATTGAAGCATTAAAGTATCCTGATATTGTTATCCCTCAACATACCCTAAACCATACGCAAAAAGTAAATGATTTACACATAGATATTTTTGTGATAGGTGATGATTGGCGAGGAAAATACGATTACTTAAATGAATTAGGTGTTCAGGTTTTTTATTTCCCATACGGTGATGGAGTATCTTCAACAAACCTCAAGCAAAAAATTTCAAAAAATTATTTGAATTTGAAGCAGTCAGCTGATAAACATGAGAATCCGGATATTATTCAATAATATCATATGTAACGAGCACGTTCGTTAAATACAGAGAAGGATGAATAGGAAAGAAGTGGAAATCCGCGAAGCGAATATCATACGTGAGTTCTTTCCAACTATTAAAAGACAAATTATATTGGGATGAAATATGCATTAGTTACAGGCGGAACAAAAGGAATTGGGAAAGCTATTAGCAATGTTCTTATTGAGAAGGGATATTTTGTAATAATTAACTATGCAAATGACGATGAAGTTGCAAATACAATATTCAAAGAACTAAACTTCCGGTTCCCAAATCATTCCTGTCTGATTAAAGCAGACTTAAGTCATCATGAAAACATCAATGATTTTTGTCAGAAAATAAGAAATGTCACTGACCATTTGGATGTTCTTATTCTTAATGCCGGGATGACCGATCGGACTCCATTTGGTGAAACTGAATACAAAACCTTGCTAAGTGTCTTCGAAACTAATCTTTTTTCTCCATATTTTATCATTCATGAACTTCATACCATTATGTCCAAGAATAGTTCAATTATTATTACCGGTTCAGTAATGGGGATTTATCCCCATTCTATGTCAGTTTCTTATGGTGTATCAAAAGCAGCAGTGCATGCTTTAGTTGAAAATCTAGTAAAATTTCTTGCGCCATTAAGTATACGAATTAATGCCATTGCACCTGGGTTTATTGACACGGAATGGCAGAAAGATAAGTCGGTAGATATCAGAAAAAACATCGAAAATAAAATTGCAATAAAAAGATTTGGAACAACTCAGGAAGTTGCAGAGGCAATTTTATTCTTAATTAGCAACAAATACATTAATGGAGAGATTATAAAAATTGATGGCGCTTACTCATATAAGTAATATTGATATTATTGCATGTTCATCTGACATTATTGGTAGCATATTCCAAGTTTAAATAAGATATAATTAATGAAAATACTAAAATATCTGCTCTATATTATCTCTTCCCTTATACCCAAATCAAATAAAATGGTAATCATACCATATCCAGATTGGGAGGATATGACTATAGCAATTTATGAAAAAATAAAAGTTCAGGAAAAATACAATAAAATAATATATTTAGTTAGCCATAATCTAAATAATCCTGCTTACATTAAACTATCTTTAAATACCATAATCAAAAGAAGAAGAAGTTTAATCGGGATTTGGCATATGATAACGGCAAAATATTTATTAATCACAAATGGATCATCTTTCAATAAAGTTCCACATGGCATGAAAATTATAAATTTATGGCATGGAATAGGCTATAAAGCAGTTGGTGCCTTGGATCGAACCCCAAATGGAATAACTTGTTCTTTATGTTTTGCTCCTTCCGAATCTATAAGAGAAATATTCGCAAAACAAATGAATATAGATATTTCCAATGTAATTGCTCTTGGCTTTTCTCGGAATGACAGACTTTATGACTCCTTTTTAATTAAAAACGAACTAAAATTGAAACTTAATTTTCATAAATATAATTCAATTATTTTCTGGATGCCAACTTATAGAGTATCCATAGAAGGGGATATAAGACAAGATGGATTAAACTATAATAATCCATTTAATTTATCCAATTTTAATCTTTCAGATTTTAAAGAATTTCTATTAGAACATAAGATACTATGTCTTTTCAGGACTCATCCTATGTCTTTGAAATATAATATCTCATATTCTTCCACCTTCATCAACATCTCAGATAATTGGCTTTATGACCATCAAATTTCATTATATCAACTTCTTGGTTTATCAGATATGTTAATTTCAGATCTTTCTTCAGTTATTTTTGATTATTTAATTATAGATAAGCCAATTATACATGCATTATCCGATTTTGAGGAATATATAGAATCAAGACATATGGTATTTTCACCTACTCTTGATTATTTGGCTGGTCCTTTAGTAACCAATCAAGATAATTTATATATGGAAATAAATTATGTACTTTCTAATGTTGACAACTTTAAACAAAAAAGAAACGAACTAAGAAAAATAATATTTGACAATAATACTGAAAATAAATCTGCTGGAAAAATATGCAATTATTTAAATGAAATTTAATAATTGTGCGATTTTTAAAACATATGCATTAAAGCCAAGCCATAATTTAAATATTAAGCTCTCTTCTAAGAATACTCTCAGTTTAATAATAATTTTCACTATACATTTTTAATGGTTAATTAATTATCTATAACTTATTTCTATTTTGAATTATAAAATTAATAAGCAACATATACCCCTAATCACTGAGGGGTTTTGGATTTTAATTGGACAGATTTCAGCCGTTTTAGGATCTTTAATTGGATTACGAATATTAACCGGATTATTGGATCCAGTAGAGTTTGGAGAACTCGCATTAGCAATGACTGTATCGGCCTTAGTCGTACAATTATTAACCGGTCCAATAAGTAATGGGATAACAAGGTTTTATGCACCAGCCCATGAAGCCGACGATTTAGCCTCATACTTCAAAGCAGTAAAAAAATTAATTGCAAATGTAGATCAACTCATTATTATTGTTTTGACTTTTGCAATCGTTGGCAGTTATTTTCTGGGTAAAGCAAGTTTGATTCCCATTTTAATAATTGCCTTTATCTTTTCAATTATTAGTGGGAACAATCTAATTATTAATGGTATTCAAAATGCTGCCAGACAAAGAACTGTTGTCGCATTGCATCAGGGTATTGAGCCTTGGATGCGATTTTTCTTTGCTGCCGGTTTAATTTACTTTTTGGGTTCATCGAGTAGAATCGCTTTAATTGGTTATACCATAGGCATCAGCCTTGTATATTTTTCTCAAAACGTATTTTTAAGTCGGTTCCGAAAAAAACAAGGTATATCAAACAATCAAAAGACGAAAACAACTTCAGAACACTGGAGAAAAAATATTATTCACTTTTCCTGGCCATTTGCATCATGGGGTATATTTACATGGGCACAATTGGTATCCGACCGATGGGCGTTAGAATTTTATACTTCAACAAAAGAGGTGGGATATTATGCGGTGCTTTTTCAATTAGGTTATTACCCTATCTCTTTAGCCTCAGGCATGGCCGTTCAGCTGCTTGCCCCAATTTTTTACCAGCAAACAGGAGATGCAACCGATAAACAAAGAAATAGAAATGTACAGAAAAAAAGCCATCTACTTACTGTTATCGTATTATTAATTTCAATTGCTGCATTCATAATTACTTATTTCTTGCACCACTTTGTATTCCAACTATTTTGCGATATTAAATATCATTCCATTTCCTACCTGCTTCCATGGTTAATTCTTTCAGGTGGAATTTTTGCAGCAGCCCAAACGTTAACACTTAACATACAAAGCCAAATGAGAACCCGAATGTTACTAGTGCCAAAGATATTTACAGCAATTGTTGGAATAATTCTAAATCTATATTTTGCCTCCCTGTGGGGAATAAAAGGTATTGTTATCGCAAGTAATATATTCTCAATTATTTATTTTTTATGGATGCTATATATTTCACACAGACTAATAAATGAACTAAAAATAGAATCTAAAGAATAAAATAATCCATAAGATAATTGGTATATCAGAACTCATTACAAAGAAATCTACTATTCAAATATACATTAGAATAATATTATTTTAAAATTATCTAATTAAGATACCTAATGTTCATTTTACTATATATAATTTCCGTGTTCTGTTTATTTTTTGTATTAAAAAAAATAATTTATAATCAGAATATAAGAGAAATCATAAGAATCATAATCATTTTCTATTCTGCGTTATGGTTGGTCATACCTTCACTTATCACCATCCTAAAACCTGAAATTAGCAATCTATTTATTCCTTTAAATGTATATATCATTTTTGCATGTATCGAAATCATATTTGCTACAATCATACTATACATTTTTCACCGTTATTCAAAAAAACAAAAGCCCTTTGAACCAACCCGTTTCAAAAATAATAATTACACATTATTATTAAGTATAGTCATTTTAACAATCTATAATTTTATTAGTTCCATAACGCAGGGCAGTTACCTTGAACACAATGATGTGTCAAATACGACAACTTCACTAACGTCTCTCGCTCCATTCATACTAATCTTTACAAGCGTTTTGTATTTTAATGTAATCCAAATTATTATTTCAAAACGAAAAATAAAAACATTGGATATCATCTCATTTATATTAATTCTTTTATTTATTGTAAAAGACATGCAATCGGGAAGCAGAATAACTTTATTACTTCCTATTTTTATTTTTACACTTTATATCCTATATACACATACCACATTTCTTAAAAAAGGAATATTAATTATTTCAGCGCTTATTTTTACATTCATTTCTTTGAATATCGTAATTTACATCTCTCAAAACAGAGCTAATACAGATAAAATCGCTTTGAAGGAGATAAAGATTACAAATAGTCAAAATAATAAATCAGATGCCTATTTAATGGAATTGGTGCTAAAACTAAATAGCATCCATGATGGAGCCGTGTTAGTAACGTTATCGGGCATGAATTTCGCGGGATTAAAACCATATGAAGGCTCATTACTGGCCTTTGTCCCAAGAGCCTTATTTCCGAACAAGCCAATACCAGGCAGTTTTAACAATACACTAACAGGAATACCAGCGCGATATACTGCGAGTTTAAAAGGATTAAATCCGGAAATATCCAATCTGGGTATTTCTGCAAGTGGAATATCTATCTGGCAATTAGGAATTCCGGGGCTCATCCTGGGTGGACTATTTAATATTTTTAATCTAATATTTATAAATATCTTATTAAATAAAACAAGTTATTACAAACAATTATTGGGTTTTTCCTTGCTGCAAATACCAACCTTTATTTTAATCAATTCTGGTGATGTTATAATCAAAAATTGGATAACAATATTGTTTATTTATATTATCATTGTAACATTATTAAGTTTAGTTAGGATAATTAAGAATAGTAAATTAGTCCTTCCACATCAACTGCCTATAAATTAAATATTTATGATTAAAATTATACTAAAACTAAAAGGAGGTCTTGGAAATCAACTATTCAGCTATGCTGCTGCACGAAGACTTTCCATAATTAATCAAGCAGAATTGGTCATTGATAAAATTTCCGGGTTTAAGTATGATCATAGATATAAACGACAATTTCTGCTTGATCATTTTAACATTCAGGCAAGATTTGCAAATAAATATGAACGATTTATCGCTTTCAATAGGATATTCAGATATTTTAGAATTAAGCTTTCACAAAACAAACCATTTGAAAAGAGAAAATATTTGATTCAGGAGAAAAATGATTTCGATCCCCGGCTTCTTGATTTAAGAATAAACGGCACGTTAAACTTTGAAGGTTATTGGCAAAGCGAATTGTATTTCAAGGATATTGAAGAAATTATCCGGCAAGATCTCGAAATAATTCCTCCTAAAGATGAACTTAATAAAAGTATTGCGGAAATAATCCAAAAATCTGATGCAGTTTGTATTCATGTTCGGTGGTTTGCCCCTCCTTACACTAAATATGCAAGCAAAAATTCAAAAAACATAGACAAAGTTTACTATGATGAAGCGATATCAATGATTTGTCATAAAATAAATAATCCTTACTTTTTTATATTTTCTGATTTTCCAGATGATACGGCAAAATTATTGGACTTACACAAGAATAACGCGACTTTTATAAGCCACAACCAAGGTGACGAAAATTCGTATGCTGATCTTTGGCTAATGTCGCTCTGCAAACATTTTATTATAGCAAACAGTACATTCAGCTGGTGGGGAGCATGGTTATCCTTAAATCCAGATAAGATAGTTATTGCTCCAAAAAAGGTAAAGAACGAAGAAGGTGCATGGGGATTTAAAGGACTAATCCCAGAACAATGGATAATAAATTAATGTATGAATAATCCACTTATTTCTGTTGTAATGCCCGTTTATAACGGAGAAAAATATCTCAGAGAAGCTATCGATAGTGTATTGAATCAAAGTTTTTCTGATTTTGAATTTATAATCGTCAATGATGGTTCCACCGATTCTACTGAATCTATTATATTGTCATACAACGACAAAAGAATCAGCTATTTAAAGCAAAATAACTCAGGCGTTGGTCCATCTTTAAAAAATGGATGTAATGTTGCAAAAGGTGAATATATTGCCAGGATGGATGCCGATGATATCTGTTTACCAGAACGATTCGCAATAGAAATTGCATATTTAGAAAAAAATAGAGACACTATTCTCGTCAGCAGTGCAGTTCAATATATCAACGAGAATGGAGATGATATTGGTCGAAGTTTCCCTTATACAAAAAATTTTGCCATAAAAAAGCGATTAATTACCCATAATCCTATTTGCCATCCAAGTGTAATGATGCGTAAAGAAGCCTATAAATTATCAAATGGCTATCTTAATATTCAGCCATTTGAAGACCATATTTTGTGGTTATCTTTATTAAAGCATGGAAAATTCTATAATTTTAGGTTTCCTCTGCTCCGATATCGTATGCTAAATGACTCAGTATCTAGAAATATTTCTTCTGGTCAAAAGAAAGAATTATTTGCAATTTTGAAAGGAATGATACAAAAGAATTGTTTTAGTGGAGATGAAATCAAAGAATATAATAAATTCTATTTAGAGGCGAAGTTGAAGGCAATTGAAGTATTGGATGAGGAAGGATTAAAGAATAATGGGATTAATAAATTTTCACTATCAAAAAAGCAACACAAACTATATCAATATTTAAAAGAGATTGGTATCAATGAATCAGTTATTGAATTGTTAATTTGTACATTAAAAAATTATCTTATATTCTTAATATAGATTGAAATTCAATATATAATACCTTTAGAAGCATCTCAAAAAGAAAATATTAAAAAAATACTTTTAAATGATAATTATTATCGATGCAACAAATATTGGAGGAGGAGGAGGAGTAACCCATTTAAAAGAAATATTAAATAATTATTGTCTATCTAATCCCATAACAGTAATTGCACAAAAAAAAATACTGGATCAGTTACCTGAATATGATTTTTTAACGAAGGTAGAACATAAGTTATTGGAAAAAACTATAATTCACAGGTTATTTTTTCAGATTTTTATTATCGATAAATTCATTCCAAAGAATTCTGTTTTATTTTCCATAACAGGTGACTTTCTAGGCAAACATAAACCTGTTGTTAGTATGTCACAGAATATGCTCTTATATGAACGGGATATATGGAAGGAAATAAAACAACCTAAAGAAATTATACGTTTCTGGTTGAATTTTCTTAAGCAAAAACGTTCATTTCGTAATTCAAAGGGTATTATTTTTATTTCGGACTATGCAAAAAATTATATCACCAAACAGCTTGATCTAAGAGAAAAGAAAATAGCCATAATACACCACGGAATTTCACCGCGTTTTTTAAAGGATATAAAAACCCAAAAACATATTTCAGACTATTCTTTCTCAAGGCCATTTAAATTCATTTATGTATCCACTATTCATACCTATAAAAATCAATGGAATGTTGTTGAAGCAATAGGACAACTTAGAGAACAGGGATATCCTGTAGAATTGGATCTTGTTGGCGGTGTTATATTTGAGCCAGCTGGGAAAAAACTCGAAGTTACAATACAAAGAATAGATCCCAAAAATATATTTATTCATAATCATGGCCATATTGCTTATGAAGAAATAGACAAATTCTATAATATAGCAGATGGAATAATTTTTGCCTCTACGTGTGAGAATATGCCAAATATACTAATAGAGTCAATGGCTTCTGGAATTCCAATTGTTTCAAGCAAGAAACAACCCATGCCAGAATTCCTTAAAGGAAACGGATTTTATTTTGATGCACATAACATTGATTCAATGGTTGATGTTTTGATTGAATTTCTTGATTCTCCTCAAAAAAGAGAAATTAACGCAATAAACGCATTTAACGAAGCATTAAAATATTCATGGGAAGAAACAAGTAATAAAACATTTGAATATTTAATTTCAATCTATCAAAACAACTAACATGTTTAAAAATAAAATCCTTTTAATAACAGGAGGAACCGGGTCTTTCGGAAATGCCGTACTCAACCGTTTTCTTGGAACAGAAATCAAAGAAATCCGTATCTTCTCGCGTGATGAAAAGAAGCAGCATGATATGCGTGTTGCCTTAAATAACTCAAAAGTAAAATTTTACATTGGTGATGTTCGTAATTACGACAGTATAGAAATGGCAATGCGTGGGGTCGATTATGTATTTCAGGCAGCTGCATTAAAGCAGGTTCCATCTTGTGAATTTTTCCCAATTGAAGCAACAAGAACAAATGTGTTTGGTACCGATAATGTAATTAAGGCGACTGTTGCGAATAAGGTAAAAAACGTTATCTGCTTAAGTACAGATAAGGCTGCTTATCCCATTAATGCAATGGGTATGAGTAAGGCATTAATGGAAAAGGTAGCAGTTGCAGCCTCTCGTAATATACCTGGAGATACAACCAAAGTTTGCCTTACACGGTATGGTAATGTTATGGCATCGCGTGGTTCAGTTATTCCGTTTTTTATCGATCAAATAAAAAATGGACAACCTATTACTGTTACTGATCCCAATATGACCCGATATCTGATGTCATTGGAAGAAGCAGTTGATTTAGTATTGTTTGCCTTTACGAATGGGAATCAGGGAGATTTATTCGTACAAAAAGCACCTGCATCAACCATTGGTGATTTAGCTCAAGCTATCAAAGAACTTTTCAATGTATCAAACCCTATAAAGATAATAGGAACCCGTCATGGTGAAAAACTGTATGAGACTCTTTGCACAAGGGAAGAAATGGCAAAAGCTATTGATTTGGATAACTTTTATCAGATTCCAGCAGACAATCGTGATCTTAATTATGGCAAATATTTTGAAAACGGAGATGTAAATACTTCGACTTTGGAAGATTACAATTCACACAATACAACACGCTTAAATGTTGAACAGGTAAAAGAAAAATTATTATCACTCGATTATATTCAGGAAGAATTAATATCGTGGAATAATAAATAAGGAAATTTGCAGATGCCTGAAATCCCAATTCTAATTAAAGGAGACTTTTTCTCAGACTCACGCGGTACCATGCGTTTCGTCAATGATTTCCGTTTTGAGGATATTAAACGCTTCTATTTTATCAAACATTCAGATACTTTCGTTGTCCGTGCCTGGCAGGGACATCAATTCGAGAAAAAATATTTCTACCCTATTTCAGGTAGTTTTGTCGTTGCCTGGGTTAAAATTGATGACTTTAAGAACCCATCAGATGAATTAATCCCCGAATACCATATATTATCATCAAAGAACAGTGAAATTATCATGGTACCCAAAGGATATGCGAATGGATTAAAGGCAGTGGAACCTAATTCGGAAATCATGATTTTTTCAGATATGAATCTGGAAGAATCAGTCAATGAAAAAATAAGGTATCCCGCCGATAAATGGCTAAACTGGAATATTTTTTAAAAATTATTGTAGTTGTTAACTTGGATTATATATTGATACAAAATTAAATGGGAACAAAAATAAGAGTTATGACCATAGTTGGCACTCGTCCGGAAATTATTAAACTTAGCCGGGTCATCGCTGAATTGGACAAATATACAGAACATATACTGGTGCATACAGGCCAGAACTATGATTACGAGCTAAATGAAATATTTTTCGAACAATTGGGGATACGAAAACCAGACTATTTTCTCAATGCTGCCGGTCCAAATCCAGCTGAGACTATTGGAAATGTAATTATCAAATCGGATGAAATCATTGAAAAAATAAAACCCGATGCTTTTTTGCTATACGGCGACACCAACAGTTGTCTTTCAGTAATATCAGCCAAACGACGTAAAATACCTATTTTCCACATGGAAGCAGGTAATCGTTGTTTTGATCAGCGCGTACCGGAAGAGATTAATCGAAAAATTGTAGATCATTTAAGTGATATTAACATGCCTTTATCGGAACATGCACGCCGTTATTTGATTACAGAAGGATTAGCTCCGGAAACAATAATTAAAACGGGATCTCCGATGAAAGAGGTTTTGTTATATCATCAAGATAACATTGAAAAGTCTGAAATACTTGAAAAGGAGAATCTCACAAAAGGATCATATTTTATTGTTAGTACTCATCGAGAGGAGAATGTGGATTCGGAAAATAATTTCAACAATTTACTTGAGGCATTAAATGCTATAACGTTCAGATACAACAAAAAGATAATTGTTTCAACACATCCACGGACACGTAAAAAATTAGAATCAATTAATTTTACCAATAAAAATCCATTGATAGAGTTTATGAAACCTTTTGGTTTTTTAGATTACATCAAATTGCAAATGAATGCCTTTTGTGTGATCTCGGATAGCGGAACTATTACTGAAGAATCATCTATCCTTCATTTTCCTGCCATAACAATTCGTCAGGCTCATGAGCGCCCCGAAGGTATGGATGAAGGAACATTAATAATGACTGGCCTTGATGCAAAAAGAATTTTAGAATCCATAGAAGTCATTACATCTCAAGTCTCAGATAATAAAAACTTAATCAAAACAATACCTGATTATGAAACAGACAATGTTTCAAAAAAGGTATTAAGGATAATTCTATCGTATACTGACTATATCAATCGCACTGTCTGGCATAAATAAAAATTAATGAAGAAAATAATGATTCTGGGTTCGGCAGGAATGCTTGGACATATCGTCTATACCTACTTGAATGAAACAAAAAAATATCAAATAGTTGATGTATCCTTTTCCACGAAATTAAACGATAATAGTTTCAGCCTAAATGTGACGGACAAATGCGCAGTAGAGGCGTTTATTAAAGAAGAAAAGCCTGATATTGTAATCAATTGTATTGGAGTCCTTATAAAAGGGTCACAAAATGATCCATCAAATGCTATTTATATTAATTCTTTCTTTCCTCATCAATTATCTAAACTGATGAGGGAAACTGGTGGAAAATTGATTCATATTTCAACCGACTGTGTGTTCTCAGGAAAGAAAGGAAATTATATTGAAACTGATTTCCGCGATGCAGATGACACCTATGGGAGAAGCAAAGCCTTGGGAGAAATAATCAACGATCAGGACTTAACATTGAGAACTTCAATTATAGGCCCGGAAATAAAAGAAAATGGGGAAGGGTTGTTTCATTGGTTTATGAAACAATCCGGGGAAATAAACGGGTATACCAAATCATTTTGGGGCGGTGTTACAACTTTAGAATTGGCAAAAGCCATTGATGCCACGATCGAACAAAACACAATTGGCATAGTTCACATAACAAATGGATTATCAATTTCAAAATTTGAACTAATTTCAATTTTTAAGAAAATATGGAAAGTTGAACACATTACTATTAATCCGATTGAAGGAAAACAGGTAGATAAAAGTTTGATATGCACCCGAAAAGATTTTTATCATTCAGTACCTACGTATAAAGAAATGCTAAAATCATTATACATATTTATGAAAGCCCACCATAACCTCTATAAACAACATTAATCAGGAATGAATAAACCAACACTATGGATAGGGTCAGAATTCTACTATCCGGAATTCAATTATGCTACAGCTTATTTTCTCACCCATATATCAGAATCATTTGTTAATCAATATAATGTTAATGTAATTTGTTCTTCTCCGCATTCTGAAAATGGAATTCCAATATATATAGAGACACATAATGGTGTAAATATATACCGGATTAAGGGAATTAATTTGGATAAGAATAAAATATCACAAAGAATATTGAGATTTATTATTTTGTCTATTAAATTTCTATTCTTCTTTTTTAAAAATGTTAAATCGACGGATACACTAATTGTTGTCACAAATCCTGCACCAATTGTTTTTGTCGCTGCCTTCATTAAAAGAATACGAAAATGCAAACTCATTATTATTGTTCATGATGTTTTTCCTGAAAATTTAGTCGCAACCAAATTAATTAAAGAAAATTCCATTATCTATAAGTTTCTTATTAAATTATTTAACAGGGCATATCGCCAAGCCGATAAATTAATAACTTGTGGCAGAGATATGGAAGATCACTTTAGATTAAAAATTAAAAACTATAATGGAGATATTTGCCATATAACAAACTGGGGTGATTCAGATATCATTTATCCAAATAAAGATCTTGGGCTGGATGTTTTAAGTAATCTTAATATTCAGAATAAATTTGTTTTTCAATTTGCTGGGAATCTGGGTCGTGCTCAAGGCGTTCCAAATATTCTTATAGCTGCATCAAAGCTTTCAAGAACTAATGCGCATTTCCTTTTCTTTGGTGATGGAGTATTTTCAAATGAAGTAAAGAAACAATCCCAAAATGGATCTAATGTTACCTTTGGAGGTATATTTAGCCGATCAGATTCTAATAAGTATCTTAATGCATGTGATGTAGCTATCGTTTCATTACTTGAAGGAATGGTAGGTCTGGGAGTTCCAAGTAAGACATATGACAACTTAGCTGCCGGCAAACCAATTTTATTTATTGGTGAAAAAGAATCTGAAATCGCAAGAGTTGTCCTAGAAGAAAAAATAGGGATTGTCGTAAATCCTAACTCACCTGAAGAAATAATAAATGCAGTCAATTATTTTATAAGTATGGATAAAAATGAGTTTATAGAAATGACCTTAAGAGTGCGAAAAATAGCAGAAGAAAAATATTCAAAGAAAAATATTCTGAAAAAATATCAAAACTTATTATAAACATAAACGCATGAATAACATATGTCTTATTGGTGCATCAGGTTTTGTAGGAACCCGTTTAATCAGTCAACTTGGACAAGAGAACTGCCATAATATAGATAAGAATCTATCTGTAATATACCCCGGGATAACTACCATTCAGGATATTCGTGAAAAGAATTTAATTAACTCAATACCATCTGAAACTCATACTATCGTTTTGCTTGCAGCAGAACATCGGGATGATGTTTCCCCAGTTTCTCTTTATTACGATGTGAATGTTGAAGGTACACGTAATGTATTGGGAGTAATGGACAAAAAGGGTATTAATAATATTGTTTTCACAAGTTCCGTAGCGGTATTTGGCCTAAACAAAAAGAATCCGGACGAGTCTCATCCGGTTGATCCTTTTAATCATTACGGTAAAAGCAAATGGCAGGCAGAAGAAGTCTTAAGAGAATGGTATAACAAAGATCCAGAAAAACGTTCATTAACTATCATACGTCCAACAGTTATTTTTGGTGAGCGAAATAGAGGCAATGTATATAATCTCTTAAAGCAAATAGCTTCAGGAAAATTTATAATGGTTGGCAAGGGAACCAACAAAAAATCGATGGCTTATGTTGGCAATATTGTGGCTTTTATACAACATTGCATAGAGACTCAAAACCCAGGTTATCGCTTGTTCCATTACATCGACAAACCCGATCTGAATATGAACGAATTGGTTCAACAAGTAGAGATAAGCCTTAATAAAAAATTACCGGCTGTTCGATTACCCTATTGGCTTGGTTATACGGGAGGTTTAAGTTTTGATCTTTTGGCAAAGATTACAGGAAAGAAGTTCTCGGTAAGTGCTGTGCGGGTAATGAAGTTCTGTGCTACTACCCAATTTGATGCCACATTTGCACATAATTCCGGTTACAAAGCACCTTTTACTTTGGCAGAGGGGCTTCACCGCACCTTACACTATGAGTTTATTGATGCTGAAAAAGATGAAGTTGTTTTTGAGTCAGAATAAAAGGTAAATATATGGATATTATTAATTGTATATTATACCATGAAAACTTTCCTGGAAATGATAATCAAAAGCAAATAAAATTCATTATTAGCTATTTAATATGAGTTAATAATAAATATCTTCACATTTGGAATCAAAAAGTGATTAATTTGATATACAACTCAAAAAAGTATTACGAAACATATATCATGATTAAACCTAAATATGACAAAACTTCTACTCTTAATCATTCTCTCTTTTATTTTCTTTAATGGATCTGCTCAAAAATATACAGTGACGGTCCACCAGCCTGATCCGTTAAAGGTTAATATACCTACCACAGAATTTAGAATACTCCGTGGTAGCAAAATTGCTCTCGGAAATGATATCTCCATTTCAGGTGGATCAGGCCATTACACAAATATTTGGTCAAGTTCAGCCTGGAAAGCTGACACAATCAGTCCTGTCATTTCGGTAGCACCCCTTGATACAACCATTTATACACTGGAGGTCAATGATCAATATGGCTGCAGTGTGAAGCAAATCTTCACGGTGGATGTAATTTCTACCTTGCAACTGGCATGTAAGGTAAATCAAATATCATGCAATGGAGGCCCCAACGGCAACATCAAACTTAAGGTCACTGGAGGAGCTCCACCTTATCAGATAGTTTGGTCAAATGGAGTGATATCGGATGAACTGAATAATTTATCTCCGGGAAACTATTCAGTAACTGTTACCGATGAAATGAAACAGACACAGGTAAAATCCATTACGATTAAAGAACCTTCGCCATCAATAACTCAATTAAATGCAACAATCTGTAATGGCGGTAGCTATCGCTTTGCAGGGATTGTACAGACCAGGGCTGGTCAATATTTAAACACGTTAACAACAAAAGATGGATGTGACAGTATGATTATTCTTAATCTGGCTGTAAATCCGATATCTACAAAGATCATTCATGCACAGATCTGCCAGGGCAGTACCTATAACTTCGGTGGAATTGATCGAAGCATATCTGGTAAATATCAAAATACGTTACAATCCAGAAATGGTTGTGATAGTATTGTCATTCTTAATCTATCGGTAAATATCTTGCCCAATACTCCAACTATTACCCAAAATGGGGACTCATTAATCTCTTCATCTGCCATCGGCAATCAATGGTTGAAAGATGGGAGTCTAATATCAGGAGAAAACAAACAAATTCTGGTTATTTCCAGTCCGGGAATATATAATGTGTCTGTGTGCAACAGTTCAGGATGCACTCTTGAATCCCCCAATCTTAATGCAGTAATAACAGAATCTGCAATCCTTCAAAATGTAGCTATCACATGTAACGTATTTCCGAATCCCAATAATGGAATGTTTACGGTTGATCTGGATTCCGACAAGTCGGAAGACATTGTTTTGGAACTCTTTACTTCCGATGGAAAATCAGTAATCAAACAATCAGTTAAACATCTGCCCGGGGAACAACGAATTCCTTTCGGAAAAGCTATGCTAATTAAAGGTGAATACAACTTTCAATTAAAGTCCGCAACAAAAACGATCAGCAAAAAACTAATTGTGAATTAAGTAACTGTCTATATTGGATTCAACCATTCCGTCAGGAATCCAAGGTGGGTAAAACGAATGCTGAAATAACGTTCATTTTCAGCTCCCACAGCTGATTTGTCAGACATAAGGAAAAACAGAAACCATATTTTAGTATTCCTGATATTATCCTTTCCTAAATAAATTTTTAAACTAATTGAAATCTTAAAGTTTCTGTTTTCATAACTTCCTCAACTTCCATGAATTATACAAACTGCGGAAGTTGCGGAAGTTAAGGAAATGGCAGATATAAATTACCAGAGGAACTCCGGATTACGCCAAAAAGCCATAAAGCCAATTTAGTATTTCTGACTTTATCAGGAGTAATTTTATTAAACTCAGTATATTCTCCTTCTTTATAAATCCATTGACATTACTTCTTCCCTGTATAATCAGGTAGGGTATTTGGTCAAAAGACAAAACAGGCTTTTTGCCTTTTGGCTTTTTGGCGTAAACTATCTTTCTTTTTGAATTTTCTGTAAATATTTCCTTCCAAGCCTATGTTAGTCAAACCAAAAAGAACAGTTTTTTTTCCACAATTGACTTCGTGAATTTACTACCCATACAATTCATCATAGAGACGACTTATCCAAATTAACTTTTGCATATTTTCAGGAAATCTTCAATATTATTAGTATCTTAGTTCAACTCTTGATCCCCAAACTCATATTCCGCAATTGAAATATCGAATGATCCGAAATAATACACAATTATAGAATTGTAACAAACAAAAAATATGACTCAAAAAACAGCCCTTATTACCGGAGTTACCGGGCAGGATGGTGCTTACCTGAGTGAGTACCTATTGAAAAAAGGATATATGGTTCATGGAATCAAACGTCGTGCGTCCATGTTTAATACAGAGCGAATTGATCACATCTATGAAGATCCACATGTTGAAAACCGACAGTTCAAACTGCATTACGGTGATTTAACCGACAGCATGAACCTGACACGTATCATACAGGAAACACAACCGGACGAGATTTATAACCTGGCCGCCATGAGTCATGTGGCAGTTAGTTTCGAAACCCCTGAATATACGGCTAATGCCGACGGATTGGGAACGCTTCGTATTTTGGAGGCAGTTAGATTACTCGGATTAACAAATAAATCACGCATTTATCAGGCATCTACTTCCGAATTATACGGGTTGGTACAGCAGGTTCCCCAGACCGAGAAAACACCCTTTTATCCACGTTCGCCTTATGCCGTTGCAAAAATGTATGCCTACTGGATCACGGTAAACTATCGGGAAGCCTACAAGATACATGCCAGCAATGGCATCCTGTTTAATCATGAATCGCCTATTCGTGGAGAAACATTTGTTACGCGTAAAATCACGCGTGCCATCAGTCGCATTGCAATGGGAATGCAGGAACAATTATTCCTGGGAAATCTTTCATCGAAACGCGACTGGGGTCATGCCAAGGATTATATCAAAGCCATGTATCTGATTCTTCAGCAGGACCAGCCTGATGATTATGTGATTGCTACAGGAATTACAACTACCATCAGGGACTTTATCCGGATGTCATGTGAAGAAATTGGTTTGGAAATTAGGTTCAAAGGCGAAGGCGCTGAAGAAAAAGGGTACCTGGTTGGAATTCATGAAAAAATATTCAGTGAACAAGTCGGTGAACAATATCTGGAACATATTAAATCCAGTATTTCACTGATTAAAAATTCAGACGATGGTGCAATTGTGAATGTTGATCCAAAATATTTTCGCCCTACCGAAGTGGAGTTGCTGATTGGCGACCCCACCAAAGCAAACACAAAATTGGGCTGGAAACCGGAGTATGACCTGAAGGGACTCATTTCCGACATGATGCAATCGGATATCAAACTGATGAAAAAAGATGCCTGGCTCAAGGAAGGCGGGTATAGAACATTGAATTACTTTGAATAAAAGTCAGATTTCACGGATTAAAACGGATTTCGCGGATTATAACGGATTTCGCGGATGGCATTACTTTTTGAAAATGAGACTCACAACATTATTGGGGCTTGCATGCAAGTCCATCAAAAATTAGGTAATGGTTTCTTGGAATCGGTTTATCTGGAAGCCTTTGAAAAAGAATTTCAGAATCAGCACATACCATTTGTCAAGAATCAAAGATTGCATATTTTATTTGATGGCAAACCATTAGATAAGTTCTTTGTAGCTGATTTTGTCTGCTATAATTCGATCATACTGGAAATAAAAGCAGCTGCATTTTTGCATCCCGATAATTCAAAACAAGTGATAAATTATCTCAAAGCAACAAGTTTTCAAGTAGGCTTACTCATCAATTTTGGTCAGTCAAGTCTGAAGTGGAAACGTTTCGTCAACACCCCATCTGTGTAATCCGTTGTAATCCGTGTAATCAATAAACACTAAAATGGAAAAAGCTTCAAAAATATACGTTGCCGGCCACTTAGGTTTAGTCGGTTCAGCCTTATGGAAAAACCTTCAATCGAAAGGATATACCAACCTGATCGGAAGGACAATCAATGAATTAAACCTGATGGATCCGCTGGCAGTAAATGAATTCTTTGAAAAGGAACAACCCGAATATGTTATACTTGCAGCGGCCAAGGTGGGAGGGATAGTTGCCAACAACACCTACCGGGGGCAATTCATCTATGAAAACCTGATGATTCAAAACAACGTGGTTCATGCTGCTTACTTGAATAAAGTTAAGAAACTCCTTTTTCTGGGGAGTACCTGTATTTATCCCCGTGATGCACCTCAACCGATGTCCGAGGATTGCCTTTTGACCGGACCATTGGAATATACCAATGAGCCTTATGCCATTGCCAAGATTGCCGGCATTAAACTCTGTGAGAGTTACAATCTTCAATATGGAACCAACTTTATTTCGGTAATGCCAACCAATCTTTACGGACCCAATGACAATTTCGATCTCGAAAAATCACATGTACTCCCTGCCATGCTCCGGAAGATGCATCTGGGTAAATGCCTCGAAGAAAATAACTGGGTTGCTATTCGTGAGGACCTAAATAAAAGACCCATTGAAGAAATTTCCGGGAATGATGAAAAGGAGAAAGTGGGAAAAGGAGAAAATGAGAAAGAAAGAATGGAAGAACATGAGAATAAAATCCTGACTATTCTTAGTAAGTATGGGATCACTGCTAATTCCAATCCATTAGTCTCATCCTCCTCTCACACTCTCACGCTCTCACCTTCTAATCCTTCCAAAGTGTCCGTAGAGATATGGGGAACCGGTGCACCCATGCGCGAATTCCTCTGGAGCGAAGAAATGGTTGATGCCTGTATCTTCCTCATGGAAAATATCGATTTCAAGGATGCAATTCGTGTTAATTCGACTTCAATTCGTGAAAATTCGCGTTCGAATGAGATTCGTAATTCGCACATCAACATTGGAACCGGAAAAGAAGTCTCCATCCGCGATCTGGCTTACCTGATAAAGGAAATAATCGGTTTTAGTGGTGAGTTGGTTTTCAACACCTCCAAACCTGATGGCACTATGCGTAAACTGACCAATCCCTCAAAGTTACATGCACTTGGCTGGCATCATCAGATTGAAATCGGGGAAGGCATTGAAAAGCTGTATGATTGGTATTTAAATCATGAATAGATTACACGGATTATTATTGATTACACGGATTTCACCGATTTTAACGAATTACACTGATGGATTTACTTTTTGAAAATGAGACTCATCACATCATTGTGGCCTGTATGTAAGTCCATCAAAAATTAGGTATTTGGTAAAATAAATAACCGGGCCCGTTTTGTCGAATTCAGTGTCTCAAAAACTGGTCTCCAGGTAACCAAAAGCTAAAACGGCATTCTCTCTTTTCCTTCTCCCAGCCCCTTGCTCCCGCCTAATTACATCTCCACTACAATACCGATACTTCCGGTCATTAAACTTTTACTTTCCGGGGCAACCACCTGACTCAGATTACTTCTCCACCAGGTTTTGGAATAGCCCAAACTTCCCACCAAACGATAATAATGCAACAATCCTGAATTTCGAATCTTCCAGTCAAACTTAAATTCCGACTCAACGGTCCAGTCATAAATTCCGTCTTTGGTGAAATTCAAAAGAGGATACTGATAAACATCACCTATCTGGGAACGATAAACATCACCATAAATCTGGTATATATTAGTACTCGCCAAATCATTGGTACCGTGAATAATCAATCGGTTATTCACCTGCAATACCAGATCAGGAATTGCAATATTCACCAGTTTCCAGTTTAATTCTGCAGAATTGGGCGGAAGATAAAACCCAAGGTTAAATCCATCATGGGTGTATGTCATATCATTCGGACGCTTACTAAAGGTATTGAAGGTAGAATCAGGATAATGAGTATAGACAAATGGGGTTACCCGTGTATATTTCAGAACAGATGTTGTTCCGGGAATGATTGAGGATAACAAGGTGGTTTTCCATCCCAATTGCCATGCAATTCGGTTTCGTGGCATTCGTAGCAACGGACCGGATTTCGTAAAACTAAATTCATCAACAAAAAGACTTGCCCAGGTCTTCCCAACCTTGGGGATTTGTATGGCCACATCGAAAGATAAGGAAGTATTATCATAATCGCCAACATCAATCTGGCTAAAATGCGGCACAACAAATGGAACCAAATAGGCCAGTTCCAGTCGTTTCGACCAGATATTACCACCTCCAATGGATATTTGCAACCATTTGTTTGGTATAAACTCAAGCAAATGATAAGTAAAATTCTTTTGAACCTGGCCAATATCGTAACCGTAAATATCTTTCTTGTAATCCACGCTCTGGTCGGCATAGGAGAATAATGAACCGGTCAGGAACGAATAACGAATCCAGCTTGCAGGCTGTATCTTCAATTCAACTCCTGGAAATCTTCGGGCCGTTGATGACAATACCAGGTTTTCCTGATCATATCCCCAGGCCCTTTGCTGATTATTAATACTGAACTGGACTGCTCCATCGAACCATGAACCGTTTAATTCGGTGTGATAAATCATTCCTGCAGTTAAATTGTTTTGAATCGGGTTTCCTTCACCGGAAGATCCTGATGCCAGAACATGTGCCCACATGGTATCGAAATTAAACTGATAGGGCAAATACGAATAGCCCTGGGATTGATAAGGAAATACAACCTGATGATCTTTGGTATACGACTGATAAAAAAGATCAGGACTCAAACGCTCAACCCCCAGCCCCATAGCACCCGTAAAAGTCAGATGCTCACCCAGATCTCCGGAAAGATAAGGTTCCGCCACCAGGCTGGTCGACCAGGTGCCATCGTTTCCCACTCCCGTTCTAACTGATGTTACCGCGCTGAATCCGGCAAGTGCGAACATATTTTTTGAGGCCTGTTTATAGACCGTCACGCCGTTGGTATCCTGAATAATATCTGAAAGATACCGGTAAATAATTTTCTTTTCCCTATCCGACAAATCTTCCCTTTCCTTAAGTTTCACCAAAAGATCGGCAATATATCCTTTGGTATATGGCTTTGCCTGAGGTATAAAGCCAAGATACCCTTTGGCCTCAAAATATTCAATGACCTGGTAAATCGTATTTGTCAACGGAATGATTTTATTCTTTAAACGTAGAGAGTTAGTATCAGTATTAATTACATTATCGGATTTCTGATTTGGATTGGGCACAGTTTCCTGCCTTTTAAGTTTCGAAGCTTCTCCGTCGGTCGTTTCTTTAGGAATTCCTTCATTTGGATTATTCACTAATGAAAACTCCGGAGAGTTGGAATGGTCTGTTTCAGAAGTTTTATCCAAAGGAAGCGACTGAGCCCAAACAGGATTATATGTTATCAAAAAACAAAATAACATAACCGGTGTGATTAATTTCCATTTCATAAATTTGTTTTCTGGTATGTTCTTGTAAAGATAGAAATTTGGAGAAAGAATAACTTATCAAATCATAAATTGTATCTAACAAAGATTTGTATGCTGTTTAGATAAACTCCACAAAAGAGTTCGTTACAGTCTGTTTTTAAACTAAAGTTCAAAAGCTTTGCAGCCACTATAAAAGATAATTGTTAATTCAGGTTAAGCTTCATCGCATTTTTTTTTAACCTGTTTAAAAAACAATACTTTTGGTGCCGAAAAAGTTTCTTATTAAAATGAATCGAATCTATGACAACACATAAAAAAGCACTTTTAATGATCCTCGATGGCTGGGGAATTGGCGATGGAACAAAACGGGATGTGATTTCCTCCGCGCCGACTCCTTTTCTGGATTATCTTAATGCCAATTACCCACATTCACAACTCCTTACTTCCGGAGAGAATGTTGGTTTGCCTGATGGACAAATGGGCAATTCAGAAGTTGGACATCTCAACATCGGTGCCGGACGGGTGATTTATCAGGACATGGTAAAGATCACCAAATCAATCCGTGATAAAACATTGTGGAATGAGCCGCAAATCGTTAAAGCATTCACTTATGCAAAAGAGAACAACAAAAACGTTCACCTGATAGGTTTGATTGGCCCAGGCGGAGTTCATGCTCTAAGTGCTCACATGATTGCACTATGCCAGATTGGCACCGATTTTGGATTAAAAAACACCTTTATTCACGGATTGACCGACGGACGCGATACAGACCCACGCTCAGGTCTTGGTTTCCTGGAAGAGGATCTGGAAAATCTTAAAGGTACAAACGGGAAGTTTGCGTCTTTAATTGGTCGCTACTATGGAATGGATCGGGATAAAAACTGGGAGCGCATGAAGCTTGCCTATGATTTATATACCCAGGGGAAAGGAACACCATCAACCGATTTATTGAAAACGGTAAAAGAATCATATGCTGCCGGAGTGACCGACGAATTTCTGCAACCGATCGTGATGGTTGACGAAAATAGCAAGCCTCTGGCTACCTTTCAGGAAAACGATGTGGTCATTTGTTTCAACTTCAGGACCGATCGACTACGTGAGACCACTATTGTCTTTACACAGCAGGATTTTCCTGAGTTTGGGATGAAGAGAATACCATTACAATGGTATACCATGACGAATTACAAGTCTGATTTCAAAAACGTTCATATCATCTTTGATAAGCCAAATCTGAATAATACAATGGGGGAAATCGTTTCAAAAGCCGGATTGAAACAAATCCGTATTGCTGAAACAGAAAAATATGCCCATGTCACTTTCTTTTTCAGTGGCGGACGAGAAGATGTATTTGAAGGCGAAAAAAGACTGCTGGCTCCGTCGCCAAAGGTGGCTACCTATGATTTTCAGCCGGAAATGTCGGCGCCTATGGTTCGTGACCTGATTGTTCCAGAATTGCTGAACCAAACGGCTGACTATGTTTGTCTGAACTTTGCAAACGGCGATATGGTTGGACATACCGGCGTTTATGAAGCCATCTGTAAAGCCATAACTGCTGTTGACAGTTGTGTCAAATCAGTTGTAGAAGCAGCGCAAAAAGGCGGTTACGATGTCCTGATTATTGCTGACCATGGTAATGCCGACTATGCCATAAATGATGACGGATCAGCTAATACAGCCCATTCACTGAATCCGGTTCCTTGTATATATATTTCGGAGAATAAAAACGCAAAATTAAAGAACGGAATCCTCGCTGATGTGGCTCCCACCCTATTGTCAATAATGGGTTTGGAAATTCCGGCTGAAATGACCGGAAACATATTGATTGAAAAATAATATCATGTCTTATATACAATCCTGACCCCGAGTACTCGGGGTCAGGATTTATTTTATCTCTTATGCTCGAAATAGGACGTACCATTGTAAGTCTGGATATTCTGGAGAAAAAATTCCTTTGTGATCTGTTAAAATGCAAAGGGGCCTGTTGTGTCGAAGGCGATTCGGGAGCCCCTGTTACTCCGGAAGAAGTAAAAGCCATTCAGGAAGCCTATTCTGAAGTTGCACCTAATTTACACGAAAGCCATAGGGAAGAAATTCGCAAGCAAGGCTTTGCAGTGGTTGATCTGGATGGTGATCTGGTTACGCCACTTGTAAATAACAAACAATGTGTTTACACCTTTGAGCAAAATGGAATTCTGAAATGTGGAATCGAAAAAGCCTTTCTGGAAGGTAAAATCAATTTCAGGAAACCGGTATCCTGTCACCTATTCCCCATCCGGATTACAGAATACAAACGTTTTGACGCAGTGAATTACCAGCAAATAGATATTTGTAAACCCGGCAGACAATGTGGAAAAGAACAAAAACTTCCGCTCTATGTATTTCTGAAAGAGCCTTTGATCCGAAAATATGGCGAAGCCTGGTATGAACAATTGTTGTATGCTGCCGAAAATATGCCAAAATAAAAGCCACCAGACGATATCGAAGTTCTTTGTCTTCTGCTTTTAATTAGTGTATTTTTCCCTTATTCCCTTTTCCTGTTTTCTATGCCAGAATTTCCAATCTGTTTTTCTCAGGGTCAAATACTGCACTTTCATAATACCCATCACCAGTCATTCGTCCAGGACTAATAATTTCAAATCCATCGGTACGAAGCATATCCGTGATATGATCAACCTGTTCCCGTGAACCAACTTTAAAGGCAATATGGGCTATCCCATTGATATGCTTTCTATAATCATTTTTATTATTTGCCACAGTTGGCATCTCCATAAGTTCAAGCCGGCATTCACCTTCAAAAGAAAGGAAATAGGATCTGAACTCTTTGGAATGATTATAATAACACGATCCTGACATTGCATTGAAATAATGAGTATAGAAGTTTCTCATACCTTCCAGATCATGAGTCCAGATAGCAATGTGTTCAATCCTCATCATTGGAGTAATTTTGGTTGGTTCTGTTTTCATTTTGTTGCCTCCCATTCTTCAAAAAATTGAGTTAGATATTTCTGCATAAACTGATGCCTTTCTCGTGCAATAATTTTGGCAGATTCAGTATTCATCCTGTCTTTTAGCAATAAAAGTTTCTCGTAAAAATGATTAATTGTAGGAGCTGAACTTGATTTATAAGATTGAAAATCACTATGCATAACCGGTGGAATTGACGGATCATAAATCAGTCTGTTTTTATGACCGCCAAAAGCAAAGGTCCGGGCAATTCCCAGCGCACCAATCGCATCCAATCGGTCAGCATCCTGAACAACCGAAGCTTCAACCGACCTTACAGGTGTTTCTGTCCCTGCCCCCATATAGGAAACATCTTCAATAATCCGGAGAATACGATTAGAAGTTTCTTCCAATACCTCCATTTTATCCAACCACTTTTTTGCCCCTGATGGATAATGAGAATCTGAACCAGTCAGTTTCCAGTCATCCAGATCATGAAGCAATGCCGCCATCTCAACTTGAAATAAGTCACAATCTTCGCTTTGTCCAATCCTTAAAGCCATTTTGCGTACACGATCGATATGAAACCAATCATGTCCGCTACCTTCTGAAGAAAATTCAGTTAAGATATAACGCTCCGTCTTTTGTATTATTTCCTGATTATTCATTTGTATCCAAATTTATACTATTTACAGGCCGCTTCTGAATATTTCCATCGATTTATTTTACATTTCTCAATATTATTTCTTTGTATATTTCAGAAAACATTCATACAGAGCATCTTTGATCATGCAAATCAGAATTAAAGTATTTGCTTGAGGCACCGACGAAACAAATTAATGAATCGATAATAGTCAAAATTCACCTGCTTTTATGAAATGGAAATGAAAATTCCTGCAAGTAGGGTCTGCTGAAAAACCAAATGGATCCAAATAGTTACAATTGAAGCGGTATTAAAACCAGGAGTTTCAATCCAGGACCGAAACAAAGGATTATAGGTTGAATGCTTTGAATTAGCTTTCTGACGTCCGGCGTTTAAATTGTTCTTTTGACTTTGAGGACAGTTTCATATTCTTATTCCCAGAAATTGATGGATCAGTTTCCATCCTGTCCTTGTATTGATTCTAAAAACCATTGTCTGTTCAAGGTTAAGGTGTTGATTGGCTCTCCCATTTACCGGCCATCCAACAGGCTTTCAAATTATTTATAACTTATTCATAAGTTATTAGAAACTTATTCGATGATTATTAGAATAAAATTGAACTATCTTCGAATAAACTTCGAATAGTCTTCGAATAACCTTCTAATAAATTAAAAGGGCATAGGCTTATTGAAAGCGACACAACAAGGCAGAAAAGCTTCACATTTTTGGTAAGAAGTATTTTGGCATAGCAGGCCAGTTTTTATTTTACCGCACTGAAATGAAGACTGACAGACAGACCGGCGGAAATCTTGCTGGTACCATTAAGCTGCCCGAATTGGCTTCGCTGGCCACTCCTGTCTTCCTGTCTTTTTGAATTCCCTGACTAAAAGAATTATTTGGAAAGAGTAGGTTGAAAATTTGATATCCAGTTGGCTCTGTTCATTACCTTGGTAAATCGGACAGAATGATGTGTCAATTTATTGTTGACACGATACGAAGTCGGAGCAGGGATATTGCAGTTTCAATTCAATTTAAATTTCCATGCATTTATTTTAATTTTATTGCGATCATTTTATTGAAAAACTGAATATTATAAGATTTTAAGTAGACACTAAATAATTTAAAGCTAAAAAGAACTTGTATATAATCGCATGTAATTCATTCTTGAGTCGCTGGATGTAACGAAAAATGATGATTAGTTGTATTTGTCTATTTGAAGATGAAAGTACCTAAGAAAAAATAAAACTATTTTAATACAGAAACTGTTTTATCTAAACAATAAGGCAGGGCATATTCTGATGGAGATTCAACCCCAAGTGAATGATGAGTTGAACTGATTTTCACAGATTCAACAAATAATAAGGCAGATTGATCCATTTGAAAAAACTCCGGCTTAAAATATTTAACGATTTTTATATTCCACTGAACTGAAAATTTGGTAATTTTTTTGTAATATTGATTAATGATCAGGAACTTGAAGTTCTGGTAAATCAATATCAATGATTTTTTAATAAAAAAAAGATAGAACATATAATCATTTTGTTTGGAACTCGTTTAATAATTTAAGTAAGAGTATATAAACACAAATTGCAGCCATGTTTATTTCAAACAATAAGTCAGATCATATTTCAGGTTATATTACTCTCAATGAAGATTTTCAGATTGAGGAATTTTCGGGACAAATAAACCAAATTCTAAGAAAGGAGAATTTGGACCTGAGTACAGATTTCCTTCAGATTACGGAAAGCCTGAAGAAAAATTTACGGCTCTTTCTTGAGAATGATGTCTTGCAGGCAATAAAATTGCATACTATCAGTCACTTGTTTTTTGACAGGAAGAAGAGTATTCTCACTGTGGCCATCACTCCAATGAATTCAGGATTAACACTGATTAGTCTGGAAGAAACTGCTCAATCTGACAAACAATATGATCAGACCTTACCTGAAAAACTTAAAGAAGTATTGATCAGAATTAATCCTGATATGCAGATCGTATATGTATCGAAGAATTTTTCCAGCAGCCTTAAGGAAAAAGCATCAAACATTATTGGAAAAACATTTCATGAAAGCCTCCTCTTCGGAGAAAATACCACGCTTATTACAGACCTGATAGCTAAAGTCTTTCAACAACAACGACAAAGAGAAGGAGAAATAAAGATTAAAAAGGACACAAAAGAGGTTTGGTGGAATATTCTTGTGATTCCTGAAACTGATCCGGCGAATCAGCATCAATCCGTGTTGATCATCCTTAAAAACATAAATCGTTACAAACAAATTGAAGCGAAGTTGCTTGCAAGTGAACAACGGTATGAAATGGCTACAGAAGCTGCTGATCTGGGAATTTGGGATTACGTCGTTGGAAGTGGAAAGACATTCTACTCTAAAAAATGGAAATCAATTCTTGGATATTATCCGGATGAATTGCCAGATGTTAGCACTGTTTGGGAAGAATTACTTCATCCGGAAGATAAAGACAGGATGATTCGATTTATTAATAATTTTATAAATAGTGATTTACGTGTTTATGAAGCCGAATTCAGATTAAAACACAAGAATGGTCATTACGTTTGGATTAAAAGTCGGACAACTGCATTGCGTGACGAATCAGGGAATGTCATCAGAATGCTTGGTACACATCGTGACATAACGGAAGAGAAAAAGTCTGAAAATGAACTAAAAAAGCTTCACCAGGCCATAATCCAAAGTCCGATTATGGTACTTATCACTGACATCGATGGTTATATTGAATTCTTCAATCCTGCCTTCTGCAAGATTACGGGATGGAACGACCAGGAAATTATAGGCAAGAAGCCAAATATTTTAAAATCTGGTTTCCACCCCAACAGCTATTACGAAAAGATCTGGAAAACAATCAATTCAGGTAATGAATGGCAGGGTGAGTTTAAAAATAAGAAAAAGAATGGTGAATTTTATTGGGAACTGGCCAGTATATCTCCCATAAGGAATGATTTTGGCACGATAACACATTACGTTAAAATAGCAGAAAACATTTCATACCTCAAAAAGATTGAAAAAGATCTAAAAAAGGCCAAGCAAGATGCTGATATGGCCAATAATTATAAAAATCATTTCCTGGCGAATATGAGTCATGAAATCAGGACACCAATCAATACCATTATTGGGTTCAGCGAACTCATTAAAAATGAAAATCTCCCTTCTACCAAACGCAATAAATATTCCGGTATTATTGAAGAAAACAGTCAGTCCTTGCTTCGTTTGATTGATGACATCATCGATGTAGCAAAAATTGAAGCTAACGAACTGAAGATAAAAAAGGAGGCTTGTTCACTTGGTGAATTATTCTCGGAACTTGAATTAACTTATAATAATTTTCTTAAACGAAAACAGAAGCAAAGTCTCGAACTTATCTTTCAACTTCCTGAAGAGGTTCATCACGATGTGATTTTCACAGATGCCTACCGACTTAAACAGATTTTCAATAACCTGTTTTTGAATGCTTTAAAACATACAGAAACCGGACACATCGAAATTGGGTATACCATTATTAGTGACAACCGACTTCGGTTTTTCGTCTCAGATACCGGTTCAGGTATATCTGCCAGCAGAATTAAAAACATATTCAAACGATTTAATTACGGCGATGAGACCTCCAGACCCGATGCTGCAGCATCAGGTTTAGGATTATCAATTTGTAAAGACCTGGCAGTGCTGTTAGGTGGTGACATCAATGTAAAATCGGTAGAAGGAGAAGGAAGCGTTTTCTTTTTAACTCTTCCTTACGATAAAATTAAAATCCCTATGGTTAGATCACCATTGGCTAAAACCCCTTCAACAGAAAGTTTTAATTTCTCCAACTATACCATTATGATTGCTGAAGATACTCCATATAATTATGAATATCTATACAGCATTCTTCAAAAGACCGGTGCCAATGTGATATGGGCAAAAGATGGGATTGATGTATTGACATTATTCAACAATACAAAGGTTGATCTAATCCTGATGGATATTCAATTACCTGAAATTAACGGATACGAAGCTACTTCTCAGATCAGGTTAAAAGATCTGTCGATACCCATCATCGCACAAACAGCCTATGCAATGGCTGAGGATAAACAGAAATGTCTTGAATCAGGCTGCAATGAAGTGTTGGTAAAACCTATCCGAATGGATGATGTGTTGACCACTATTGCAAAATATCTTAAAAAATAATACTCTAAAATCTGTTACTTATTCCATTTATTGGATTTCGCTGACTAAATTTGAGGCTCACAAAAGAAATGGAATATGCATATCGATCAGTTTCCATCAAGATTATTGGAAAACGCAGTCAACGAATTTGCCAAATTGCCAGGGATTGGACGAAAATCTGCCCTGCGGCTTGTTTTACATCTATTAAAACAAGATGTACAGGAAGTTGAAATATTCGGAAACAGTTTGATTCAAATGCGCACTGAAATTAAACATTGCAGGATTTGTTACAACATTTCGGATACCGACATTTGCAGTATTTGTGCGCATCCTTCAAGAAACCCTTCACTGATTTGTGTGGTCGAAAACATTAAAGATGTAATGTCAATAGAAAATACTCATCAATTTAACGGATTATATCATGTCTTAGGCGGTATCATTTCTCCAATGGATGGAATTGGTCCATCTGACCTGGAAATCGATTCGCTTGTCCAGAGGGTTAATGAAGGGACAATTGAAGAGATAATCCTTGCCCTGAGTACAACGATGGAAGGTGACACTACCAATTTTTACATTTACAAAAAACTTAAAGATACAGGGGTAAAACTTTCAACTTTGGCCAGAGGAGTTTCGATTGGAGACGAATTGGAATATACTGATGAGGTTACCCTCGGCCGGTCAATTGTGAATAGGATGAATTTTGAAGATTCAATTATCCGTTAGAAATAAGAAAAATGAAAAAGACCACATAGACACATAGTACACATAGAAAAACTTATACTATGTGTCCTTTACGCCTATTTGGTTCTAATATAAATATGCAGATGAAGCTATCAATCGTAATTGTAAACTACAACGTCAAATATTTTTTAGAACAATGCCTTTATGCTGCACAAAAAGCTGCTTCAAAGGTGAGTTCCGAAATCATTGTAGTTGACAACGACTCTGTTGATGGTTCCTGTCAGATGGTTGAAGAGAAATTTCCTGATGTATTATTAATCAGTAATAAAGATAACCTGGGATTTTCAAAAGCCAACAACCAGGCTATTCGACTCTCAAAAGGCGAATATGTTTTATTACTGAATCCCGACACGGTAGTTGAGGAAGACTGCTTCTCCAAAATCATCAGCTTTATGGATAAAACTCCGGACGCCGGTGGATTGGGAGTAAAAATGATTGATGGGAAGGGCAGGTTTTTACCTGAATCAAAGCGAGGGTTGCCAACGCCGGAAGTGGCATTTTGGAAGATGTTCGGATTTTCAAGACTCTTCCCCCGATCCAGACGGTTTGGTCGATATCACCTGGGTTTTCTCGACAACAATCAAATTCACGAGGTGGAAGTTCTTGCCGGTGCATTTATGCTGCTGCGTCGCGAAACACTCGATAAAGTTGGATTACTCGACGAAGATTATTTTATGTATGGGGAAGACATTGACCTTTCTTACCGCATCACGCTGGGAGGCTATAAAAACTATTACTTCCCCGAGACAACCATTATTCATTATAAAGGAGAAAGCACAAAGAAAGGAAGTATTAATTACGTAAAGGTGTTTTACAATGCAATGATCATCTTTGCAAAAAAGCATTTTTCTAAAGGAAATGCCCGGAGGTACACGATACTCATTTATCTGGCCATTTATTTTCTGGCGATACTAAACATTTGTGAGCGATTTCTAAAAACAGCCCTATTACCTATTCTGGATGCGCTTTTAATCTATATCGGCTTTGCTGTATTATTGCCTAACTGGGAGGCTTATAAATTCGAACATGGATACTATCCTCCTGAATACATGCATGTAGCTGTTCCAATTTATTTGCTGATTTGGATTGGATGTATCTGGATGAGCGGTGGTTATCGAAAATATATTGAGTTTCTAAGAATATTTAAAGGTTTGTTATGGGGAACCCTTTCTATCCTGGTGTTTTATTCTTTAGTTAATGAAAGTCTTCGCTTCTCACGAGCTTTGCTTTTGCTTGGTTCAGCATGGGCGTTTTTAGTACTTCCTGCCTATCGATTTTTACTATCTAAAATACCAATGTCAGGACTGGAACTTGCATTTGGCAAACAAAAACGAATTGCAATTGTAGCTGCCGAAGTTGAGTCAAAAAGAATCGCTGAACTTATCGTGAGTTCAGGATTAAAGATTGACACCATTGGTTTTGTATCGCCTGACGAAGTGGTTAATCACAAACTCTTCCTGGGTAATCTGCACCAGCTGCACGAAATAATCCGGATCAATAATATCGACGAACTCATCTTCTCATCCGAAGATATTCCTTCGCAGGAAATTATTAGGATTATGCTAGATTTGAACGACCTTAACATCGATTATAAAATTGCACCTCCTGAAAGTCTTTCAATTATTGGGAGCAACTCCATTTCAACTGCCGGCGACTTGTATGTTGTTCATATCAATTCCATCGCAAGGGAAAACAATAAAAAGAACAAGCGTGTTTTCGATATTATTCTGTCTGTCTGTCTGTTTATTCTTTCACCGGTGCTGATCGGATTTACATCTAATAAATCAAGTTTTATCGGTAGTATCTTTGATGTAATCTCTGGAAGAAAAAGCTGGGTTGGTTATTGTTCAGCTAATCAGAACCATTTGCTGCCGCAAATAAAAAAGGGCATTCTCTCTCCGGCTTCTCTTTTTTCTAAAAATATTACTGACAAAAAGAAGGATGAACTGGACATTGTTTATGCAAAAGATTATCAGCTAATGAATGATTTTGAAATTGTATTTAAATCCTGGAGAAAGATATAACCATCATGATAAACAAGAAACTGGAATATGGTAAGGTTCGTTTTAGAGCGCTTGAACCAGACGACATCGATTTGTTGTTTGAATGGGAAAATGATGCAGAGATTTGGGATATCAGCAATACATATGAACCATTTTCCAAATATATCCTGGCCAAATACATCAAGGATTCACAGCGCGACATTTATGAAGCCAAACAGACTCGTATGATCATCGAAACGCTGGATGGGCATGCCGTTGGAGCTATAGACCTCTTTGACTTCGATCCATTTCATTTCAGGGCTGGAGTTGGAATATTAATACATGACGACAAAGATCGCAAAGTGGGATATGCAACAGATGCTCTACATCTTTTGTGTCAATATGCGACAGAAATTCTCCGATTGCACCAGCTCTATGCCAACATCACTGAAAACAATCTGGCAAGTATTCAACTTTTCGAGAACAACGGATTTGAACATTGCGGTACAAAAAAAGAATGGCGACGAACAGAAGATGGCTGGAAAGATGAATTGATGTTTCAGAAGATTCTTTAATAATCGCATCTGAACTTCTAAATACTTATTTTTTTGCTTTTCTCTTTCTTGTCAAATCCAGCAACCCATTTACTATCGTAAGCGGATGAGCCGGATTGCCCGGAATATACAAATCAACAGAATAATTATCCAAAAAACTACGATCAATGGCTGAACTGTTTCCCAATATTCCACCACTGATGGCGTCAGTTCCGACCAGAACTATAATCCTGGGTTCAGGAACAGCATCGTAACAAATCTGTACAGATTTGGCCATATTCTCTGTAATCGGTCCGGTAATCACAATCCCGTCGGCATGACGGGGCGAGGCTACAAAATCGATTCCAAAGCGGCTCATGTCAAACTGTACATTATTCGCAGCATTGAGTTCCATCTCGCAACTGCCATCACCTCCCGCACTTACCTGCCTCAGTTTAAGCGACCCTCCAAACAGCCGGTGCACTTCACTTCGGACAGTTTCCGGATTTACCTCAACAGGCTGATCATCGCCTTCCTTCACAATAAGCCGGTCACGTTCGTTGGTCGCAATCTTATAGTCGGTCGTAAATCTGATTTTATTGGGGAACTTTTTGGCACACTCGCCGCAAAAAGTACACTTTCCCATATCGATGCTCACCGGACTTGCCGAAATCGCGTCTACCGGGCATAACTCGATCAGTGCAGTCTCATCGACCTTTTCGGAGCTGATAACAGGACGGCCTCTGAAAATACCCGGAACCTTAGCTTTTGTAACATCCGGAATAAATTGCTTTCCCTGGTGATAGACTATTTTTATATTATCGAACATGGTTATCAGTTTAATATTACAAATCGTGGCCTGAATACGACAGATTGAAACTCTTGTTGCAAATCGGGAAATCCGAAATCTCATTATTCCTTACCGAAAGCGCCAAAGCCAGCCAGTTGTGAAATGACGGGTCTTTGACCTTGTATAGTAGTAGTTCACCCTGCTCACCGGTAATGGCGCAATGGCAGATTTCACCCCGCCAGCCTTCAACCAGCGAAAGAGTAAACGAATTGGGTTTAGGATTCTCAAAGGTAGGTTCTGAATCATCCTGTTCAGGAACATTCTGAATCAGATTCCTGATGTATTGCATGGATTGTTTCACTTCCGCCTTGCGTATCTGAACACGTGAATAGACGTCGCCATGATGTTTGATAATGGGTTGATGGCCGATTTCCGTGTAAAGGCCAAAAGGGTGGGATGATCGAATATCCCGGTTTAACCCACTCATCCGGGCAGCCATACCCACCGTTCCAATCGACAAAACATCGTCATAGGATACGACTCCTGTACGTTCAAAACGGGAAAGGACACTTGGGAGTTGAAACATCTGTTCATTCATTTCCAGAAAGTCAGGCTCATAAACATCCAGCACTGATGCCAGACGGTGAGCCAATTCAGGAGTAAAAGGAAATTGATTCCTTCCCGGCCTGACCAGCCCCTTTGATAAACGGTTACCACACCATTCCTGCATATAATTGATGATAGGTGTGCGTAAACGGCCAAATACGGAACTACCCAACTGATAGGCAATGTCGGTACAAACACCGCTTAAATCGCCTGTATGCACTGCCATACGTTCCATTTCAAGAGCAATAGTCCTGGCAAATTCAATATCCCGCGAAACCTTGAACCCGCATAAACTTTCCCACAACTGTGAGAAGGCTGTAGTATGACCGACCACAGTGTCTCCTGCAATCGATTCGGCAATAGTGGTCCGCTGAAGCAGTTTTTTCTTTTCAAGAAACTGTTGCTCTATTCCCCGATGCTGATAGCCTAACTGTATTTCAAGATGCAGGATTTGTTCCCCGTTACAGATAAAACGGAAATGTCCTGGCTCAATGATCCCTGCATGTATCGGTCCTACACCTACTTCATGCAATTCATCGCTTTCAATCGAATAAAATGGATAGTTGGCAATCGTCCTGGTCTGATCGGCCCGATTATGGGCATACCTTAACGGTTTTAACCAGGGATGATCCTTATACCCGATACCGAAATTCTCATGAATCTCACGTTCATATTTCTCGAAACAGAAATTCCGTGCGGTGAATGAATCAAGCTTATCAGTAGATTCCACCATGCAGGAAGAGACCTGGATTTTTTGAGTGCTGTCGTCAGCAATACAACAAACCAGTTTTACCTGTTTCCCAACCCGATATCCAAAGTAGTTGACGCAATGTCTTTCAGGAGCATTGAAAAGAAGACCAGTATTCAGTCCGAAAAATTCTTCGTATTCAATCACCGGAATGTCTGACTCCGGAATCGTTTGATTGTTAACTATTGTTGTGTAGTTCATTGTTTTTTAATTTGGTAACATCATGATGCTTTCTTTGATCAACTGTACGAATTCAGCCGGAGGATTCAATCCCAGGTAAACGGCCAGTGCTAAAAGAATGAACTGAGAGGACGATTCCCACGGACTTATAACCGGCACATGTGAATAGTCAAACCCAACAGGTGGTATAAAGAGTATCTTTAATATATTCTTTCCAAAGGCCCAGATGATCATGGTAAGCAAAAGTAAAACTACTACAAGCAGGATGATCTGATTGGCTTCAAACAAGGAACGGAAAATAAGAAATTCACTAACAAACAAACCCGAAGGAGGCATTGCTGTAGCGCTTATAAATCCGAATAAAAGTACCAGGGCTCCAGCTGTATTGTATTTGAAATAATTGCCCACATGATAAATGCTTTTATTCTGAAACACCCTGTACAATTGAGTAAACTGGAAGAAAAGGCTCGATTTCACAAATGCATGCAGGATAATATGAAGTATGGCCGCATAATAACCAATACCGCCTGCAGCTACTCCAAGCATAACAAGACCCATGTGCTCGATACTTGAATATGCCATCATTCGCTTGATGTTTTTGACCTTGATCATATAAACCGTGGCTACAAAGACCGAAAGGAATGCTGAAATCCCTATGACCAGATTAGCCCAGTGATGCAAGGGAGTGTTTGCAATAACAATGTAAAAGCGAAACACACCGACAAATCCCAGGTTCATCAAAACACTTGAGAGCAAAGCGCCTGCCGGTGCCGGAGCTTTGTCCTTGGCATCCACACCTGCGGTAAACATAGGCACCAAACCCAATTTTACTGTAAAGCCGGTAAAAATAAAGAGAAACGATAAACGAAGCCAAAAGGGATTCAACAATGCACTCTGTGCCAACAGGTTTTTAAATGACAGGTTATCTGAACCTGCACTTTGAAGCGACAGGCTTAAAAATAAAATACCGATAAACACAAATGTGATACTGATGGCACTGATGAAAACATACTTCCAGGTTCCTTCCAGGGCCAGCTTATTTCGATGATGATAGATCAGAGCCGATGCACTCAGTGTGGTTACTTCAGTAAAGATCCAGATCACTGCTATATGGTTGGCAAGATATCCGGCACTGATACCCATAAGGAGTAAAACAAATGATGCATAATATACCGCTCTCGATTGCGGTGGTGCAGGCTGGTCTTCAAGGTAAATATGGCTATGAAATATAGCCGGTACAGCAATAATACCCAAAGTCAACAACAACAATACAGCCAATGAATCATAGGTGAAATAGCTCAGTTCAGTCAAATGTAAATTGAGATAGGCATGAACACATAATGTACCCTGCAGAATCAGGAATAATCCCAATAATACGAATGAAATCGTCTTATTCCTGTTCAGAAATAATGCAATTGCTATGCTTAGAGCTCCTATCAGATAAATTCCTATCATATTTTCTACTAATTAATAATCCTTCAAACTACTCAACTGATCTACATCAATATCTTTAAATACATCCCCAATTTTGTTCAGGAAGATACCAAGGATCAGCACACTGGCAAAAATATCAAGCATGATTCCAAGGTTCACCAACATTGGCATTTCGTTACCCACCGCAAGCGATAAAACAAAAACACCATTCTCAATAATTAAGTAACCAATGACGTGGGTAATAATCTTACGCCTGGTTGCTATAAAATACAAACCTGTAAATAACGATGACAGGGCCACAACAAAGAAGATCTTATCAAGGTGAGTATCCTTCACCCCATTTGCCAGTAAAATGGTAATCACAACAATTAATGTGGTGATAATTAACGAGACAAAATTCGGAAGATAGGGCTCTGCCTCTCTTGTAATGTTATTACGCTTCAGCACGTAGGCCATAAACAAAGGCACTGCAACCGACTTGAAGACAATAGTTTCAAGTAAAATCAAGGCAAGGTTTACCGGATTGATTTCGTTCAACTGTAGAAAGACAACAAAAAATAACAATACCCCCTGAAAGGCCAGCACTTTGATATAGGTCATCATCCGATTGGCAATGGCCATATAGAACAGTGAAATTATGAATGTAATAAGCAATACATCTATCATAGGTACAGAATTTACAGATTAAGCAAACTTTCCTAATATCAGCAAGGCCCCAAAGAAAATGAGCAAACTCACTGACGTTAAAACAAATATGAATTGCGCATTATGGCTCATCCTGAACCGTGCCATAAACGATTCGATCAATCCTACACCTGTCGCAAGAACAAATTGAATGATAAAAAACATCGGAATAGAAAAATGATAAGGAAACATCCCGATAAACAGGTTGACAACCAAGGCGCCATAAATGGCGAATTTCAGATATCCTGCTGTAAGGATCAAACCCAGATCAAACCCACTGTTATCGAGTATCATTACTTCGTGAACCATGGTGAGCTCCAGGTGTGTCTTGGGATCATCGATAGGCATCCGGCTATTCTCTACCATCGCAATCATCATAAGGACAAACGTACCAAGTATCGCCAATGCATAACTAATGTAAGAACCAATATGCAAAGCGGCAAACATCTCCTGAAATGAAGTAAATCCTGTGAGCAGGGCAAGCGAGCCCATCAGGATAAAGAAGGCAGGTTCGGCAAACATCGAATAAAGCGCTTCACGGCTTGCTCCCATGCCTTCGAAGCTGCTGCCGGTATCCATAGCCGAAATGATACTGAAGAACTTTCCAAGAGCCAGAACGTACGCAAAGAAGATAAAGTCACCGTCGAAACTAATAATCCCTTTCGACCGACCGAAAGGCACAACCAACATAGCCATCACTACAGATGAAAAGTAGATGATTGGTGCAATCTGAAAGACAAAACTTGTCGTATCACTGTATACAACCCCCTTTTTAAAGAGTCTCAACACATCTTTGATGGGCTGAAAAATACCCGGCCCCTTTCGGCCTGAAGCGATGCTTTTTGTGCGGATAATTATACCGGTAAAAAAGGCACTGGCTATAACGATGAGAATTAAACTCAGCATAATTAGATCTGCTTTATAAATTGGATAAATTGTACAACCTGATCGTAAAATAACGGAATACAAATGACCGAAACGATAAAAATGATCCCGTATAAAATATAGAACTGCAATCTGCCGTTTTGAAGGAACAAAAACCTTCCCAGCAGGGCCTTATAAGCTGCTATTGGATTATCTATCAAATATTTTTCGACCCTGTCGTAAACATTTGTTTCATATGATCCGCCCGTTGGAAATAAACCCTCCACTTGCTTCTCGGTCTTGGAGGATAACAGGATTGGACGGAAAAGCTTACTGTATGCCCTGACAAAGGAGCTCGCCGTATATTGCAACTTAGCGGTTGGGGCAACATAGGCACACCCCCAGGTTGGTGCAACAGCTACATTCCGTTTACGGGTGAGGTACTTTCGAAGGGCAAATAGTATGCCCGTAAGCAGTATGAATCCCCAGATACCCCAGGTAACTGGCTGTAGTAGTTCTGCCGTTTTCCCCTGAAAAGGCGAACCCATATTCAGCGAAATACCTGACAACAAATGAACAGGTTGTGAAAGTCCGTTTAGAAATATTTGAGGGAAAACACCTATAATCACAATGAAAAATGCAATCAGATATAATGGGGCCAGTTGCATGAACGGAACTTCTTTTACTTCATGATGAAACTCATGACGCGCCTGTCCTAAGAAGACGATTCCAAATGCCTTGGTGAAGCACAATAACGCCAATCCGCCGATCAGAACCAATCCCAGTACCGAAAAAATGATCGCCATTAATGTACCAAGCATGGCATCATGCATCCAATAATAGAAACCGCTGTAAATGATAAACTCCGAAATAAAACCATTAAAAGGTGGAATACCTGAAATGGCAATAGCGGCAATCAAAAAGAGTAAGGCCGTTTGCGGCATCTTCTTAATCAATCCGCCTAAATGATCAATATGCAACGTATGTGTGGCTTGGTATACATTTCCGGCAGTATAAAATAGTAATGATTTAAACAGCGCATGATTTAAAGTATGTAACAATGCTCCTGCAAATCCAAGCGAAGCAAGTATCGTGTTACCATTGCCCAGTCCAATACAGCCTATGCCGATCCCCATCCCGATAATACCAATGTTTTCGATGCTGTGGTAAGCCAGTAACTTTTTCAGATTGTGTTGCATAATGGCCAGCATCACCCCATACAAACCTGAGATAACAGAAAAAGCAAGTATGATAAGACCCAACGTATAATAGTCTGCTTTGATCAAGGTGATCATCCGAAGTATCCCAAAAATTCCGATTTTAATCATTACCCCCGACATAATTCCTGAGATATGTGCAGGCGCTGCAGGGTGTGCATACGGAAGCCAGGTATGGAAAGGAACAAATCCTGCCTTGATACCAAATCCTATAAAAAATACTAAAAATAACATAAGCCCGGCGACCCCCTGATGTTCGGAGGTATATAAAGTAATTGATTGGAAGTCATAACTTCCTGTTTTAAATGCCACCCAGATAAATCCAAACATCAGAAACAAAATGGAGACATGCGATTGTATCAGGTAATTCAGGCCGGCTTTAACAGTTGCCATCTTCTCATGTTCAAAAATGACGGCCAGAAAAGCCGAAAGAGCCATGATCTCCCAGGCAATCAGAAAAACGATACTATTCTGTATCGTACAAAGGGCAAGCAAGGCCCAATGCAATAAAATGAAAGCGATCCCATGAAGGGTAAGGTTGTTCGGCTGTCTCTGATAGGCTTTCATATAAAATAGTCCATAAAACCCCCCGGTAAGAAAAACAAAATTGATAATCAGCATGAACCAACCCGAGAGGGCATCGATTCTTAGGTTTACCGAACCTGTCACAAGGCTTCCTGAGAATGTTATATCCGTCATTTCACCTGACAGGCTTTGAATGGCAAAATAACTTGAAAGCAAGGTATTCGCTACGATAGCGGCATAGAATAACATCCCCTTCCCTTTTGTATTTAAAAAAGGAAGCAGGATTATTACCAAAACCGGTAGTACCAGAATAACTTTTATCAAATTCATTTTAAGACATTTAAAACTGTCAGCATGAATATAGCCAGCATAAACACAATTCCATACAGCACGTAGGATTGTACCCGGCCATTTTGAATAAATTTAAAATAATTTACTGCATAAACTAAGTGATGCGTGATATAATTAATGAACCGATTTTCAAAAAAGTCCAGGTAATGCGACACATAGGTTCTTTTCTCCGGAAAGATCTCCCCTTCATTCAATTCCTTGTATTTTTTCTCTTCAGTCAACAGGAAACCAAACATTTTGCCCAGTGATTTTGAAAACGACTTACCGGTATATTGCAGTTTAGGCGTTGGTGCAACATAAGCACATCCCCAGGTGGGCTGTATTTCGCTGGACTTTCCCTTTATGACCAAAGACCTCACAAACCAGCTTGCCGCTATTATAGCTGCGAACAATATAAAGTAGAGATTGATGTGCGCAATGCTGTTCGAATAAGCTGAGAATCCGGCATGTTCGACAAATACCTGTGAGATCCCCAGATTTCCCAGCAGACTGCCTATAACATTCAGGTAAATCTGCGGAAGAAAGGCAACGCTTAGCATTACCGCTACAATAAAATATTGGGGCTGGAGCATATTAGCTGAAACTTCTTCAGGCTGATGCTTCAACGTTTCTCTTTCAGTTCCCAGGAAAATCGTTCCAAACGTCTTTGTAAATGTTAATATCGAAATACCTCCAATAATACTCAATCCCGCAAGAGTAAACACCAGTAAACTGATCTGGCTGAGATCATTTGATTTCAAGCCTTCCAAAAGTCCGCTATATAATATAAACTCCGAAACAAAGCCGTTAAACGGAGGCAAACCGCCAATAGCGATAGCCCCAATCAGGAATAGAACAGCAGTTCTGGGCATCTGTTTAATCAGACCCCCCAGCTGATCCATATCACGAGTATGTGTTTGCTGGTAAACCGAACCTGCCGAATAAAAAAGCAGGGACTTAAACAGCGAATGGTTCAGTACATGCAGCAAGGCCCCGCCAAAACCCAGGTAATACAATACCGGGGAACTGTTTGCTATTCCAATCATGCCCAACCCGATTCCGATGCCGATGATTCCGATGTTTTCGATAGTGCAGTAAGCAAGCATTTGCTTAAAATCACGATGTATGGCCGCATTTAATATCCCATAGACTCCGGTTAACACCGAAACGGTAACTACAATCTCACCAAGGAGTAAGAAATCTGTTTTCAGAAAAGTAATTATTCGGAATATCCCATAAATCCCAAGTTTCACAATCACTCCCGACATCACTCCCGACACATGGGAAGGAGCTGCAGGATGTGCATGAGGCAGCCAACTGTGCAAAGGAACAAACCCGGCCTTTATTCCAAAGCCGATGAAGAAAATCAGGAATAACCAGATTGTATTGGTAGAACTAAAAAATGCAGGAAATACTTCAAAACTAAACGAACCGGTTTGAAGATAGACCCAGATAAACCCAATAGTCAGAAACGTAACACTGATATGCATCTGAACCAGGTAATTGAGCCCGGCTTTTAAGGTCTTAGGCTTGTCGTGATCGAATATCACCAACAGCATCGACGATAACGACATGACTTCCCAGGCTACCAAAAAGGCAAGACTATGTTGAAACATGCATACCCATACCATCGACAATTGAAACAGGATGAATAAAATCCAGTGAAACGTCAGTTTTTGGGAGGAGTTGTTGTATTTGTTTAAATAACCAACCCCATAAATGACACCCGTGACCGAGGTGAAATTTATAATAAGTATAAACCAGGCTGACAATCCATCAATGCGAACAGGAATGTCGCCCCAGTAACTATTTTTCTGAAGCAAAAATCCGACCGTATCTCCATTTAATGCCCGTAATGCAGGGATGCTTGTTACTATTGCAATAAGGACAACTGTCATTATCGCAACGTACGATTTGAGCTTAACGGAAACAAAAGACAGGGCTAGAATTGCAGCAATCGTTACTATCCACGATAAATTTAATAACAACTCGGACTCCATCATTTACCTTTTCTGAATTAAAACTGTTTGGGTTTGCAAAGTAAGTCAATAAACGGGCATCTTAATTTGAATCTGGTCATCGTATAATTTGATATTAGTCAAATAATGTAATGACTTTATGCCTATATTTGAACAATTAACCACTGATTATGGAACCAAACGATCTCATTCGCATTGAGAAATTCACCTCGAAGAGTGATTCTATTCTTAAAAACATTCCGCCCGACTTAAGACAATACCTCGAAAGTCAGATGATCGATAAAACCTATCGTAAAGGACAACCTATATTTCTGGAAGGCTCCTTCCCTTCCGGCATTTTTTACCTGAAAGAAGGTCTGGTTAAAAAATTCAAAACCGATCATGCCGGGAAAGAACACATCCTTTCACTCTGCTCCACCAGCGAACTGATCGGTTATTCCGCCCTTTTGTGCAACGAACCCTATCCGGATTCAGCCTCAGCGCTTGAAACATCCAGACTGGGATTTTTACCCAAGGAAGTCTTTTTAAAGGCCACTAACGAATCGAACGATCTGATGATTGGCCTGTTATCGAGCCTAAGCCACGAATTCAGCGTCATGGTTAACAGTGTCATGGTCTTTGCCCATATGACCGTCCGCGAGCGCCTTGCACTTACTCTACTGATTCTATCAGAGAAATTTGGAAAGAAAGACAAACCTGATCAGGTGGAGATTGTCTTATCCCGCATTGACCTGGCCAATATGGTCGGAACAGCCACCGAGACCCTGGTTCGAATGCTTCAGGAGCTAAAAAAAGAAAGAGTAATCGAAATGAACGCCAAGAAAATCAGCATTCTGAAGGTCAAAACCCTGATCGAAATCTCAAAATTCTATTGACAATTAATTAATAAACCGCAATATATGAGAACCATATTCGCCGGCCGGTACGAATGGGTCAACCAGTTATCTCATCACAGATGGGGCAGTCTTGGATTGTCACAGAATCTTATTCTTTTTTTACATCTGAATAATCAATAGTCAAATTCATTTGAGTTAAAACAAATTCTCTAATAAGTTTTGCTATCTTAAATGCTTGTTGTATTTCATCATCAGAAAGGTCAACGGATGTATCAGGTATCTAATCTCTACAGCAAAATCTTCTAATTCAGAAGCATAATCATATAGGTCAACTGATATTTCTATCTTTTCAGACAACAAGCTCAACAAATAACCTAAAGAATGTTGTCTTTTGAATGGAAGATCAAGAAATAATAAAGATCCTTTTAAATATTTTTCGGCAGCTTGCTGACAATGAAAAGCAATTGTATCTCGATATTGAGGCAAATATAAATAGGTAACCTGACCAGTACCTAAATCGTGGTCAGCTTTCTCAATCCATAATTTTACAATATCAATCTTTTCGCTCATAGAGCATCTTACTTCCTTTTATTGCTGAGTATAAAAATGAATATTGATTTGAAAGTTCATCACTAAATTCAGAGGATGTATAAATTTTAAAATCCATCGATATTGGCAATCCATAAAACAATCGACGAACTTCTAATCCTCTTTTATGTTTTGGCGTATTCGTATCCTTTACAAGGATAAAATCCAAATCACTATTATCTGAAAAGTTACCGTGAGCATAAGAACCGAACAAAATAATTTTATCAGGATTGTAATTCAAAGCAATCCTATTAACAATGTCATTTATTTGCACAGTTTCTATCATGATACCTGCGAAGATACAAAAATTAAAATATAATCACAATACTCAATCAGGGATGGGATTTTTTCTGTTACACCGCTTAGCTTTCGCCCCAGAATAAACATATCCCAGAATAAATCGGTACAAGCAGTGCGTCTTTCACCGTGTAGGACTCGGGCACTTTAAAGGCTCCCCCTGTAGCTAAACTCACCCGACGAGTACCTAAATCACTGCTGATCCAATCGTACAAGGTAAGCCCGCATTACCAAAGCCCACCGCTATCTCTTCTTGTTTAATAGCCTGTCCCGATCTATCAGGAAACCGTGCAGTATGAGAACCGTATCTGTCAATTGGGGATGGAGTGATAGGCTCTCCCAGTCAGCCAATTACTGGTGGGCAGTATACCCGATTGGTATCATATGCCATTAAACCTCAACACTCATTTTCAGGCGCTTTCCAAATCCTTGACGAACTATTCTCATCAATGTTGTAAGCCTTATGTCTGAAGCATCATTTTCAATTCTGGAAATATAGGTCTTTGTCGTTCCACATTTTGCAGCAAGTTGTTCCTGCGTCATTCCATGTTCCTTACGAAGTTCCTGAAGCATTACACCAATTTTGAAAGATTCAAAACCTTCTTCAAATTCTTCCCGCTCTGTGGTTCCCCTTTTTCCATACTGCACATCCAAATGATCCGTAAAAGATGTTAAGTTAGTATCTGTCTGTCTTTTCATCGAAATATTGTTTTTTTAATTTTTCTGCTAAATCAATTTCACTTTTAGGTGTTTTCTGAGATTTCTTATGAAATCCGTTTACTAGTATTATAAGTCGTCCTTCATCAAAAAAGCTAAAAACCCTATAAATATCACTGCCAACTTCAACCCTAACTTCGAAAAGTCCTGTAGTATCCGCCATGTGTTTGAAATACTTAACAGGGACCCGGTCAATAGTTGCTATTAATTTCAATGTCCAGTTGAATTTCTTTTTAACATCAGGTTTCAATGTTTCAAAGAAGTTCAAATAGTAATCTTTGTAGTAATAAATGTCTCTTATAAATTTTTCATCCATTCAGACAAAGTTAGCTAATTAGATAACTGTTTGCAAATTGTTGTCTAGTTTTTTGCTGCATTGTTCTTTTTTTCCTTTTGCGGACCTGGTAGCTTACGCCCCCTGAGGCCCGCAACCTGATATAAACCAGTAAATTCCGTGTGACTTTCACCGTGTAGGACTCGGGCACTTTAAAGGCTCCGCCCGTAGCCAAACTCACCCAACAAGCATCTAAATCGCTGCTGACCCAACCGTACCAGATAAGCCCAAATTGCCAAAGTCCGCCTCAACCTCTCATTGTTTAACGAACTGCGTGGTTTAAGAACTGTATTTGCCGAAGGGTGCTAGAAAATCTCCCCGTAAGCTAATTACTGACGTAGCAGTCTACGATTAGTAACCATTATTTATTGATTATAAATACTATAGTTATTGTAAAATTAATAATAAAAAGAACCATGGCCGAATAATAGAACCATTTCACTGTCCAACCTAAAAAACTTAATTTGGAATAATTCTTTGTTAAACTTTCTTTTCTCTCATTATTCCCGGGAGGTAAAAAATCACCATCCCGAAATGAATTAATAAAGTTGAAGAAGATGTTATGCTCGTCTCTTAATTTTGATTTAATATTTATCAAATCATTCTTAAGTTCGATGTAATGTGTGTCCAAGAATGATAAGATTTCTTTCTTGGTTGATTCATAACTCATGATGACAAATTTGTAAGTTATCAAATTGAATACCAGAAATATAAAACTGAATTTGTAAATATTTACTAATACATCTTTAAGATAAAGATCTGGAACTTTAATTGCAATCATAAATCCAAAAAATAGAGTTGCAAAAGTTGTCAACCAGTTTAGTGTATTAGACATTTCAAGTGCAATCTTTACATCTATGTCTTCAATACGTCTTAATTTATCGATCGAATCAGATAATAATTCCTTGATTTTTTCTTCTTGCATTGAATTCTCTATTAAATTTGTAGTAATTTACGATTAATATTTAGGTGACTTTTTTATGTAGATATTAGGTTACCACAATAATACGGATAGAATTTATGTAAAGCTTTTACATTAGTTGAAATTTAACTTTTTCAAATTCAATATTTTCCTTTTTATCTCCCATAATATCACTTAGATAATAATATACAAGATACTTCCCATTTTTTTCATTTTTCATTTTGTTTTTTATCTTTTCTAAAACATCTAAGTCTGGATAATATTCAAGAAATTCTATATTTCCGTCTTTAACTTTTACTAAAGTAACTCCTTTATAATAATCAACATTTATACTATCAAATTTCGCCTCAGTCATTACCCAATCTCCCTTGATTTTTATTTCTGGAATTTTTTCAATACACATATTCTTAAATTTGAAACAGTCTGTATCTGTCCCTGAAAGCAATGTTAATTCTTTAATTATTTTAATATTATTGGTACTACCAGCAATATAAATATTTCCAATTTGTTGGCTCGGACGACTATGATCTTCAAGTTTAAAATAAGCTCTATACAAATTTTTAAAACGCACCTTCATTTCATCTTCATCTACAGGGCGTGAGTATGCGTTAGGATTAATTTTCCTATAACGAATATATTTTGATATATTCACAACATACTCTTCGATATGTTTTTTTATTACAGATTTACAAGAATCATAAGCAGTTTTTTTATACTTTTCTAAATCGTAGGTTATTTTTTTTGTTTCTTCAATTTTTTTCGCTTCTTTTTCTTTATAAATAATCTCTTGTCGTTTTTCTTCACGAAATATTTTTTGTGCGCTTTCAATGGAACTTCTCAAATTCATTGGCAATTCGCTTATTTCGGCCCTTCTTAATTCTATTGTTGCATTTCCATTTTTTCCCAAATATATTTTAGAATAATATTCAAGGTCTTTCTCAAAATATAAATCATTCTTTATAAATCCTTTATAAATATCTTTATAAGCCTCTTTTAGTTTTTCAACTGAAACATTTTCAAATTGTGTTAAAATGAATGCTAACTTCCCATTTACCATCATATAATGTTTGCAATAGTCTGTATTCATACGAAGGTCAATATTATATTGGCCATTGAAACATTGAAGCACGTCAGCTATTTTACCATTTTTATAAACTACATCCCATTTAATCCTTGAAGAAGAAGAATTACCGTACGAGTCTGGTATATTATGATCTTTAGTCGTAAATTCAATAACTTTTTTAATATAATCAGCATCTTGTCCAATATCAATTGTTTGCGACCTAAGTTGTATGAAGCCTAAAAACAATAGAGTTAAAATTAAAAGTTTCTTCATAATGGTATCTTATTTATAATGGTTGCTAACGTCTGTATCCTTGCATATTGGAGAGATATCTGGTTTAGCTTTAAATGCTAATTTCCTGATAATTAATTTTATGTGGAAATAACACTCTTGAGTGCTGGAAATCTAATCTAATAGTTTTTGGTTGTTTGCTGGTTATATTCCTCAAACTTACCGAATACTTTTCATAAATACACTGTTCTTGCCAACTATTTAACTTATCAAACAAACTATTTATTTGGTCATATTCTTTGAATGTAAGAAGAATATAAATTCCATTGGTTTTTATTCATTTATAGCCCGGCAAACTTGAATACAAATCCAGTTTCCTGTCTCCCCAAAGTCGGTATCCCTCAAGGTCAAGTTGCCACCTTGTGTATACCTTGTGTATACCTTGAGTATACCTTGTGTGTACCTTGTGTATTCAGGAATAAATATGGTATACTTATTTTAATCTTAACGTAATCATAAGGTATACTTATGGGGGCAGTCGATACCAGTACGAATATAGCCCGTTTAGGTTACGAATCCAGTGTTTATTCATTCCGGAGATCAGCCTTTTATAGCGCAAAAGGAGAGGATTTCAGGGATTGGACGGTAAAGGAAGGAAATGAATGAAATCAGATCAAAAGCGATGCGAAATCGGGGATTTCAGGAAGGTAGGCATACGAGTTTTCGGCATAATTGATGGAGCAGCAATAATGCTCCATGCCGTTACTGACGATCATATATTTTACCTTTAGCTGCATGTTGTACCTTACAATCTGATCGAAGGTTTGTTGGTTGATTTTTACTTCAGGAGCTTTGAATTCGACGACCATCAAAGGATTCCCCTGCCGATCGAATACTACCAGGTCGGCGCGCTGTGGATTGTTGTTCACCTTTACCAAGGCTTCAACGGTGATCAGTGCAGGAGAATACATCTTTTCAGTAAGTAAAAACTGCACAAAATTTTGACGCACCCATTCTTCAGGAGTAAGCCTGACGAATTTCTTCCGCAGGGCATCGAAAATGAATGATTTCCCTTCGGTAATCCTTATTCGGAAAGAATATTCGGGCAAATTCAATTTTTGCATGATGAAGCCAACAAAGTTTGTATTTTTGTAATAAATCAGCGTATAAAAGTAACTATTCCATGAAGACCAAAGAAGAAATTGTACAAAACTGGCTTCCCCGATATACAGGTAGACCGCTGGAGGAGTTTGACGATTTGATTCTGCTCACCAACTTCCACTTATACGTGGATATGTTTGCGAAGAAATTCGGAGTTCCGATCCGGGGAGAAAATAAAAATATGCCCAATGCCAGCGCAGAGGGAATCACCATCATCAATTTCGGGATGGGTAGCCCTAACGCGGCTACGATGATGGATTTATTGAGCGCCATTCATCCGAAGGCCGTTCTTTTCCTCGGTAAATGTGGTGGGTTGAAGCAAAAGAACCAATTGGGCGATTTTATTCTGCCCATTGCTGCAATACGTAGTGAAGGTACTTCGAACGACTATTTACCCCCTGAGATTCCGGCACTTCCGGCATTTAATCTTCAGCGGGCTGTATCGACGGCCATCCGTAACCGCAAACACGACTACTGGACAGGGGTGGTTTATACCACCAATAAACGGGTCTGGGAATATGATGACAGGTTCAAAAAATATCTCGAGAAATCGAGGGCTATGGCCATTGATATGGAAACAGCAACCATTTTTACGGTGGGTTTCTGCAACCAGATCCCTTCAGGGGCCTTGCTGCTGGTTTCCGACCAGCCAATGATTTCGGACGGGGTGAAGACTGCAGCAAGCGACCAGATTGTGTCGAATAACTTTGTGCAGGAACATCTTGAAACGGGAATTGATGCCCTGCTTGAAATAAAAAACAACGGAGAATCGGTTAAACACCTTAAGTTTTAATATCTTGAATTCGAATGACTTACGAAGATATAATAAGTAATCTCAAGAAGAAGATTTATCATCCCGTTTACTTTCTCATGGGTGAAGAAAGCTATTTCATCGACAAAATCAGCGATTATATTTCTGACAATGTACTGACTGATGCGGAAAAGGGATTTAACCAGACTATTTTGTATGGGAAAGACCTTGAGCCCAGAACCATCATCGACAATGCCTTACGGTTTCCCATGATGGCCAACCACCAGGTCATCATCGTTCGGGAGGCCCAGAACATCAAGAAAATTGAAGATCTGGAATCATACGTTAAGAATCCGCTGAATTCGACCATCCTGGTGATTAATTACAAATACAAGACACTGGATAAACGAAAGACGTTCCCCAAAGCGATTGAACAGAAAGGAGTACTTTATGAGTCCAAGAAGCTTTACGATAATCAGTTGCCTGCATGGATTTCGACCTACCTAAAAAATCAGCAATATACCGTTTCGCCGCAGGCATCGGCAATGCTATCTGAATACCTGGGTTCCGACCTGAGTAAAGTAGCCAACGAACTGGATAAACTGATTATTTCGCTGCCTGCCGGAACCCAGATCACGCCTGATCATATAGAGAAGAACATCGGGATTAGTAAGGAATTTAATGTATTTGAACTTCAGAATGCCCTGGGTGAACGCGATATGTTGAGAGCCAACCGGATTATCAATTATTTTGGGGACAATCAAACAGCAAATCCTGTACCCGTTATTATTGCTTCGCTCTTTTCCTATTTTATGAAACTATTGAATTACCAGTTTCTGGAAGATAAATCTCAAAACAATGTGGCTTCAGTACTTTCAGTACATCCCTTTTTCGTGAAGGGGTATGTGAGTGCAGCAAAAAACTATAACATCAGGAAACTGGTTGAAGTGGTAAGCATTCTGAGAGAATACGATATGAA
>TBL_comb47_HYPODRAFT_10000184_pt1 | contig 79344 bp, 86 predicted proteins | sample TroBogypolimnion_40_FD_10682 | JGI IMG/M metagenome (IMG submission 10682) | reverse complement strand
ACTTCAAATACAAGATTACAAGCAGAAAAATTGGTTGAGTTTTTTTAAGAACAAAATGCATGCTCTTTCACATAGAATTCAGATCAAAGGCATCGTCCTTGGTTTGGCTTTTTGTGTTTTAGCCATCGTTTGGAGTGGTTTAGCTCAAGCCCAATGGCGACAGTCTAGTGAGAGTGGACTGACCGCTACACCGAAATTGCAACTAAAGAATTTGGCTGGAGAAGAGGTCAATTTAGGCACTTATAAAGGTAAGGTTGTCATGATCAACTTTTGGGCAAGTTGGTGCGAGCCTTGCAGGGAAGAGTTTGAAGAGCTCATTTATTTGCAAGAAAAGTATGGCGCCAAGGGGCTCAAAGTTTTTGCCGTGAATCTAGCTGAAATGAAACCGCGTATCGAGCAGTTCCTTAAAGGCAATGCGATTAATGAACATTCAATTGAAATTTTGCAAGATCGCAACAGTACTATCTATAAAACCTGGAAAGCCCGCGGCATACCCACTACGTTTTTAATTGGTAGAAATGGAAAAGTTGAAGGGGTGTGGATTGGCGCAATTGATGATGCCGATAGTGCAGCAGTAAAAGAGAAGATCGAAACATTACTCAAGCAATAAAAAAGAAAATGAACGAAATACCAGTAAGCAAAACGGAACCCCGCCTTACCTCTCTCTCGCATGGTGGTGGCTGTGGCTGCAAAATTGCCCCCAGCGTTCTATCTGAGATTTTGAAGAATGTTCCTCAGCTACCTTTTCCAAAAGAACTTCTCGTTGGGATTGAAACCTCCGATGATGCTGCCGTTTATCAAATCAATGAAAACCAGGCCATTGTCGCTACCACTGATTTCTTCATGCCGATTGTGGATGACCCATTTGACTTTGGGAAGATTGCCGCCACCAATGCCATTAGCGATATCTATGCGATGGGTGGTACCCCACTCTTTGCCCTTGCCTTGGTTGGGATGCCGATCCATGTTTTATCAACCAGCACCATTGCCCGGATTTTAGAAGGCGGTTCAGAAGCCTGTCGTAGTGCCGGCATTCCAATTGTTGGTGGTCACACCATCGATTCTGTAGAACCTATTTATGGCTTGGTAGCAATCGGCATTGTGGATCCTAAGAGAGTGAAAAGTAATGCGTCTGCAAAGGTTGGAGACGTGTTAATTCTCGGGAAACCACTGGGAGTAGGCATCTTGTCTGCCGCACTCAAAAAAGATTTATTAGATGCAAATGGCTACCAAGAGATGATTGCCAGCACCACCAAACTCAACACTGCTGGACCAGACTTAGCCAATTTACCTGGAGTGCATGCTCTAACGGATGTCACAGGCTTTGGATTAGCAGGGCATGCCCTAGAGCTTGCGAGAGGCTCTCAATGCTCAGCTCAGATCTCATGGCAAGCAGTGCCTCTACTTTCAGATGTGCAGGCATTTGCTGATCAAGGGGTTATCACCGGTGCATCTGGACGCAATTGGTTAAGTTATGGCAACGATATAGAGCTTCCAGCAGGTTTTACGCAAGCTCAACAGGCTTTATTGAGCGATCCTCAAACTAGTGGTGGTCTATTAGTTTCATGCAGCCCCGCTAGTGTTGATGCTGTTTTAGAAATCTTTAAAAAGCACCAATTCATGAATGCAAGTGTCATTGGCCATATGACTGCCCAAGCAGCTCACTTGCTCACCATCTCAAATTAAAGATGTACAAGAAAAAAGCCTGGCTCTTTTTGAGAACCAGGCTTTTATTTTTATTGGATCGCAAGAATTATTTCTTGGCTTCCATCGCCTCTTTAGTAGCAGTGATTTCTTTACGACGCTCTTTGCATGCACCAGCAATTTCTTGTAAGGCTTTACGTGCACGAGCAGCAGAAGCTTTAATGCCCTTCTCAATGAACTTCTCATTTTCCGCTTTATATGCCTCAAAAGCAGCTAGCAATGTATCGTGTTGTGACATCTTGTCTCCTATGAATGGATTTAATTTATTTGCTTAAGCGCGCAGCTCGGAGCCAGTATATATCCATAAAAACTAGAAGGGTTCACCCTCTAAATCAGGGAAAACTCTTAGAAATACCCCTTTAAAGGGGGTATTTTTAGAGATCTTTAGTAAAAGCGCTCGGGGCGATCGTATTGCGAATAATCCCAACCCCAGTAATTTGAGTCTCCATGACATCGCCTGGTTTTAAAAACTCTGGAGGTGTACGGCCATTACCAACGCCAGATGGGGTACCAGTAGCAATGATGTCGCCTGGCAATAAGGTTAAGCCACGTGAGAGCTCGGCAATAATGGTCGGGATCTTAAAATACATTTGCTTATAGCTGGCATTTTGTTTTTCAACGCCATTGACGCGGCAGATCACACGCACATCATCCAAGTTCACGCCACCTGCAGTAACCACCCAAGGTCCCATTGGTCCATGGCCATCCAAGCTCTTGCCTTTGAACCACTGACCTGAGTGACGCTTTTGCTGAATATCACGTGCAGTAGTGTCATTGAAGGCGGAGTAGCCAAAAACATAATTCATGGCATTTTCTTCGGAGATATTAGTGCCCTTCTTGCCAATGACAACGGCAAGCTCAGCCTCCCAGTCAATCATGGTTGAATTGCTAGCATCGTATGGAATGGTATCAAAGGGGCCATTCATGGTTTGAGTACCCTTACTAAAAAATACTGGCACCTTTGGATATTCAGTAACACCTTTATCAGCGCGATGCAGCTTACCCTCTTCAAAGTGGTCAAGGTAATTCCAGCCAACGCAATAGATGTTGCTCTGCGGTTTTGGAATGGGTGATAACAAAATCACCTGATTTACATTTTGTAAATTTGCGCCACGGTTCTTGAAGATAGCTGCCAACTCAAGTAAGCCTGAATTACCAGATCCAGCCAAGGAAATCATCGATGTTGGGTCAAATGACAATGTCAATTTCTGACGGGCAGCCTCAGCGGGAATATCCACTACCAAACCATCATTTGTCACTAAGCCGAGCCTGGAGGATGCACCCATTTTTGGCAAGTAATTCGCAACCCGAAAACCGGCCTTGCCAGTCAAAGGCTCCACAATAATTGGTTGGCGCTCTTGGCCAGCCATTGCCGCCTGCGATAAAAACATACCTCCTAAAGCGGCGGTTGAACCCATTTTCAGCACATCCCTGCGATTTGTATCCACAACATCTCCTTTTATTTTTTAATTCGCCTATTACTGGCAAGCATTTGTAAGTCAAATCTTAATACAAACACAGCATTGGGCAGAAAAAACGGATTGCCGATATGCTTGTAGGCATGAGATCAACTTGCGCCCGTTATGGATTCATTGCACTAGCATGCTCTTCCATCTTGATTTTGGGATGCGAGCGGGATAGCTATACAAGCTGGTCCTGCAAAAGTCCGGAAGGCATCAAAACTGCCATGGTACTCAAAAAGGCGCAAATGCTACTCCTAGAAAAGAATTTCAGTTACTGCGGCAGCTTGGGTGAAAAAAGCTATTTTGATGAGAGTTGCCCCGCAGACATCCAAAATAGCTCCATCTTCTTTGCCCCAGTAAGCGGAGCCCTTCAAATGAACCATCAAGAATATCGCTGTGACGTCCTCTAAACAAAAAAACCCCATTAGCCCAAAAAAATTATTGCTGACCAAGTGGACTGCCGTTCAGCCACTGAAAAAAGAGAAGCATTTTTTAGTATCAAAAGTCATTCTGCCCGAACCCCCTGCCGAAAAGATTGAATACATTGAACTAGAGGCGGTTTACAGCAAAAATATTTTTCAGATTGTCTGGCGAGAATTAAGCGATCCTAGTCTGTGGATACAAGGCTGGAAATAAAAAAGCCGCCCATCAAGGCGGCTGGTTTATTGCAAAGGCACTGTCTATTGTTTGGTTGCAGGTGTTTTTTTGGCTGCAGTGGCTTTGCTTGTATGCGCCTCTAAATTTTTTTCAGCGGCATCGGCAACTTGATTGACTATCTTGCGACCTTCTTTAAACATCTTTTGTCCGGTAGTGGACATTTCATGAACCACCTTCGAGAGTTTATCGGCATGAGCAGGCAGCTTGCTTTCAGCATCTTCAAGCCAACCAACTAGCGAGCTACGTACTTTTTCAAGATGCTTCTCCGTTTCGTCTGCAGCGCTTTCACCTAAATCTTTTAGCAGTGACTTCACTTTTTTATGGTACACAGCAGCGCGCTTGCTAGCTTGCTTACCAGCCTCCTCTTGCAAATCTTTTAACTTAGCAAGATCGTTTTTTGCGGCTGACTTAGCACTATCGAGTGCATTTTTCATGCCCCACTCAATCTCCGCCATATGGTGATCGCTCAGTTCTTTAGCGCTTTCTAATAATTTATGCGAGTAGGCAAAAAGCTCTTTTGCTTTTTCACGTTGCCATGCTTGAAAATCATTCTTATCCATCATCTCGTCCTTATTTGGGTTGATATTGGGTAACGCATAGATCACTCTATACCGAAATCATGCACTTGCCAATTGACAATTCAATGACTATTAGAATGTAGCCATGAGTGAGAGAAAAAGCCCTTATGAAGCTATTGGCGGTATCGACAAGGTTGATCAACTCGTGGATCGCTTCTATAATTTGATGGCCTTAGAGCGCGGTCTAGCCGAATTGAGGGCTATGCATCCACCCGATTTATCAGATTCACGTGAAAAACTGAAATTTTTCCTCACTGGCTGGATGGGCGGTCCTGATGTCTACTCCCCCAAATATGGCCACCCCATGCTCAGAGCAAGGCACCTGCCTTTCAAGATTGGCATAAAAGAGCGCAATCAGTGGCTAGCGTGCATGTACAAAGCCATGGAAGATTGTGGCATTACAGGGGAAGTGGCCACACAACTGGAGGAAGCCTTTCTCAAGACAGCTGACTGGATGCGTAATCAACCCAATTAAAGTGTGGGGATTCTTTGATTGGGCTTAAAAGCAGCTTTACTAGGTATAGTGATGTCTATATTTTTCATTCAGGATAACCATGCTTGAATCTACGCTAATGCTATTAGGCGATCCAAATACGTGGATTGCCTTTCTAACACTTTCTGCCTTAGAAGTTGTTCTAGGCGTTGATAACATTATTTTTATCAGCGTCATTGCCAACCGACTCCCCACCGAGATTCGAGAAAATGTTCGACGCATTGGCTTACTACTCGCACTTGCTACACGCATTCTTCTGTTGATTAGCCTCTCCTGGGTAATGGGTCTCATCCACCCCTTGCTCGTCATCGGGGAGCATGCCATCAGCGGTAGAGATCTGATTTTGCTACTCGGTGGCTTCTTCTTGATTTGGAAAGCCTCTAAAGAAATCTATTTAGAAGTTGAGGAAGGCGAAGACCTGCCAAAACCCAGTGATAAGCTAATCAAGCAAGCCAAATCACTGCAGAGACTTTTTTTGACATCCGTAATACAGATCGGCTTGCTTGATATTATTTTCTCGCTAGACAGCGTGATTACAGCCGTGGGGATGGTTGATCATATTGGTATCATGATTGCTGCAGTCATGGCTTCCGTCCTCGTCATGCTCTTAGCAGCAAAATCGCTTGGAGATTTTGTGCATCGCCATCCCTCTATCAAAGTACTAGCGCTTTCATTTCTGACGGTCGTGGGTGTTGTGTTAATTGCAGAGGGTATGGGGATACATATCCCAAAAGGCTACGTATATGTTGCCATGGCTTTCTCACTCTTCGTTGAGCTACTGAATATTCGTGCGCGCGAGAAGAAGAAGCAAAAACACTAATTATCAAATTACTTTTAGAGAGCCTGAGCACAGGCATGACCACTAGCCCATGCCCATTGGAAGTTATGTCCGCCGAGGTGACCGGTAACATCAACGCACTCTCCAATAAAAAACAAGCCCGGGTGTTTTTTGGACATCATAGATTGGCCATCAAGCTCTTTGGTATCAACACCCCCTAGCATGACTTCAGCCTTTTTCCAACCCAAGGTTCCCGCAGGCTTTACTGACCAATTGGTAATTAATTCTTTTAAGGCTTGACGATCTTTTTTGGATACCTCGGCCCACTTACGTCCGAGTAGATTTTTCTGCTGCGCAAAAGAACGTGCCAGACGTTGTGGTAATACCGATGCCAGAATGGTCTCGGTTAATTTCAGGCGATTGTCCTCATTGTTAAATAGCTCATCACAATTGAAATGACTTCCGACTTCTACAGCCCCTAACCAATCAATGTGAACTGCTTCGCCTTCAATCCAATAACTACTGGCCTGCAAGACTGCTGGACCTGATAGACCTTTGTGTGTCAGCAATACATCTTCGTTAAAGCGACAGGCGCCATAACGAGCGCCTTTGGAGCCAGAGCTAATGCGGATTGGCAAACTCAGGCCGGCCAGCTCATTGAGGTTTGCAAAGGCATCAGCTGTAAATGACAACGGCACCAATGCTGGGCGTGGATCAACTACCTTTAATTCAAACTGCTTAGCAATATCTAATGCATAAGCGGTAGCACCAATTGCTGGCACGGGTAAGCCGCCCGTAGCCATCACTACCGACTTGGTTTTTTCAATACCTGCACTAGTGCTTACTGACCATCCGCCAGTTTCTTGCTTGATTTCTTGTACGGTGACGGGATGCTTGACAATAACCCCACCCTTCTTGCATTCAGAAAGGAGCATTTGAATAATCTGATGGGCAGAATCGTCGCAAAAGAGTTGTCCTTGATGCTTCTCGTGATAATCAATCCGATAGGACTGCACTAGCTTAATGAATTCTTTAGCTGGATAGCGCGCTAAGGCGCTTTTTACAAAATTAGGATTGAGTGAAAGAAAGTTGGCGGGACTGCTGTGCAGATTGGTGAAATTACAGCGCCCACCGCCACTAATCCGAATTTTTTCACATAAGACATCTGCGTGATCTAACACCAAGACCTTCTTGCCGAGCTGTCCAGCAATCCCAGCGCAGAATAAACCAGCAGCACCGCCACCAACGATGATGGCGTCCCAATATTTACTCATGAGTTACTTAAACCGTTCTATGACATCAGCTGGCAAATTCAGTTTTTGCATGTGAAGACGAGTGTAGGCTTGGCGGAAATTTTTTGTCATCGAAATCATCACTGAGGCGGTCCAAGCAAAAGAAAACATGCCGGAGAAGGCAATAATGATCGCCAACATTTTCCAGCCTGCTGGCAATAGATCATCCATAAAGCCCATAGCGGTATAAGTGCTTCCACTAAATAAAATACTTTGACCTAAATCTGGGAGCAACTTGAATACATAGAGTGAAGCGCCCCAAATAATGATCTCAAAAATATGGGTGAGAAATAAACACAAAACGCTGATATAAAAAATCAGGGCAACGGATGAATACGCACGTTCAGATAAATATAAGAAAGATTTAACCTCATAGCGTTTAGCGATCTGCAACAAGGAAATGCCATGAATCAACATCACCAGCATCAACATGAAAATACCCAGGAGGTAACCAGGCAAATCTAAATCGGTCAGAAGTGCAGTGGTTGAATTGCTCATATAAAGATAGATGATGGTTAGTTTGTTGACTATTCTACAAGGGCATCAAGCCAAGTCATACCAATCTTTAATAACCGTCCAGGCTTCTTTGGCGGTTTCTACAAAATGCATGAGATCCACATCGGCTTGCTCTATCACTCCATGTGTAATCATTTTCTGAAAGTCAATCACGTCGCACCAAAAGTCTTTCCCCACCAGGATGATGGGGAAGCGCTCTACTTTTTTGGTTTGCATCAACGTGAGCGTTTCAAATAACTCATCAAAAGAACCAAAACCTCCAGGGAAGGCAACAATTGCGCGAGCCTTTGAACATAAAATGCATTTTACGCAGCGCAAAATAATGAAAGCGAAAGTTCAATCCGGGGGTGATGTAAGGATTCGGACTCTGCTCCCTAGGCAAACTAATATTAAAACCGATGGTTTTATCTCCCGCCTCAAATGCACCGCGATTAGCAGCCTCCATGATGCCAGGACCACCTCCTGTCGTAATGTGCAATTTATTATGCTTATCTGCTTGAGTTGCGTTATAGCCAGCAACTAGCTTGCCCAACTCTCGAGCCGAGTCATAGTATTTTGAATGCAGCAGGGCTCTTTGCGCCTCTTCTTTTTCCCCTGGTGTTTTGGCATCACGCTCCATCTCATAGGCCCTGTCACTACTAACAAAACGAGTAGACCCAAATACCGTAATCGTATGCTCGATATCATTCTCACGCAGCAAGATATCGGGCTTTAGTAACTCCAACTCAAAACGAATACCCAAAGTTTCTTTGCGAGCCAAAAAAGCGGGGTCATCAAAGGCGAATTGATAGGAATCTTCGGCGCTTTCGCCCTGTAATTGATTTTTATGAAGATTAAAGTATTCCGTGATGGTTTGAGAGTTATTCTGCGGGAGTTTGGGACTCATGACCAAGCCTTATACAAACAAAAGAGTGTCTCTATCTTAACCCTTGGAGCCCCTGAAATGACGCAATTGCTTGTATGCCATAAAGATCTACAGTTAATATAAGGATTGACCTACCTTTCGCTACAAAAAATGAGATTCCTTATCAGCGCTTTGCTGTGCTGCGCTTCCCAATTCGCTTTGAGTCAAACCAACCCAATTAATGCACCTACACCTCCTATGAGCTCACTTGATCAGGTCAGCATCCATTCTTTTGCACCAACCGGCACTCTGCGCGTTGGCATTAATCTAGGCAACCCGGTTTTAGCGGGGGTGGATGCTCAAACAAAACTCCCCAAAGGCATCACGGTTGATATCGCCAATGAAATTGGTAAACGTACTGGCTTGCCTGTTGAACTCAAGACCTTTCAAACCGCCGGTGCAACAGTTGATGCTATTAAGGAAGGAAACATCGACCTCATATTTGTTGCCATTGATCCCATACGCGGCGCAGATATTAGTTATACCCCCGCCTATATTCAAATTGAAGGTGCTTATATGGTGAAGGCAAACTCCCCCCTCATGAGCAATGAACAGGTCGATGCACCCGGGAATGAAATCGTAGTTGGTAAAGGCAGCGCCTATGACCTATATCTGAGTCGTGAGATCAAACAAGCCAGCCTTATTCGCGCTGCTAGCTCACAAGCAGTCATCGATGACTTCATGAATGGTCAAGGAAATATCGCGGCGGGAGTCAAGCAGCAACTAGAGGCTGACGCAAAACGGTATAGCGATTTACGGATGTTGCCAGGTCGATTTATGGTGATTAATCAAGCGATTGGGATTCCAAAGGCGCGCCCAGAATTTGAAAATACAACTTCTTATTTAACGCACATCATCGATGACCTTAAATCTTCTGGATTTATTTTGGCAGCCATGCAAAGGCATAGCATTCAGGGCGCCAAGGTAGCACAATGATTGAGCTCCCACCCTTAAATACGCTTGAATTAGTCAGTCGATTAAGGCGACAAGCAACAGAGCACAAGGGAAACGCTGGCAAAGTACTGCTGATTGGTGGCGCCCCCGGCATGGCTGGCGCTCTTTTGTTAGCGGCCAATGCCTGTCTTCACCTGGGTGCTGGTTGGACAATTCTCGAGATGCTTGACCCAGCATCCGCGCATGCCAACGCTGAACAGGCTGAGTTAATGATTCATTTAGCCAGCAAAGATGCGGGGCAATTGATTACAAACACTCAGCCAGATTTAATTGCGATTGGCCCAGGGCTAGGATCTTCTGAGCTTGCAAAAGATTACTTGAGGGCGTGTCTGCTCTACCCAAGAATACCGCTTGTTATTGATGCAGATGCACTGAATTTAATTGCCCAAGATAAGAATCTTCTTGAGTTACTCCAAGCGCGTAATCGAGCCTTCCTCAACAGCTCGGTCATCACCCCCCACCCCGGTGAAGCTGCGCGGATTTTGCAACTTTCAACTCAAGCTATTCAGGCTGATCGAATCCATGCTGTAACCGAATTAATTAAACTCACCAATTCCATCGTTGTTCTAAAGGGTCATCACACCTTAGTGGGCTCAAGCAATCATCCGCCATTAGTCTGTCAGCAAGGGAACCCTGGGATGGGTACCGGTGGAATGGGCGATGTGCTGACTGGCGCGATCGCAGCGATAGCTGCACAAGGAATTGAGCATCACCTTGACCTATGGGAGGCAACGGGTATTGCCGTTCAGCTTCACACTAGCGCGGCTGACTCCCTAGTCGCAAGACATATTGGACCCATTGGCCTAACCCCTACCGAAGTCATCCTAGAGATGAGAAATTTATTAAATAGACTGATATAAATCACATGCAATCTCCCAGCCTAGCAATCCATCACCGTCGCTATCTGCTTGGCATTTTGATGGCCGGAATGGGATCCATTCTATTTTCTGGCAAAGCCATTCTGGTTAAGCTCGCTTTTGGCTATGGCACTGATGCAGCCACACTTCTTGCATTGCGGATGCTCATGGCCTTGCCGATGTTTTGGGCAATTTACTGGTGGCAAGCACGCAAACAAGTAATGAACCCTTTATCTCGCATGGACTACGGCAAAATTGTTGTCTTGGGCTTTTTAGGCTACTTCCTTTCAAGCTATCTGGATTTTTTGGGGCTGCAATATATTTCAGTTGGCCTGGAGAGAATTGTTCTTTATTTAACACCCACCGTTGTATTGCTGATCTCTTATTTTGTTTTGTCCAAACCAATTACCAAACTGCAATGGTATGCATTAGTTCTCGGATATTTAGGTGTCATGGTTGTTTTTATTCAAGATGCCAGCTCAACTGGTGCCAATGCCTGGTTGGGCATGTTTCTTGTATTTGGAGCAGCCTGTGCCTATGCTGCATACCTGATTGGCTCTGGGGAGATGGTGAAGCGCGTAGGAAGTGTTCGTCTAGTCGTACTCGCCAGCAGTGCATCTGCAATATTAAGTACGGTACAAATTTTGATTCAAAATCCCCATTCAGTTTTTGAACAAAGCCCGCCTATTTATGGACTAAGTCTTTTAAACGCCAGCTTTTGCACCGTCATCCCCATGTTGATGATTATGGTTGCAATTAACCGTATCGGCTCTCCGCTAGTTTCTCAAGCGAGCATCTTAGGCCCCGTATCAACGATCTTTATGGGTTACGCTTTTCTCAATGAGCCTGTCACGATGATGCAAATTGCAGGCATGGGATTGGTAATCGGTGCCATGTGGTTATTAGTTCGTAATGATGCGCCGATAAAAAAACCATCGGACTTGGAAAAATCCGATGGCCTTATTCGTACTGAAAGCGCTACTGAAATATAGGAATGAACTCAACACTCCTTTCAATAAGCGCTTTTTAAATTACTGAGCGGCGGCTTGTGCAGCTTTCTTTTTAGCCTTCTTGGCTTTTTTAGCCGCTTTCTTTTCAGCCTTCTTCGCTTTTTTAGCAGCTTTCTTCTGGGCGGCTTTCTCTGCTTTAGTTTGTTCCATTGGCGCTGCAGCAGGAGCTGCGGCAATAGGTGCTGCAGCTGGGGCTGTTGCTGGAGCAGGCGCTGGTTGAGCCATTACTGCAACCGAAGATAAACCAATAGCAGCAGCAACCAGGGTAGCTAAGCTAAGACGCGCAATACTTGAATTCATTTAATTCTCCAATAAGATGAGTGGATAATTTAATAATACCGAAAAAATTAATAAATATGCCTTTTTCCATCTTAATTAATAGGATTCATCATGCAGGCATTTCCTAAAGACATCTATACCGAGCCAGTTGGGTATTCAGTAAATACCCTTGATATGCTCGGCCCCTTACGCCGCATGGCTGGAATCTGGGAAGGTCAAAAAGGTTTGGATGTGAAGCCCAAAGCGGCGGGGCCTAAAAAACAAGTTTTTACTGAGCGTATCGAGTTACAGCCCATTGACCCGCAAACCAATGGCCCTCAACTATTTTATGGCCTCCGATACCATACCCATATCACCAAGCCCGATCAGAACAAAACATATCATGATCAAGTGGGCTATTGGCTTTGGGAGCCCGCCACCGAGACCATCTTGCATACCCTCACTATTCCGCGGGGCATGATTGCAATGGCAAGCGGTAAGGCAACAGCCCAAGCTGATCAATTTGAGTGTATTGCGAAAATAGGAGACCCCACTGCTGGTATCTCATCTAATCCATTCCTAGACTACGCATTTAAAACGATTGAATATCGGATCTTAGTGACGTTCCTTGATGATGGTAGTTGGTCATATGAACAAGATACTGTGATGGCCATTGCCGGACAAGCTGACCCGTTTCATCATGTCGATACCAACACCCTTACAAAGGTCGGTGAGGCAACCCCCAATCCACTCGCTTTAGAGGCAATAAAAAAGCCATCCTAAGATGGCCCTTTTATTTTTTTACTTTATGGAAAATTAAGCGGGTTGCGCTTCAGTCTCCACCATTTTTTCCAATGCAGCAGCAAGATGTTCTACAGTACGATCCACATGTTGCAACTTCTCTAGACCAAATAAGCCCAAGCGGAAAGTACGGAAATCTGGGCGCTCATCGCATTGCAACGGTACGCCGGCCGCAGTTTGAAGACCTAGGGCCATAAATTTCTTGCCCGATTGAATTTCTGGGTCCTTGGTGTAGCTGACAACAACACCTGGAGACTGAAAACCAGGAGCCGCTACTGAAGGGTAGCCCTTAGAAACCAAGAGTGCGCGCACCTTAGCGCCCAACTCAGCTTGCTTCTCTTTCAAATGCGCAAAGCCCAATGATTGGGTTTCTTTCATCGTTTTACGCAAAATCTTTAATGCATCTGTCGGCATCGTGGTGTGATACACATGACCACCTTTTTCATAAGCCTCCATGATTTGGAGCCATTTCTTTAGGTCCATGGAGAAGCTACTGCTTTGCGTACTTTCAATGCGTTCACGGGCTCTTTCACCCATTGCAATTAGTGCGCAACATGGTGAACTACTCCAACCTTTTTGTGGTGCAGTGATCAGCACATCCACATTGCAAGCCTTCATGTCCACCCAAGTGGCACCGGAAGCAATGCAGTCCAAAATAAATAAGCCGTTGTAAGAACGTACAGCCTCACCAATTGCTTTCAAGTAGTCGTCGGGCAACAAAATACCGGCAGAAGTTTCTACGTGCGGCGCAAATACCACCGCTGGCTTCTCATTTTTAATATAAGCAAGCACTTCTTCAATTGGTGCGGGAGCAAATACGCCTTGCGCAGAATCATCTAGCTGACGACCCTTAATCACGGTCACGTCATCAGTAATATTGGCTAAGTCAAAAATTTGCGTCCAGCGATAACTAAACCAGCCATTACGCAATACTAGGCATTTTTCCTTATTGGCGAATTGACGAGCAACCGCCTCCATGCCAAATGTGCCGCTACCAGGAACAATCACAGCTGAGGTAGCGTTGTAGGCATCTTTGAGAACGCTAGAGATGTCTACCATCACTTTTTTGAAATCCTCAGACATGTGATTCAAAGAGCGATCGGTATAAACAACCGAGAACTCTAACAATCCATCGGGATCAACATTGGGAAGCAGGCCTGGCATAGTAATTTCCTAGAAAACTTAAATAGACCTAAATGATACTGATTTAAAGACTTTCGAGTGAAGCTAGCGCTAAATCGCCCCTTAAATCAGTCAATCAGGCCTTTTTAGGGGCTTTTACGGTTTTGGGGCTCGCGTTTGGTCGATGAGGCAACAATCCCAACAACAATCAAAGCAAATGCCAGCGCATGAAAGAGCCTAGGTGGCTCACCCAACAGAAGTGCCGATAGGAGGGCTGTAAACAAAGGAATGAGATTGGCAAAGAAAGCTGCCACTGTTGGGCCTGCTCTACTTACCCCAACCCCCCAAAGGCGATAGGAAATGAGGGATGGGCCAATTGCCATAAACAATATCAGCACCCCGGTTTTAAGACTTAGATGTACGTAAGCATTGCCCGATGCGATTTCGACACTATCAAACAAAAGGGTCCACAAAAAACCAACGAATATTTGAGCCATCAAAAAATCAGACCAGGTCCACTGTTTCTCAGGACTTTTCCCCGGCTTAGTGAGCATCCAGCTATAGGCGGCCCATAAAATGGTGGCCAACATAATCAGAAGATCCCCCTTAACCAACTGCATTGATACCAAGGCGGTCACATCGCCGCGCGTCAAGACAATGCTTACCCCTAGCAAGGAAACTACTGCGCCAATCATTTGAAGGAGGTTCGGTCGAACTTGATAGAAGACCGCCCCGATTAATAGCATCCATATAGGCATGCTTGCCCCAATCAGAGTGACATTAATGGGTGAAGAGGTTTGCAATGCCAAATAAAGCAAAGCGTTATAGCTGCCTATCCCAAAGAGCCCCAATACCAAAAAGCGGGCCTTGTTCTGCCATAGGGGGCTATCTTTTCTGAGGATCCGCCAACTCCAAGGTAGTAGCAGCACTCCAGCTAAGCCCCAACGGACAGCGCTTAGGGTAATCGGGGAGACGCTGCCTACTAATAAGCGCCCAGCAACCGCATTCCCAGCCCAAAGAGCCGTGGTAATGACCAAATAGAACGCAGTAAGAAAATTAAGTTGCGGCATGCAATGGGGATAGGAAGAAGGAGTAACTGAAGTGGGCCCAAACAAGGCTCATTCGCTTATTGTAGAAACAAATGCCCGGTATTGCTAAGATAGAGCTTACTTGCCTCAAAACGAAGGATGCCAAGCGTGCCAATTATTACCAATATTGAAGACCTCCGGGTACTACATCAAAAACGCACCCCCAAGATGTTTTATGACTACGCCGATTCGGGATCCTGGACTGAATCAACCTATCGCGCCAATGAATCTGATTTTCAGAAAATTAAGTTACGCCAACGGGTGGCGGTCAATATGACCAACCGCACTACCGAAACCACTATGATTGGCCAAAAAGTGGCGATGCCCGTTGCACTTGCGCCAACGGGCCTGACCGGCATGCAACATGCCGATGGCGAGATCCTTGCAGCCAAGGCTGCTGAAAAGTTTGGCGTGCCCTTCTGTCTTTCCACTATGAGTATTTGCTCTATTGAGGATGTGGCGCAGCACACCACCAAACCATTTTGGTTTCAGCTTTATGTGATGAAAGACCGAGGCTTTATCGAGCGCCTCATTGAGCGCGCTAAAGCAGCCAAATGTTCCGCCTTGGTTCTTACTCTGGATTTGCAGATTTTGGGCCAACGCCATAAAGACTTAAAAAATGGTTTGTCTGCTCCTCCAAAATTGACCATTGCCAATATGATCAATATGGCCACTAAGCCTCGCTGGTGTATCGGCATGGCGATGACACCACGCAGAACCTTCCGCAATATCGTAGGGCATGCTACTGGCGTAGGTAATATGTCATCCCTTTCCTCATGGACTGCAGAACAGTTTGATCCAGGCCTCAATTGGGGTGATGTGGAGTGGATTAAAAAACTGTGGGGTGGCAAGCTGATTATCAAAGGCATCTTGGATGAAGGCGATGCACGCTTAGCAGCTGACTCAGGTGCTGATGCCTTAATTGTTTCCAATCATGGCGGTCGTCAACTGGATGGCGCAATTTCTAGCATTAAAGCCCTGCCGGGGATTGTCAATGCCGTTGGCAAAGATATTGAAGTATGGATGGATGGCGGCATTCGCTCTGGTCAAGATGTTCTCAAAGCTTGGGCTTTGGGTGCGCGCGGCACGATGATTGGCCGCCCTTTCTTGTATGGCTTAGGCGCCATGGGTGAAGCCGGTGTCACAAAGTGCTTGGAGATTATTCATAATGAATTGGATATCACGATGGCATTTACAGGGCATCGTGATATCCAGAATGTAAGCAAAGACATTTTGTACCCAGGGACATATTAAAAATTAAGTACCTACTAAACCACCCTCTTTTTATTTTCGCACTGACGTTTTTTGCTTGTGCTTTTTCTGTTTGGTTCGGCAGTGCCATCATTGGACGATTTCGCTCAAGGGATGCAGAAAAAACCGCTGACTTGGGAATCATTCAGACAGCAACATTAACGCTTCTTGGCCTGATCATTGGCTTTAGTTTTTCAATGGCGATTGCACGTTACGACCAGCGAAAAGTACTGGAAGAGGCAGAGGCAAATGCAATCGGTACCGAGTTCTTAAGAGCAGACCTGCTACCCCCCAAAATAGCTGCAACAACTAAAGCATCATTACTAGACTATGTGGATCAGCGCATCAATTTTTACTCCTATCAAGAACAGGAAGTTGGCAAGATCATCAAGCAGCGCACAAGTGAACTACAAAGTACCTTATGGAATGATCTGCTTCCGGTAATGAAAAACCAAACAAATGCCATGAATGTGTTGATTGCCAGCGGCATGAATGAGGTCATTAACTCTGAAGGGTATACCCAAGCAGCNTGGTGGAATCGTATCCCTCTAATGGCCTGGGGCTTAATGGCAGCCATAGCGATCTGTGCCAATTTAGTAGTTGGCTACGGTGCGCAGAACTTTAAAGGCAATGTCGGGCTCTTTATGCTGCTGCCCTTTGTGATTGCCACCTCCTTCTTTCTGATTGCTGATATTGATAGTCCACGAGGCGGCATTATTAAAGTGGAGCCGCGCAATTTAATACAACTAAAAAAGAGCTTGAGTCAACTGATCGAAGTTCAAGCGCCCCAAGCAAAAGCAGCGCAATCTAAATAGGCGAGCAAGATGAAACGTGTAGTCGATGTGTATAAAAACCGAGGGCGTGAATTGATTTGGACCTATGTCATCCACCTCGGTAATGTGGAATTTCATCCTGCGCAAGTTGATTTTGAAGTTGAAGCTCTTAGACTCTCGCAACTGGATAAGCGTGGCCCCGCAAATGAGCTCAGCGCTCGAGTTCGCTTCAGCCTATAACCCTTTGCNCTACCGGGGATCCATGTTCCCCTAAATTCAAAATAGTTACTTGCTTTATTTATGATGAGTGATCGATTATCTCGTTCACTCATGCAGATCATTCAATATCACCGCGCATCTATCTTCTTTCATTGGCTGCTTGTAGTCTTACTTGCAATTGCCTTTATCAGTATTGAATTAAAAGGGCAATTTATCAAAGGAAGTGCGCCAAGAGAATTGTGTAAAACCATCCATGGATTTGTGGGTCAATTGATATTTATAGCGATGGTAATACGCCTCATCATTCGCCTAATATATGGAGTCCCCACCCCTCTCGCCCGCTCCAAAGCGGCTGCGATAGTAGCTCAAAGCATGCATTGGATTTTTTATATCCTATTACTCGGTCTTCCAATACTTGGGGTGCTTTTTCTACAGGCTGGAGGCAAAGAAATCGCCCCCTTCAATTGGGTGCTGCCACAAATAATTGAGCCCCAAGCTTCGGCTCGCAAACCGCTAAAAGTACTTCATGAGTGGCTTGGCAATGCCCTATACTTTTTGATTGGGCTGCATGCACTAGCAGCATTGAGCCAACATTACATCCTTAAGAATCAATGCTTACTGCGGATGCTAGGTAAAAATAAGGCCTAGGTTTTTTCAACCCAGGCCTTTTAACCCTAAGATTGCTGTTAATTTACAGGGTTGGATAGTCGGTATAACCCACCTCAGCACCGCCATAGAAAGTGGCGCGATTATATGGATTTAATGGTGCATTTTCTTTAAAGCGCTCCACCAAGTCTGGATTAGAGATATACAAACGTCCATAAGCCACTGCATCAGCCAGACCTTCCTCTAATACCTTCTCCCCCATGGCTTTGTCATAGCCGCCAGCAGTAATGAATTTACCCTGATAGGCATTGCGGAAAATCTCTGAAGTCAGGGGTGCATCTTCATACACTTGATCATTACCACCAGCGCTTGTAGAGCGAGGCTCAATCATATGCACATATGCCAATTGATAGCCATTTAATTTTTCAATGGCCGCACTGAATAAGGCGATTGGATCGCTATCGCCAATGTCATTGAAGGTGCCATAGGGAGATAAACGCACACCAATACGATCACTTGAAAATACTTTGGCAACAGCATCAATCACTTCACCCAATAGGCGTAAACGGTTTTCAATCGAGCCACCATACTGATCAACGCGCTGATTTGTTTTGTCTTGCAGGAATTGATCTAAGAGGTAGCCATTGGCCGAATGAATCTCAACACCATCAAATCCAGCAGCCTTGGCGTTGATTGCAGCCAATTCATAATCCTTGATAAGACTTGCAATATCCTCAATAGTCATGGCTTTGGGGGTCTCGTAGTCATGCAACTGCCAATCTGCTCCGTAGGTTTGACCTGCAGGGGCGATAGCTGACGGGGCCACAGGCACCCCTTGCTCTGGATGCAAAGATGAATGGGAGATGCGGCCCACATGCCAGAGCTGGGCAACGATAGTGCCGCCCTTTGCATGAACAGCCTCAACAATTTTTTTCCATGCCGCAGTTTGGTCTGCTGAATAAATTCCCGGGGTTGCGGGGTACCCCATCCCTAATGGAGAAATTTGGGTCGCCTCAGTAATGATGAGGCCTGCACTGGCGCGCTGCGCATAATACTCAACCGCCAAAGGATTGGGAACGTCGCCTGCAACCGCTCTCATCCTAGTGAGGGGAGCCATGACGAGACGATTTTTTAACTCAATGGAACCCAATTTGACAGGGGTAAATAAGATCTCTGTTGCGGACATAAGGCACTTTCTTGAGGTAATAAAAAATAGAGAGGACTCACTTTAACAAGAATGCGCGATTCTTGCCGTAAGCTGTTTAGCCATCTTTAAAACGCTCTTTAATACACTGCGCCAGCAAATGAAATTCTTCAAGATGGGCGCTAGACGGCCTTGCAACTAAAGCGATTACCCGCTTTGGCGCAGGTGCAGCCAAAGGCCTAGCCTCCAGCTCACTGCCATTAAGCAAGCCGCCCTTCACTGCCATCGCTGGCAACAAAGCGATGCCCATACCCGACTCCACCATTTGTAATAAGGTGAGTAAGCTGGTTGCCTCCATACCATCCACCTTCATCACATCTGATTTTTTACAGGCAGCCAGAGTATGTTCGCGCAAACAATGGCCCTCTTCTAGCAACAAGAGTCTCTCTGTTAATTTGGTGGGCATATGAACCTCTTTGCCCTTGAGCGCAGGATCATTTGCAGGCGCTACCAACCAAAACTCATCATCAAATAACTCCTCAACCAAAAAACCATCAACGTCGTAAGGCAAGGCAATTAAAGCAAAGTCAAGCTGATGATCTGCGAGCCTAGTGAGCAAGTTAGCGCTTAAATCCTCACGTAGGGCAATCTTCAAGTTAGGAAAACGCACCCGGATCTCTGGCAACACCTTTGGCAAGATAAAAGGGGTAATGGTTGGTATCACCCCGAGTCGAATGGTTGCAGACATTGGCTTAGATGTTGCATCTGCATACTCAACCAAGTCTGCGGATGCAGCCAAGATTATCTTCACCCGCTCAAGCACCTCTAGACCAATCGGGGTAATCGATACATTTTGACGGTCGCGCTCCACCAAGCGAACACCTAAACCATCTTCTAATTCTTTTAAGCCTGCACTCAGGGTTGACTGACCGACGAAACAGGCCTCAGCTGCACGAGTGAAATTGAGCTCCTTGGCTAGGGCCATAAAGTAGCGCAACTGCTTCAATGAGGGTAATTGAGCCATTTTCTTCCATATATCGATTTATTAGATAAATAGTATCATTTTTATTCATTGGACTGATAAGTATTTTAAGTTCAGTATCTACTCATCGCAACCCAAGCAATTGAATATTAATTACAAAGGAATAAAAAAATGACACGCCCTGAAATCAAAACCATTCAAAATCTCGAGTCCGCCTTTGCTGGTGAAGCAATGGCTCACATCAAATATCGCTATTTTGCGAAATTAGCGCGTGCAGCTGGTGATGAAGAGACGGCAAAAATCTTCGAAGCAACCGCCGATCAAGAGGTCATGCATGCTTTTGGCCACTTGGATTTACTCTACCCCGCTCATTCCATTACCCCTACTCGCGCTCTAGAAATCGCGATTGAAGGTGAGACTTATGAATATACGGAAATGTACCCCTCCTTTCGTAAAACTGCTGTAGAAGAAGGTAATACAGCTGCTATTGCAGAAATGGATGAGCAAATTGCTGAGTCAAAAGAGCATGCTGAGCAATTCCAAGCGGTATTAACCAAAGCAGCAAAACGTTTTGCAGCCCTAGCCAATGTAGAAGAGCGTCACGCGAATCACTACAAAAAGGCGCTCGAACATGCAAAAGCCTTTGCAGCACAGTAAGGCAAGAAAGAATCACCATTTAAATTTAAAATCAGTATCTACTCATTAAGGAAATAACATGAAATCTTGGCAATGTATCGTATGCGGCTTTATTTATGACGAAGCAAAGGGTTTACCGGAAGATGGTATTGCACCAGGTACAGCTTGGGCTGATATCCCTGAAGACTGGGAATGCCCTGATTGTGGCGTTGCTAAATCTGACTTTGAAATGGTTGCGCTTTGAATCCAGCCGCCAATCCAACACCATCCGCTATCGTCATTATTGGTAGCGGATTGGCAGGCTACACCCTGATTCGTGAAATTCGCAAGCTTGATAAAGAAGCTCCTATTACCTTGGTGACACGCGAACCAGGATACTTTTACTCCAAGCCAATGCTCTCAACTGCCCTAGCAAGCAAGAAAGAACCAGAAAATCTCATTTCTACCTCCAGTGAGAACATGGCTACCCAATTAAACATCAACATTCTCAGCCAAACTGATGTCAATGCAATAGATACAAATCAGCAAATCATTGTCACCACGAAGGGCAATTTATCTTATGGCAAATTGGTGTTGGCTTTGGGTGCAGATCAAATTCGCATACCCTTGCAAGGCGACGCGGCAACTCAAGTACTAACAGTCAATGACCTAGAGGACTATGCTGCATTTCGCAAGGCGATCTCCGGCAAGAAAAAGGTATCGATCTTGGGGGCTGGCCTCATTGGTTGTGAGTTTGCTAATGATCTGGTACTCGGCGGGTATGAGGTTGATGTGATTGATCTTGCGCCCCAAGCATTGGGCCGCTTACTCCCAGAAGCAGCTGCGCATGAACTTCAAGACAGACTCACTAAGGCCGGAGTGCGCTGGCATTTTGGCACCACAGTGGGATCAATTAGCAATGGTGATGACAGCTTGATAGTTGAGCTGACAAACGGCCAAAAATTATTGAGTGATGTTGTGCTGTCTGCTGTTGGCTTAAAGCCTCGACTGGATCTAGCCAAGGCAGCAGGCATTTCTACCAATATCGGCATTGCCGTCAATCGTGAGCTACAAACTAGTGCGACTAATGTCTATTCTCTAGGCGACTGCGCCGAAGTCGACGGTCTTGTGCTGCCCTACGTCATGCCGATCATGCAAGCGGCGCGGGCTTTAGCAAATACGCTCCTCGGTAAAGTGACAACACTCACTTACCCAGCAATGCCAGTGATGGTCAAAACGCCCGCCTTTCCAACAATTGTTTCGCCACCAGCTCAAGGCAGCGAGGGAGACTGGAAAATCGCCCCCATTGACGATGGCTTGGAGGCGCGTTTCGAGTCTGCAGATGGTAGCTTACTGGGCTTTGTTCTATTAGGGGCAGCTACCGCACAACGCGCTTCCCTAACGAAAGAATTGCCGCCATTACTGCAGTAAGCAAAGATATTGCCTCAATTGGGGCGTAATAAAAAAGGCCCGCATTGCGGGCCTTTTGCTTACGACTGGATTCTTATTGCACCACAGGAGCAATCACATCAATGATGAACCAAGTTGTATTGTGTGACTGAGCCACCATCAAGAACAGCATTGGGATGGATAACAATGTGTTCAAACGGGATGTCAACATCGCTACGCGAGCTGATTTCGCTTTGACATCTGCCTCAACGGTAACAATGCCAAGGGCACGTTTTTGATTTGGCCAAATAATGAACCAAACGTTAAACGCCATTACTAAAGCAATCCACATACCCAAGCCAATTGGACGGAATGGAGCCTGCAAAGTCATTGCCTGATGCACATATCCGTTTAAGGTTGCAACAATCAAACCGGTAATCACGGTAAATAAAGCAGCCCAACGGAACCAAAATAAAGCTGTTGGAGCAATTACCTTACCAATCGCTGGCTTTTGCTCATCAGGGATTTTTGGCATGGAAGGAATTTGCACAAAGTTAAAGTACCAAAGCAAACCAATCCACATGACGCCACACATGACATGCAACCAACGGAATACAAATGGCAATTCAGGAGCGGAAAAGTTGCCACCCAAAGCCAAAATGATCAAAACGAGCAGCACAAAACCTGCTAAAACGGTGCGCCCTAAAGAGGACAGAATTGAAGCCATATTAGAAGTCTCCTAATTGATGTTGAACTACTACTTATGCAAGATTTTGACTTGCAAATTCCCAATTTACCAAATTCCAAAAGTTTTCTAGGTATTTTGGACGTGCATTACGCGTATCAATGTAATAAGCATGCTCCCATACATCGCAAGTGAGCAAAGGTTTTGCATCACCCGTTAATGGGGTGGCTGCATTACTGGTGGAAACGAGATCTAAGCTACCATCCGATTTCTGGACCAACCATGCCCAACCAGAGCCAAATGTGCCAATAGCGCATTTAGTAAATTCTTCCTTGAACTGATCAAAAGATCCCCACTTGGCATCAATAGCTTGGGCTAAAGCACCAGTAGGCGCGCCGCCGCCATTTGGCTTCATGCTATTCCAATAAAACGTATGGTTCCAGACCTGAGCAGCATTATTAAAAATGCCTCCAGTAGATTTTTTAACAATATCTTCCAAACCTAAAGACTCAAACTCAGTACCCTTGATGAGATTATTCAGATTGGTTACATAAGTCTGATGATGTTTCCCATAGTGGTACTCAAGCGTTTCTTTTGAGATGTAGGGGGATAAGCCATCAAGAGCATATGGCAATGGTGGCAATGTATGTTCCATTGTTTTTTCCTTTCGAAGTAGTGTTGAGTCAAGAGTGACTAATTAGGATTTCTGCAACTATAGACTATTCTGATATTTTCAGCGGTACCATCAAAAATGGGGGCCCAAAGACCCCCAAATCTTCAATCATCTCACCTGGTACTTCATTGAGCCGTCCAGCCCCCATCCATATTCCAGGCCGCGCCCCGCACTTCAGAAGCATCAGGGCCACACAAAAATACCGCTAAAGCTGCCAATTGTTCCGGAGCAACAAATTCACCTGAAGGCTGCTTTTCAGAAACCAGCGCGTTTTTAGCTTCGTCATTTGAGACATGATCACGCTCTGCACGCGCATCAACCTGTTTCTGCACGAGCGGAGTCAAAACCCACCCTGGGCAGATTGCATTACAAGTAATGCCGGTTTTTGCGTTCTCCAAAGCGGTCACTTTTGTTAAGCCAACAATGCCGTGTTTAGCAGCTACATAGGCAGCCTTTTGTGCAGATCCCACTAAGCCATGCACTGAAGCAATATTGATAATGCGACCCCAATTGCGTTTTTTCATACCAGGGAGCGCGTAATGAGAGGTATAAAAAGCCGAACTCAAGTTAATCGCAATAATCGACTCCCATTTATCTTCCGGAAAATCTTCAACATTTGCCGTGTACTGAATGCCGGCATTATTGACTAAGATATCGATGGAACCAAAACGCTTTTCAGTCTGCTCAATTAAATCTTTAATTTCGGCAGGTTTGCTCATATCAGCACCGTGATAATCCACTTCAACACCACATGCTTTTATTTGGGCAATAGCGGCATCTTTTTCACCAAAACCATTGGCCATGATGTTGACGCCCTGCTTAGCAAGTCCAATAGCCATTGCTAAACCAATACCACTGGTCGAACCAGTCACGATTGCTGTTTTACCTTTTAATGTAGACATACGTAGATTTACCATTTAATAAAGTGGGGGGGCGGCTAGGCATTAGACCGTTTTCCAGATATTACAGGATGCACCCCCAATGGCAATATGGGGGATGCACCAATCTGATTAAGTCAGTTTTATGAAAGCTTGCCGAGAGCGCGCAGTATCTTTTCTGGTGTAATTGGCTGATCAAATACAGAGGCATTAAAAGCTGATAGCGCGTCGTTAACGGCATTTTGAACAGCTGCTGGGGCACCTGCGGTTCCAGCTTCGCCTGCGCCCTTAGCACCCAGTTTTGATGACAGTGTTGGTGTTTGTACATGAGCCACCTCAATATCAGGCATCTCGTTTGCCATAGGCACCAAGTAATCAGCCATACTGCCGTTACGCAATAAACCGCTTTCATCGTAGAGACATTCCTCAAAAAGCACGCCGCCAATACCCTGCACAATAGCGCCACGCACCTGCTCATCAACCAACATCGGATTGAGTACGCGCCCACAATCTTCTACAGCCCAGTGTTTCAATAAAGTTACAAATCCGGTTTCCGGATCAACATCAACATACGAAGCCTGTACGCCATTAGTGAAAATGAATGGATATTCCTTTTGGGTGTAATGCCGAGTCACCATGAGATCAGCAGAAAATCCCGTAGGTAAAGTATCCGTTCTGAAATAACCTATACGACCTATTTCAGTAAAAGGCAGTAACTCTGCTTTTGTAGCCCTATCCAAGATAGTGCCGCGATACACCATTAAATCGTCGACTGGGCGATTCAAAATAGCGCCAGCCAACTTAAGGATATTTTCCTGCAATGCTTGGCAAGCCAACAGAACAGCTTCCCCACCAACACCAGCACCACGCGATGCCCAAGTGCCGCCACCATATGGAGTAACCGAAGTATCACCAGTGACAATGCGAACATCATCGATAGATACACCCACCCCATCAGCGGCAATTTGTGCGTAGATTGCTTCAGTGCCTTGACCTTGCTCGCCAACCCCAATCAGCACTGTAACCACCCCACTGGGATCCAATCGTGCGGTAGCACCATCTTGTGATGCAATACGGGCGCCACCTACGCCATAAAAAGCAGGGCTTGGATTAGTTAATTCAATCAGGGTTGCAAAACCAATGCCTCGATAGATTCCTTGCTTACGGAGCTCATCTTGCTCTTTGCGTAAAGCGGGATAGTCCATCATTTTTTCAATCACTCTTAAGCACTCCTCATGAGAGAGCACTTCAAGCTTGATTCCAGATGCACCAGTGCAAGGATATGCATCATCCGGAATCACATTACGCTTGCGAAACTCCAAAGGATCGATCTGTAATTTTTGCGCAGCTAAATCAACTAAACCTTCGGTTACCGCACATGCAATGGGATGACCTACGCCACGATACTGACAGGTTGGGGCTTTGTTCTGAAACACCACATTTAATTTTGCACGGTAGTGTTGATGTTTGTAGGGGCCACCCACTAGATTGACAACTTGATTGCCTTCAATCGCACTCGTTCTTGGAAACATGGAGTAGGGACCAATGCCAGTCAAGTCATCGATTTCAAATGCAAGAATATCGCCAGCGTGATTTGCTGCAATTCGACCCTTGACTCGATGCTCACGCGCATGAATATCGCTGGTAAAGGACTCTAGTCGATCAGCAACAAACTTCACTGGACGCCCTAACAAAATAGCAAGACCCACCGTTGCAAAGTCATCGGGGTAAGCATGTACTTTGATTCCAAAAGATCCGCCGACATCTTTACAAATCACTTGAACATCGGACTCTGATAGATCAAATTGCCGACAATACAAATCCTGCATCATATGCGGCGCTTGTTGCGAGTGATATACCGTCAAGCTTTTATTGCCCGGATTGTAGTCAGCAATTTGACAGCGAGGCTCTAAGGTAACTCCAGTATGACGCCCAAACCCAAAGGTTTTTTCAACCACTACATCAGCATTGGCAAATACCTCATCCACTTGGCCAACTTCAAGGCTACGCGTGAAACACAGATTGTCGCCCAGCTCTGGATGAATCAATGGAGTGCTTGGATCTAAAGCAGTTTCCATAGAAACTACTGGCGGCAGCTCCTCCCATTCCACGTCAATATATTGCAAGGCATCTTCAGCCTGCGCTCTGGTTTTTGCAACCACTGCTACGACTGGCTCGCCTTGCCAGCAAGCCCGATCAATTGCCAGAGCATATTGAGGGGCTGATTTCATGCCCACCATATGACCCAAAGTAGCAACCCAGGGTTTACAAATTTCTGCCATTTGAACGCCATCAACAACGGCCAATACTCCTGGCATCTTACGGGCCACTTCACTATGAATCTTGACAACTTTCATATGTGCAACAGGCGAGCGCCAGTAGACCACATGCGCCATACGCGGCAATACGATGTCGTCCACATAGGTACCTTGACCCTCAAGAAGGCGACGGGCTTTATGCCTTGGTTCGCTCACACCAATATAGCGCTGATCATTAGTGATGGGATTGCTTGTCATAGCTGTTGATTCAAAGGGCTTATTCATGAGGTACTCTCTTAAGCGTTAGCACGAGCGCTGAGGACGTCAACAATGGCGTTAACAATCGAGTGGTAACCAGTACAGCGGCAGTAGTTTCCTGAGATCCATTCACGCACTTGAGCGCGAGTAGCGTGAGGTTGCTTTTCAATGAGCTCAGCGGCTGCAAGCAACATGCCAGAGGAGCAGAATCCACATTGCATTGCGTTATGGCGCATGAATGCATTCTGAAGGTCCTCTAGGGCACCACTTTTAGTTGCGCCTTCAATAGTTTCTACAATGCTGCCATCAGCCTGAACCGCCAAGAATAAACAGCCACGAATAATTTGGCCGTTTACTTTGACAGTACAGGCGCCACAAGCACCTTGCTCACAACCCAAATGGGGGCCCTTAAGAAAAAGATCTTCACGCAGAAAATCTACCAAATGTCTGCGTGGATCTATCTCCGCTGAGACTGCTTCGCCGTTGACAGTCATCGAAATTTTTTTCTTCAAACTCATTTTGTTCTCCAAACCCTCTTTTATTTCTGGGCTAGCATGTCTTTAAGGCAACGCTCAAGCAATACACCGATGAGGTGCTGCTTCGCCTCTGCGCTATTGGTTAAATCAGCGATTGCCTCAATCTCACTCCTGGCGATCTCTACGGCCTCTTTAATCAATTGATCGTTGAGCTCTTGTCCATCAATGAGTGCTTGGGCTTTAGTCGCTACTACCGGAGTTGCGCCAACTGAAAAGAAAGTAAAAACACAGTCCCTGAGCACGTCACCACTCTTTTTTGCAACTGCTGCAATTCCAGCAACGGCATAGTCGCCATGGCGACGGGCGAGTTCATTGAAATAACTGATTTGATCCTTGCTAGCAATTGGAATTTCAGTAGCCACCAAGATTTCATCAGGCTCTAAGGATGTGGTGTAGAGATCAATAAAAAAATCTTCGGCGCCAATTCGTCGCTCGCCAGATGGCCCGCGAATAATCATGGTAGCCTGCAAAGTAATGCTACACGCTGGCCACTCTGCGGCTGGATCGCCATACGCCAATGAGCCGCCCCAAGTACCAAGATTGCGGATAGCGCGGTGAGCAATATGTGGAACAGCCAGCTTTAGTAGTGGAGCATGCTTGGCCACCAGATCTGAATCTTCTATCTCCGTATGGGTAACCAAAGCACCAATACGCAAGCTCTCACCTTGCACAGATATGCCTTTTAACTCAGTAATGCCAGTGATATCAATCAAGATACTTGGCTCTGAAAGTCGCATATTTAAGGTTGCCAACAATGTTTGTCCACCCGCCATTAAGCGAGCATCATCACCAGTCTCGACCAGCAAGTCCAGCGCCTCTGAGAGGGTTTTGGGCTTTACATAATCAAATTGAGCTGCTTTCATGAGGTCTCCTCCACTGCTTTATTTTTACCAAGTTGTCTGACTTGGATTACTTTAGTTTGGTGTGGCGTAGGTTTAATCTTCGGGAGCGGATTGAAGCGGAATGACTTCACCACCCAATTCCTTGGCAAACTTTTGAAAAAAATCATCGGCAATTTTTTTTGCTGAAGCGCTAATTAGGCGCCCTCCAATTTGCCCTAATTTGCCACCAATGGAGGCTTCAGTCGTGTAAGAAACCAAGGTTCCACCATCAACCAGCTTCAATTCCACGCGAGAGCGACCCTTAGCGAATCCCGCAGCGCCACCAGAACCCTCAAAAGCCATTGAACAGGCTTGCTCTGGTATCACGTCACTCAATAGGAGCTTGCCGGAAAAACGGGCTCTTACAGGACCGATCTTGAACATGACCTTAGCGTGAATTTCCTCTGGAGAGACTCTGCTAATTTCTTCACAGCCCGGAATGGATTTAGCCAGCACATCAATATCGTTCAAACCCCTCCATACGTCCGGTATGGGAGCGGCAATGAGTTGCTCGCCATTTAATTCCATGTCATCTCCTTGGGGTTTATACGAATAGAGTCTTATCTACCAACTGCTCAACAATGTACCATTATTTAACTTTTGGTCAATAAGCCTAAATTCGGATAAACCCTGAGCATCCATGAGCTTTTCTCAAAACAACCATCTCAATACAGAAATGCCCAATAGCATTGATGGATCCGCTCAGCCAACTCGGCGCAGAATGAATACGGTTGAACGCAAGCGCCAAATTCTGAATGGGGCCATCCAATTTTTCGCCAAAAATGGCATAGATGGTCAGTTAAGAAATCTCACCAAGGAATTGGGTGTCACACACACTCTGCTCTACCACTACTTCCCGACCAAAGAGGCCCTGATCCAAGAGGTGTACCGAGAGGTCTTTGAGTCACGCTGGAAACCACAGTGGGAACAATTGCTCGATGACAAGAAGCTCTCACCCGAAGAAAAGTTGAACGCTTTTTATATTGACTATTCAAACACTGTTCTGACTTATGACTTTGTTCGAATCTTGCTTTTTTCAGGTCTTAGCGAGCATTCCATTAGCGATCGATTCTTTGAGCTATTACGCCTAAGACTTCTGCCTAGATTGATTCGAGAAACCCGTAAATTTTGTAAGCGTAGTACACGCTCCAAGCCCAGCCAGAGGGAGCTTGAGCTATTAATGGGCTTGCATGGCGGCATTTTTTATATCGGTATGCGTAGATGGGTTTATGGTCAATCTATTTATGTTTCAGATAACCAAAATACTGATAAAGAAATTATTCAAGACCGCGTGCGCTCATATCTTCTTTCAGCCCAATCTATTTTTATCAGTCAATAAGGCATCCATGTCAAATTTAAGCCTCAATCATTTTTCTATTCGTAGTCTGGAAATTGAAAAAACAACCCAGTTCTATAGAGATTACCTTGGGCTAACTGTAGGACCTAGACCAGAATTTCCATTCCCAGGTGTATGGATGTACAACGGGGATGACGGCGACTGGGCAAATGCAGTCTTGCATCTGATTGCCATAGATAAAAATGATCCCAATGGGCTCAAACAATATCTAGGAGAGCGTGATCCTGAAAGCTTAAAAGGATCAGGTGCTATTGACCACGTTGCATTCTTTGCAACCGGCCTGGAAGAGAAAATTCAATTACTCAAAAGGCTTGGCGCCAAGTATCGAGAGCGTACCGTCCCCGTTCTGAAACTACACCAAATCTTTCTGGATGATCCCAATGGGATAGTGATTGAATTAAATTACCCAGCCTCAGAAAAAGCTGCCTTAGATGCCAAGGAAGCGCAAAAGTAACGCATGGCAAAGATATTAATCGTCGGCGGGTCTTTGGGCGGCTTATTTGCTGCCAATATCCTGCTACGCCAAGGTCAAGATGTCTTGTTGCTAGAAAAGGCGAATGGTTCACTAGATGGTCGTGGCGCTGGAATTGTGACCCATGATGCTCTAGCAGACGCCTTACGTGAAGCCGGCATAAAGATAGATGAAAATCTCGGGGTAAAGGTTAGCAAACGCGTAACACTCGGTGCCGATGGCTCCAGCCTGGGCGAAATGGATTTGACGCAAACCCTCACCTCTTGGAGCCGCCTGTATCAGTTGCTAAAAGAAAATTTTCCTAGTGAGCGTTACCTACAAGGGAAAACTGTCAAGACTGTTTCACAGGACGCCGACAAAGTATATGTTGACTGTGAAGATGGTAGCAATTACAGCGCTGATCTATTAATTGCTTCGGATGGAATTCGATCTGCGGTACGTGCGCAGGTTGCTCCTGCCGTAGGTCCTGAGTATGCGGGTTACATTGCATGGCGCGGAGTTTGTGATGAGGGCTGCTTATCCAAATACACATTGGACACCCTCTTTAATTACTTTGGCTTTTGCTTGCCAAATGGCGAGCAAATGCTAGGCTACCCTGTCGCCGGCTCGGGAAATAACACCCGTGTAGGCAGTCGTCGTTACAACTTTGTCTGGTATCGCCCCGCCTCAGAAGAGGATGAGCTCATTAAATTACTGAGCGATGCTGATGGCCACCATTACCCCACAGGTATTCCGCCAGCAAAAGTATCCTGGCAGCATATTCACTCCATGCGATCTGCAGCCCGAGAAATACTGGCCCCACAATATGCAGAGATTTTAGAAAAGACGCCCGCTCCTTTCCTGCAGGCCATCTATGACGTGCGCTCGGAGCAAATAGTATTTGGCAGAATCGCGCTCATGGGTGATGCGGCTTTTGTAGGCAGACCCCATGTTGGAATGGGGGTCACTAAAGCAGGTGATGAGGCCATCTGTATTGCGAAACACATCTCTCTATTAGGCGCAGTCCCGGCAGCCTTAGATGCCTACAGCGTAGAGCGACTGCATCTTGGTCAGCAGGTTGTTGCCAGGGCCCAATATCTAGGGCGATATATGCAAGCTCAGGGCGCCAAAGGTAATCGCGATGGAGAAAGTCTTAAGCGAAATGCCGATACGGTAATGGCAGAAACGGCCGTCGATATTAGCTCATTATTAGCAGCAGGAAAAGCAGTACCAATAGCAGCAGCAACACTTTAAGTTAACTATAAATAAAAGCATTAATGGTGTATTAAGCAACAAACTTATTTAACCAACTGTTTTATATGGAGGAGACAACCATGAAACAAAAGATAACGAATCAAACCAGAAGAAAGTTACTAATTGGTGGGGCTACAGCTGCAACAACACCGCTATGGATTAATTTAGCGCAGGCGCAAGCGGAGACTATCAAAATTGGATTTCCAACACCGCTCACTGGGCCCTTTTCTGCAGAAGCGCAGGATCAAGTAAAAGCAGCGGAGCTGGCCATTAAGGAATTTAACGATGCCGGCGGCTTTAATGGTCGCAAGGCAGAGTTACTAGTTCGCGATGACAAATTAAACCCGGGTGAAGCAGCTACTCGAACCCTTGAGTTAATCGAAAAAGATAAGGTTAACTTCGTTGTTGGCTCTGTATCCGCAGCCACCCAGCTCTCCATTAATGCAGTATGCAAAGAGCGTAAGGTGCTCTTTAACTCCATCAGCCAATCCGATGCCATTAATGAAGCAAAAGATTGGAGCACTTACACTTTTCATGAAGCCCTTAACCCAACCATGACTGCTGGCGCTGTCGCCCGCTACGCCATCCCTCGCTATGGAAAAAAGATCGTATTCCTAACTGCGGATTATGCGTATGGCCATGAAATGGTGCGCGCTTTTGAGCGAGCCGGTAAAGAAATGGGTGCTACGACTCTTGCCGATATTCGCCACCCACTGGGTGCCTCGGATTACTCGGCATTTTTGCCACGCATCAAAGCACTCAATCCCGATATTTTGGTGTTATGCAACTTTGGTCGCGACTTGGTCAATGCTGCCAAACAATGTACGGACTTTGGCTTGAAGTCTAGTATGAAAATAGTTACGCCTGTACTACTCTATACCGCTCGCCTCGCTGGTGGTCCCGAAGCATTTGAAGGAATTATTGGTGGCACCTCTTACTACTGGGGCCTCGAAGATCGCATTCCTAGCGCCAAAGTATTTAATGACGCCTATCGCAAAATGTATAACGGGGCAGTTCCATCGGATTACGGCTCTTACGGATATGCCGGCGTCAAGAGCGTCTTGGCTGCTGTCAAGATTGCTAAATCAATCGATACTCCAAAAGTAATTGCTGCAATGGAGAACATGAAGTACGACTGGTATAAGGGTCCCGAATACTATCGCAAATGCGATCACCAGGCGGTGCAATCGGTGATCATCATTGAATCAAAATCGAAGAATATGAAGGATAAGTACGACATATTCAATATTTTGACGATCGAACCAACCACCGAGAAGAATATGCGCTCGTGCACTGAGTTGGGCTTCAAAGCTTAAATCTAGAATTTCGGGGTAAATGATTCATTTACCCCGATTCATTTTTCTATCGCGTTTAAGCAAGACGCTTATCACACATACTTATGACCGGACTTTCATTCGAACTTTTTTGCATGCAGTTGCTCACTGGAATTTCCCTGGGTAGCATCTATGCACTTTTGGCGCTTGGGCTTTGCCTCATATTCGGCATGCTCAATGTCGTTAATTTTGCCCACGGCGCCTTTTTTATGGTTGGCGCCTTTTTAGGGGTCTACTTCTTAGGCATTACAGGTAACTTTTGGTTAAGCCTCCTTATTACCCCCCTTTTAACCGGCTGCATTGGCTTAGTTACAGAGCGGTTTTTGGTTCGCCCTCTTTATGGACGCGGCATCGACTACCCTCTTCTCCTTACTTTTGGGCTGTCCTATGTTCTGATCGAAGCAATGCGCGTGACCTTTGGTATTGAAGGCCTGCCCTCCATTACGCCAGAAGGCTTGGGTGGCGCAATGAATGTTGGATTTGGTTATTTTCCAAAATATCGAATATTCCTCATTGGCGCAACTGCACTAATTCTTTTTGTTGTTTGGTTTTTCATCCAAAAGACTAAATATGGACTGATCATTAAAGCAGGTGCAGCTGATCAAGAAATCGTCAAGGTATTGGGTATTGATATTGCGAAAGTATGGCTTTTTGTATTCGCTTTAGGTTGTGCGATTGCTGGGTTGTCTGGAATTTTGGCATCGCCCACTCGTTCTGTAAATCCTGAGATGGGCATTCCCATTTTGGCGGAGTCTTTTGTAGTTACGGTGGTAGGCGGAATGGGCTCACCAGTTGGGGCGGTAGTTGCCGGACTTCTCGTTGGGATTGTATACAGCATGACCTCCCTCTTCTTCCCAGACTTTGCGGAACTTTCTATTTTTGCATTAATGGCAGTGGTTCTCATTATTCGTCCGCAAGGATTATTTGGTAAAGCGGGGGCAATGGGTTAAGCCCAATGATCAATATGAACTCATTCTTTCAACTCATTGCAAGACATCGCGTATTGGCAAGTAGCCTGTTTTTGATGATCTTTCCTTTTTTAATGCCATACGAAGCATTGGCTGTAAATATCTTGATTTTTGGTTTATTCGCCATGGGCTTTAATCTCCTCTTTGGCTATATGGGACTCCTATCGTTTGGGCATGCCGCATTTCTTGGCATTGGCGGCTATCTCACAGGAATCAGCATTGTTCATTACTCTCTACCCTGGGGCTTGGCGATTCTAATTGGAGTCATTGGCGCTGCGATTGGGGGTCTTTTGATGGGCTTCCTGGCTACAAGGACTCGTGGCATTTATTTTTCGATGGTCACTTTAGCCCTTGGGCAAATCGTTTACTTCATCTTCTATAAAGCAGAGAGCCTTACGGGCGGAGAAAATGGCTTGAGAGGGGTGCGAGTGGATAATTTTGAAATATTTGGGATTCCAGTTGACCTCCTTAACCCCCTGGCGAAGTACTACGTCATTTTATTTTTTGTCGTTCTTGCAATTTGGCTGATTTCTCGCATCCTGAATTCTCCGCTTGGCGCTGTAATGGAAGCCATTCGCGAGAATGAAAAGCGGGCGGCTGCCTGCGGCTATGATGTTGCGCGCACCAAGTTACTAGTATTTATTTTGTCTGCGGCAATTTGCGGCTTAGCAGGATCTCTGCGTGCCCTACATTTATCTATTGTTCCCATAGATTCCCTGAATTACTTGCAGTCTGGTCAAGCCGTCATGATGAGTATTTTGGGTGGTATGGGGACTTTTTTTGGCCCCTTTGTTGGCGCTGCGGTCATGCTATTTTTGGAGGACATTGTTACCGGATATACCAAGCATTGGATGGCAGTCGTTGGCATCGTATTTATGTTCTTCGTCCTCTTTTTTCCTAAGGGAATTTGGGGCAGCATTTTAAGTAAATTACATATTTCGCAGGACTCATCACAATGACCAGTAANCATGAGATGCCCATTCTTGAGGCTCGCAATATTAGCAAAAGCTTCGGAAAATTTAAGGCACTAAAAGATGTATCCACCCGCTTTATGCCTGGCACACTAACTGCCATCATTGGTCCTAATGGTGCTGGTAAAAGTACTTTCTTTAACGTCCTCAGCGGTGCCTTTCCGCCCTCCAGCGGAGAAATTTTATTTAATGGCAAAAATATTACAGGTCTTGCACAGCATGAATTTGCCCGCATAGGAATTTCCAAAAGCTTTCAAATCACCAATGTCTTCAAGCAATTAACAGTTCATGAAAATGTTCGGGTAGCGGCACAAATGGAAACGAGTCGCTACAACTTTTTAACGAATGCAAAACACTATCCACGTCCAATTGAGCTTGCAGATCAGCTATTAAAGCGCGTCAATCTAGAGCATCTAAGAAATAAAAAAACTGGTGATCTAGCTCATGGGCAACAACGCGCCCTCGAAATTGCAATGGCATTAGCTTGTAATCCTAGCCTCTTGCTTTTAGATGAACCAACCGCTGGTATGTCTCCTGAAGAAACGCTTGTCATGATGGAGTTGATTCGTACATTAGCAACAGAGCGAACAGTGATCTTGGTTGAGCACAAGATGAAACTCATTATGGGTCTATGCGAAAGAATTATCGTCCTCCATCATGGAGAATTTTTGGCTGAGGGTACGCCAGCAGACATTCAGAATAATGCAGAAGTACGCCGCGTGTACTTAGGACAGGGTTAAAAATATGTTGCTCGTAGAAAACTTAAACGCATGGTATGACCGTAGCCATATCCTCCAGGGAATTTCCTTAAATGTGCATAAAGGAGAAATTGTCACATTAATGGGTCGCAATGGCGCAGGTAAAACGACCACACTCCGATCCTTAATGGGCTTATTAAGCAAAAGGGAGGGAAAAGCATCAATCGATGGAGCCTCTTTTTTAGACTTGCCTGCACATGAGCGCTTTCACCTAGGCCTGGCTTATGTTCCAGAGGATCGCAGAATTGTTCCTGGATTGACTGTAAAAGAAAACTTAGAACTTGGGGTCATTGCCAAAAAGGATCGCGGCAACATGAGTGCCATGGTTGATGAAATCGCCGAGATATTTCCAAGACTAAAAGAGCGCCTTCATCAAGACGGCACCTCTATGTCAGGTGGTGAGCAGCAAATGCTGGCCATTGCAAGGGCTATGATTAGTAAGCCCAAAGTCATCTTGCTAGATGAGCCATCCGAAGGCATCATGCCGGTTTTGGTTGAAGAAATGTTTGAATTATTTGCAAGACTTAAACAGCAAGGTCTTACCATACTGCTAGTTGAACAAAATGTTCAACAGGCCCTCAAGATTTCTGATCGAGCCTACATTCTTGATCAAGGCGAAATTGTTTTTCATGACACAGCCCAAAATTTATTGGCCAATGATGAAATTCAACAAAAATATTGCGCGGTATAGAGTGGCTTAAATTAAATGCAGCCAATGTCCTAGTTGGTGCCAAACACTCTCAGGAACTAGGGTTAGCAGCCAAGTCAAGGCTAGGTAACGAAATAGCTTGCCAAAAAACATATAGATCGTACAAGGCAATAAAGGGAGCTTAAGCCAGCCTGCCGCCAAGCAGAGGGGATCGCCAACCCCTGGGAGCCATGCAAGCAATAAAATCTTAGGCCCCCAATGCTTTAGCCAATCCTGCAGTTTGCCCCCCGTGTGCCCTTTAAATGCTTCAAAGCCATTCCTGCCAAGCAAACCCATCCACCAATCGACCATTCCACCCAAAGTATTGCCTATCGTAGCCAAAAATATAGCAATCCAATACATTTGAGGATTAACCGAGGTATACCCAAATAGAATCGGCTCAGATCCAGCAGGTATTAAGGTAGCCGATAAAAAGGCACTTACAAATACAGCAGGAAGACCAATCGAAGGTAATGCAAACCATCCTAAAAAATGCTCCATCAGTTTGCGCCTTTAAAGTAATGGTGAGGTAAGGTGGGCGGCATTACATAAGTATTTCTGCCATCTAGGTCTCTTAGCCCAAGTTTGTGAATCAACGTATTCGGATTGCGCTAAATAGGTTCCAATGAGGCCCTCTAGTTTTGCACAGAAATCTTCGTTATAAATAATTAAGCTAATCTCAAAATTCAAGCGTAAGCTGCGTTGATCAAAATTAACTGAGCCAAAAATAGCAATGCGCTTATCAATCAACAAGCTTTTAGTATGCAGCAAGCCACCATGAAACTCAGCGATATGAACACCTGCATTCATGAGGTCTTCATAGTAGCTTCTGCTACTCCAGGCTACTAATTTAGAGTCATTCAGTTTAGGCACGATAAGCGTTACCTTCACGCCCCGCCGAGCAGCAGCCATCAAAGCCTGAAGCAGACCATCATCGGGACCAAAATATGGGGTGGTAATTGTCAACTCTTGACGGGCATCGATAATTGCAGATAGAAGGACCTGATACAAGATATCGTCTCGATATACCGGGCCAGAAGAAAACTCCTGAGCAATCGCTCCACCCTCAACCGGCGAAGCTGGTGGCATATGATCATCAAAGTTAGTAATGTCAGGATTATCAACACTCCAGTCAAATGCAAATGTCAATTCAAACTGGGATGCAACCGGGCCTTCAACGCGCACCATGGCATCCACCCACTCACCTACCCCTGCACCCTGCTTAAATGTTCTTGGATCGACCATATTCATACTGCCAGACCACACTACAGATCCATCGACTACAAAGATTTTGCGATGCAGCCTCAGATCAGCTCTACGAAATTGGAAGCGGCCCACTTGAATTGGTAAGGCCTCAGTTACTTGAATGCCAATCTCACGAAAACGTTTTGGCCAACTTGATTTGAACCAATCCTTGCTTCCCAAGGAATCCAATAGAACACGGCAAGCCACACCGCGTTTAGCAGCTGCAATGAGTGCTTCACAAACACGATCAGCATCTCCACCCAAAGCCCAAATATAGAATTCCAAATGCAGGCTGACTTTTGCCCGATTAATCTCATCGACAACGAGCTGCAGAATTTTCAACGAGTCCGTATGCAATTCAATTTTATTGCCGGCCATTACTGGCGTGCCATTGCTTGCTTCAGCCAAAATACTCAAGGCCCTACCTTCAGCCGGCAGTTTTTCTCGATCGGCAGCGTACTCCTGACGCAATAATTCAGTAATCTTTGCGTAAGGGACATTCATACGCGTAATTTTTTGTCTCAAACTACGCCCTACCGGTCTTTCGCCTATCAAGATATATAGGCTTATTCCAATCAAAGGAAAGACTGCCACAATAAAAATCCAAGCGAATGCCACCCCAACTGGCCTTCTGACGGAAATGATCACCCCAATGAAAAGGATCACAAAAGTAATGTGAGCCAAGAATAACCAATGCAGATGGAATGAGGTCATTGATTCCAATAGAGGCGTGAGAAGAGAATTCATATTAGTTCCAATTGAGCGGTAATACCCAGATGATCTGAGAGCTTAAGCCATTCATACAAAATACTGGCCGAGCGTACTTGCAAACCTCGTATATAGATTCGATCCATTGGGAGCATAGGCTTAACACTTGGAAAGGTTTTAGCTGGTGCGCCGGTTAAGATTTCAAATACTTCTGCAAAGCCAGCTTGTTGCATCGGCACACTCATCCGATTGCGCCAATCATTAAAGTCGCCAGCAACAATCGCCGGCCTATCTGCAGCAAGCGTATCAATGTAATGAATAATTTCTTCAAGCTGACGCTCCCGGCCTCTCTCAAAAAGGGCTAGATGAACACAGAAACAATGAACGGATACATCGAGCCCCTCCAGCTGCATCACGCTATGAAGCAGGCCACGCTTTTCAAAACGATAGGCAGAAATATCGTAGTTTTTTCCTTTAAACAAAGGTTGCTTTGACAAAATGGCATTGCCATGATGCCCATCAGCATATTCTGCATTTTTACCGTAATGCCAATCTTGCCAAAAGTCCTCCGACAAGAAATGGGTCATCTCAGTCAAGGGCCATTGCCCATACCGACGTATTCTGCCCCGGTGCTCTTGCTGCAACTCCTGCAGAAAAAGTAGATCGGGATAGTGATGCCGCATTTTTTGACGCAACTCATAAATCGTTGTGCGCCGATGCAATGGGGAAAGGCCTTTATGCACATTCATAGTCATGACGCTGAATTGCCCAGGCTTATTTTTATGCATTTATATTAACTGCCCGCCTGTTGACGTCTTAGACGAGCCAAGTAGATCTCGCCCTCCACCAAATCTTGGCACTGCATGCATTTATTGCAAATAGATGCTTGTTCACGTAACTCATCAATTGAGCTCACGGGGTTTGCATCTAAATAGGCACGCAAATCCGCTTCATGGACCTCATTACAAAGGCAAATGATTTCAGACATTTGGGTAAATGGATTTATTTAATAACATTAAGTCTATTTTGCCACCGCCTTGATAGAATCAAGCCCATGTTTACCGCATTTCAAGCTGCTCTTTTCCTTTTGGCACATCTAGATCAAAGCGTGATGGGGATTGTGCTGGTTTCACTAGAGGTGAGCCTGAGCGCGCTATTCATTGGCATTGTGCTGGGACTGCCAATTGGTGCATTTCTAGCTACTGAAGAGTTTGCCGGCAGAAAAGCCATCATTGTGACCCTCAATACCCTCATGGGCGTTCCAACGGTGATTGTAGGCGTCATTGTTTACCTACTTCTCTCACGCTCTGGACCGCTAGGCATTTGGGGCATGCTATTCACGGTCAAGGGCATGATTTTGGCTCAAATCTTACTCACAACCCCTTTGATCGCCGCATTGAGCAGGCAAATCCTAGAGGATTCCTGGAGAATTCATCGCGACTCCTTTTTGGCTCTTCGCCTTCCTCAATTGTCCCGTCTCAAATGGCTGATTTGGGACTGCCGTTATTCCCTCACAATTGCTGTTTTGGCAGGCCTGGCAAGAGCAATTTCAGAAGTTGGTGCAGTCATGATCGTAGGCGGAAATATTGATCATTCAACCCGCACGATGACGACTGCAATTGCATTGGAAACCAGTAAGGGTGACTTGCCACTCGCTCTTGCCCTAGGAATCATCCTTTTAAGCATCGTCTTACTGGCTAACCTGTTTATCTTTGCTGTACGGCAAATATCGGAGCGGCGCTATGGATAAATTGATTGAGCTCAAAGATATTCAGGTCCACAGCAATGGCAAAACCATCTTAAGCATTGAGCACGCCATCATCCCAAATCAGCAAATCGTGGCCTGCATTGGTCCAAATGGAGCAGGTAAAACTACGCTCTTAAAACTGCTATCCGGACTCATCAAACCTGACTGCGGAACCATCACATATTTAAATGGTCATGAAAAAACTGCCCTAGTACTTCATCACACTCCGATGGTGCGAGCTTCCTGTAAAACCAATTTAAGCATGGTAAAAGATGTTGATTCAAGCATTACCGATGTAGATATTGACGCAGTGCTTGCAGAAATTGAATTAAGCGATCATGCCGATCGCCCAGCGACTCAATTATCAGCGGGTGAACGCCAAAAGCTATGCATTGGGAGGGCTATTTTGCAAAAACCGGCTCTTGTGTTATTGGATGAGCCAACAGCCAACCTTGACCCAAATTCAAGCGCGCAAGTTGAGAGGCTTATAAAGGAGCTCAAGAATCGGGGTGCAGAAGTCTTGTTCTCATCGCATCAACTGGCACAAGTGAAACGTGTAGCGCAATACGTGATCTTTATGCATGAGGGGGAGATAAAAGAGATTGGGCCTGTCGACGCCTTCTTCTCCAACCCCCAAACCCTGGCAGCGCAGCGCTACTTAAAGCGCGAGTTAGCAATAAGCTAATTATTTTGCTTTTGGCGCTTCTGCAGCCTGAACCACTGGCGCCTCAAATGGTGGTGGCGCTATACAGGCAGCTGGCGCAGGAGTGCCAGCGACCCGATAGCGATCAGCAACGCGATTTTGCGCCTGACATAGCTGGTAAGCAGCTACCTTATCGCCATAAGCAGCCTTTGCCTTCGCTAAATTAGCTGCAAGCTGCGCCTCTTCAGACAATGGCGGCAATGCAGCGTACGAAGATACACATACCAAGGAACAAATAGCGAAGATACCGATGTTTTTCATTACTTCGCCTTTATTTAATTTCGTTGTACCAAATTTCATGATGCTCTTTAGCCCAAGTTTCATCAACATAGCCTGTCTTCATACCGTCGATTGAGCCTTGCATGCCAATCGTTCCAATATAGATATGGCCCATCGCCATCGCAGTCATCAACAAGGCGCCAATGGCATGCACTAGGTTAGCGAGCTGCATAGTGCCACGCCAATATTCAATATGAATAAATGGCACGATCATATCTAGCACCCAACCCGATGCTGAAATTGTTAAACCTAAGACCACCATGCCACACCAAAACCAAATCTTTTCACCCAAGTTAAAAAAGCCTGATGGTACATGCTTGCCAGATAGAATGCCGCCAAATGCCATGAGCCACTCAATATCAACCTTATCCAGAAGATTCTTGCGCACGAAGAGGCAGAAGAAAACAATAATGCTGAGGGTGAATAGAGGTCCAGTGAAGTTGTGGATGTTCTTACATACAAATAAGAATTTGCCGTAAGCCAAGCCACCAATCACAGGCATAGCAAAATATTTACCATACAGGATCATCAACCCAGTGAATGCCAATGCCACAAAGCTGTAGGCCATTGTCCAGTGAGCAAACCTCTCAAACCTACTAAAACGTTTAATCATTACTCCCGACAGCGGTTCATGCAATTTAATCGGGCCTTTTAGCAGATAGAGCGCGGCAATACCAAATACAGAGATCGCCAATAACCATGCGCCATAGACAGTCACAATACCATTGCGAATCAGTCGCCATTGCTGACCAGAGCGCTGAATCAAAACACCAGCCTGCGTATCCGGAATGCTGACATAGTTCAGAGGATCGCTATTGGCCGTCTCCCAAATTGGGCCACTGGCGGGTGGGCTATTGGCTGGCTGAGATTGAGCTTGCGTGCCATTGGCCAAACTATTAGGATTGCGCGGCACATCCACACCACTCGGGCTTGGAAGGGGCGCCATCGGTGCGCGCTCTGCAAAACTAAATCCGCTAGCTAGAGTAAGCGTTAAACCTAGCGCCAAGATCAGCGGGCGCACGACTCGAATAAATGATTGGGTCATAAAGATATCCTTGAACGATTTTGTTTTATTTATTGTTGTATCGCTAATCACTTCAGGCGGGCATATTCATTCTGGTTTTCATTACGCTTATTAAGCGCATCAATCCAGCTCTCGCGATTGCCAGGCGTCCAATCTTTAGTCATGAAGCCATCGTTCGCACCCATATATGGAGCCATATCGGGACGCTTCGAAGCTTTGGCAGCAATCTCAGGAGGCTCAGAACAAGCTAACAATAAGGTCAGTGCAGCAAGACATAAGCCCAGCAGTTTGAAATTACATTTCATTATTTCGCTCCAGGAACTTGAGCACCAGGGGTTGGCGTTGGGCCTGGCGTACCTGGTCCACCATAGGCAGTAGACCAACCAAATGCTTCACTACCAGGGTAGTGGCCATTTTTTTCACGGGTAGTTACACGGTTTGTGAAAATACTGGTGATCACTTCGCTATCGCCCGCAATTAAAGCCTTGGTTGAACACATCTCTGCACACAAGGGCAATTTACCTTCAGACAGGCGATTACGACCGTATTTCTCAAATTCTTCTACGCTGCCATTTTCTTCAGGACCACCATTACAGAATGTGCACTTATCCATCTTGCTGCGGACACCAAACGCGCCTTTGCTCAAAAACTGGGGGGCGCCAAATGGACAGGCTAATGAACAATAGCCGCAACCAATGCAAATATCTTTATCGTGTAGCACCACCCCTTCATCGGTGCGGTAGAAACAATCGACTGGACACACGGCCATGCAAGGTGCATCGGTACAGTGCATGCATGAGACGGAAACTGATTTTTCCTGCCCGATGATGCCATCGTTTACCGTAACCACCCGGCGACGGTTAACACCCCAAGGCACTTCATTTTCATTTTTACAAGCTGTCACGCAACCATTGCACTCAATGCAACGCTCTGTGTCACAGATAAATTTCATTCTTGCCATTTTATTTTCCTGATTTTATTTTTGACTTAGGCAAATTTTTCGATTTGACACATCGTGGTTTTGGTTTCTTGCATCATAGTTACCATGTCGTAACCATAAGTAGTAGCTGTATTCACAGCCTCTCCCAAGACCACGGGGCTCGCACCGTCGGGATAGTATTTGCGCAAGTTCGCACCCTGCCACCATCCGGCAAAATGGAATGGCACAAATGCCGTACTCGCATCCACGCGCTCAGTTACTAAAGCGCGAACCTTAATCTGGGCCCCGGTTGGAGACTTCACCCAAACATAATCCCAATTTTTAATTCCACGTGCGGCAGCAGCGGCTGGATTCATTTCAACAAAGTTCTCTTGCTGCAATTCAGCCAACCATGGATTGGAACGCGTCTCATCACCACCGCCCTCGTATTCAACCAAGCGACCAGAAGTCAGAGTGATTGGGAACTTCTCATACAGTTTGTCATTCAAGTTCTTATCCTGGACAGTCTTATAGAGCGTTGGCAAGCGCCAGAAATTCTTCTTATCCGCAATCGTTGGATATTTGCGCATCATTGGCTCATTCGTACTGTACAAAGCCTCACGGTGAGTCGGAATCGGATCCGGGAAGTTCCAAACAACTGCCCGAGCCCTTGCGTTACCAAAAGGCATGCAACCGTTTTTCATCACTACCCGCTGAATGCCACCTGACAAGTCAGTCTTCCAATTCTTGCCTTCTGCGAGTTTTTTCTCATCCTCAGTAAGCTGATCCCACCAGCCCAACTTCTTGACCAGCGTTGCATCAAATTCCGGATAACCGGTTTTGATTGCAGACCCTTTTGAATAAGAACCGTCAGCAGCTAACAAGCTCTTGCCATCACGCTCCACACCAAAGTTAGCGCGGAAGTTACCACCACCCTCCATCACACTCTTACTGGTGTCATACAAATTCGGTGAGCCAGGATGTTTGATTGCAGCTGTTCCATAGCAAGGCCATGGCAAGCCAAAGTAATCACCCGCTGTGTCGTAGCCAGTGACTGGATCTACGCCACCACGTGACTTCAAAGTTTTAGGATCAAACACATGCATCATGCGCATATGGGCTTTCAGGCGCTCTGGTGTTTGCCCCGTCATGCCAATGGTCCACATGCCGCGATTGATTTCGCGCAAGATCGATTCGATCTCTGGCTCTCTCCATTGCTTACCAGCATATTTGGAATCGAGCATCTGATAGTTTTGCGAGAGCTCTTGACCAAAACCAAGACGATCAGCAAAAGCCTGCATGATGACATGGTCGGGTACCGATTCAAATAGTGGATCGATTACTTTCTCACGCCACTGAATGGAGCGATTTGAAGAGGTTACTGAACCATGCGTCTCAAATTGAGTGGTTGCCGGCAACAAATACACATTGCGCTTTGGATTTACTTGCCCACCCTCTGCAGGAGGCATTGCAGCCATGGCCGCAGTCGCACTTGGATATGGATCAACTACCACCAATAAATCCAGCCTATCCATAGCACGTTTCATATCAAGACCACGTGTTTGGGAATTTGGCGCATGGCCCCAGAAGAACAGTCCCTTGACATTATTTTGCTGATCAATGAGATCCGTTTTCTCAAGCACTGCATCAACCCAGCGAGAGACTGTCGTCCCAGACTTTTCCATCATGTCGGGTGCATAACGACCCTTGATCCACTCGTAGTCCACCCCCCAAATAGAAGCAAAGTGTTTCCAAGCGCCCGCTGCAAGGCCATAGTAGCCTGGCAATGAATCTGGATTGGGGCCCACGTCGGTTGCGCCTTGAACGTTATCGTGACCACGGAAAATGTTAGTACCACCACCAGATACGCCAATATTACCTAGCGCTAATTGCACGATACAGGATGCGCGTACGATCGCATTACCCGTTGTATGTTGTGTTTGACCCATACACCAAACAATGGTGCTCGGACGATTCATGGCCATTGTCTGCGCCACTTTAAAAACCTGCGCTTCAGGCACACCACAAGCTGCTTCTACGTTGGCAGGAGTCCACTTCTCCATGACCTCTTTACGGATCTCATCCATGCCGTAAACACGATCATTAATGTACTTTTTATCTTCCCAGCCGTTATTAAAGATGTGATACAGAACGCCGAATAAAAATGGGATGTCAGTTCCGGAGCGAATGCGTACATACTGATCTGACTTTGCAGCAGTTCGTGTATAGCGCGGGTCGACAACGATTAATTTGCAACCACTCTCTTTAGCATGCAACATGCTTAACATCGAAACAGGATGGGCTTCAGCAGCGTTCGAGCCGATATAGAGGGCTGCTTTGGAATTCATCATGTCATTGAAGCTATTGGTCATCGCACCATAGCCCCATGTGTTCGCTACACCAGCAACCGTCGTTGAGTGGCAAATACGCGCTTGATGATCGGTATTGTTAGTGCCGAAGAAAGACACCCATTTACGCAATAAATAAGACTGCTCATTGTTATGCTTGGAAGAGCCAATAAAGAACATTGAGTCTGGCGTGTATTTACTGCGAATATCTTTCATCTGCGCAGTAATCTCGGTTAAAGCCTGGTCCCAAGAAATACGCTGATACTTACCGTCAACCAGCTTCATGGGATAGCGCAAGCGGTAGTCGCCATGACCATGCTCACGCAGAGCTGCACCTTTGGCACAGTGTGCACCCATGTTAATTGGGGAGTCAAAGACGGGGTTCTGACGGACCCAAACACCATTCTCAACAGTAGCATCTACCGCGCAACCAACAGAGCAGTGGGTGCATACAGAACGCTTTACTTCAATCTTTCCTGCTTTGCCATCGAGCATCGCCTGGCTTGGCTCGGCGCTTGTCTTTTGCACCATACTGAGTTGAGCGGCAGCAATACCTGCACCAACACCAATGCCTGAACGCTTTAAGAAGGTGCGGCGGTCCATGGTTGGGACCGCAGCCTTCAGACCTCGCGATAGGCTACCAATTAAACGAAAAGATGAGCTGCTACGACTGCTCTGAGGGGTATTCGGTTTACGAGTCAAACTCATGTGGCGTACCTAGGGAATTTTTTATATGTTTATTTTTTTGAAACACCAAGCCTTGAATTAAATCAAGGTTGTTGCGTAATATTTTCGAATGTGAGCAGATGCTTGATAACCATCGGCTTTATCCGTGACAGTAGAAGTCACCTCTTTGATCACCGCTTTACCTGCAGGAGTTTGAGAAATAATAGCTGCAGCACCGACTGCTGCTCCCGCCCCAATGAAAAATTGGCGGCGTGAAGCTTGATTACCCTTTGCTGCTGAGGCGGGCTTTTTTGAGCTCATGGCGTATCCGTTTTTATTAATAATTGATCTGAGTCAATTTTATAGGCTATTGGCATTTTTTGCAGTTTTTAAGCAAAATCCGAAGCCTTATTAGTGCACTGCAACATTACAACATATCGAAACTGTGACCCTCGATATCCAAAAATTCTCGGGTGAGTGCAGCAACCGGGTGATACAGATGCATTTCCGGAATTTCCTCAATAGCATCACATAATTGCTCGTACCAAGGCCGTATATGGGCATTGAAGAATATTTGCTGATTGGTCAGGTTAGAAACCTCGACGTCGTCTCCAGCAATCAAATAACGCATGACTTCGCAAAGGGAAGAAATATGATCTTCAGTCTCGGTAATTTCCTGGCAGATTCAAGCCCAAAAGCATCTAATGCTCGCCTAATTTCGATGAGAGGCTTTTCATTTAAATGACCAGCCATATAAAAAGATCCATTCAAAATCACATTGGGCCGACCAACGCTGATGAAATTCAAATCAAACTCATCATGCCAAGCTTTTGCTGAATTATTTTTAGCTACCTCAACGACACTCAACCATACCTGTGCAAGAGGGGCATTCCCCTCAGAGGACCGAGAAGTCTCATCTGCAGCTGAAGCAGCAATTTGATCTAGCAACTCCTGATCTGGCGGTTGGTAAAAGAAGCGTGCAATCAAGCCATAGAGGTCAGCACGGGCAAGATCCTCGGGCAAGCCAATCTCACCTACCTCAATCGCATTTTCTTCTTTCCTTAAATCTTTCATAGCTCTTTTTTCACCATATCAACTACACGACAGTCACCACACATTTTGAGTCTATCCAGGGCGGAGCCAGAAAAGGCTCCATGGGTTGATAGCTTTGACAACATCAAATTGACCATTTTCAGGGTGCCCATCGGTTTACCACAGCTAATGCAGTGAAACGCCTGGGTTTCATTCAAAACCATACGTTGCTTACGTTGCTCAACATTGACTAAACGAGGAAGCAAGGATAAAGCGTCTTCTGGACAAGTCTTCACGCAAATACCGCACTGTACGCAATTCTTTTCAATAAAAGAGAGCTTAGGTTCATCCGGGTTGTCCAATAAAGCGCCCTCTGGACAGCTGCCCACACAAGACATGCATAAAGTGCATGCCTCGGAATTCATTTGTAGGCCACCCAAGGGGGATGCTTTTGGTAGAGCGCTGCCCTGATCTGGCAGAGGTGTCTTCGCATGTTTTTGCAAATACTCCAGGATGACCTCTAAAGTCTCTCGCTTTTGGATACTCAAACCAAAACTGGCTGGAGCCCCCAAGGAAGGCAATGGGCCACGTTGACGCAATTGCCCCATCACCACTGAGACTGCACTTAAGTCGTTTGATGAAGCAACGCATGCCATCTCAATACGAGGAGTGAATCCATAGGCCTGCAGAACCGTATTAGCAACATCCACCTGTATTTCAAGTGCGGCACGATAGGCAGGATCCTCTTCACCACTCAGAAGCAATACAACTTCGCCAAAGCCATAACTTAAAGCACCCAACCAGAACTCCATTCCAGTCGATGCAATATGCTCAATGCCATATGGCAATACATAGGAAGGTAAGCCTTCAAATTGCTTTGACTGAATATGGGCGGCGCGCCCTAAGCCATCGAGTAATTGAGCGCCAGCCTCTAGGGTATGGAGCAATAAAGTAGGCGCTACCGTGCGATTTTGTTTGGTAGTCTCAGTGATAAATACAGTAGCGAGCACTTTTATTTCTTTACCTTGATGGGCAACGCTCGGGTAGTTGTAGCGCATGGCACCGGATGGGCAAACTGTTGAACAAGCACCGCAACCCATACATAAATTAGGATTCACCTCAACATGGCCTTGGCCACTTTTGAAAATAGAACGAATTGCGCCAGTTGAGCAAACATCAATACAGGCACTACACCCAACCTGTCCGTTTCTACCATGAGCGCAAATCTTTTCGTTGTAGACGAAATATTTGGGCTTCTCAAATTCTCCAACCATGCCGAGCAATTCATTGGCAGCCAGAGCCTGATCAAATGGATCTAGGCCAGGGGCAAAGTAACCTTGGGGGGTTTGGCTCATGGGCATCTTTGGATCAGAGCGAAGATCCAAAATCAGATCAAATTCACCGCTGCGCTTAGTATCTATACGATCAAATGCAATAGCACCAATACCCGCACACGCTGTTACGCAAGCACGATGCGATTTGCACTTATCTAGATCAATCTGAAAAGAGGCATTAATTGCTCCCTCTGGACAAACCTCAACACAAGCACCGCAACGTGTACACATCTCAGGGTCAATGGGATTTTGTAAATTCCAATCTACTGAAAAAGACCCCAAGAATCCCTCTAATTTAGATACTTCACCACTGTAAATTGGAAAAGTGCGTGACAAGGGCAGATCACCAGGCTCAGTGCATAAGACAGAAACATCCAAGGCAGTATTGAGTTTTTCAGCCCAAGGCAAGGCCTGCTCTGCTGCGCCAATGATCAATAAGCTCCCGCCGCTTTCGTAAGAGACTACAGGAACTGGTTCCGCTTGAGGCATATCTGCCAAGGCAAGCAATGCCGTAATCTTAGGGCCCGATTGTTTTGCCTCTTGAGTCCAGCCAGCATATTCGCGAATATTGACAAAGCGCAATGGCGCCACCAATGGTTTACCAGACTGCTCAGCTAGCTCACTAAACAATGCACCCTCTTGCGTGCAAGCAACCAGCACAGCATCATCACCATCGAGAGCCTTTAAGAAGGAGCCCACCTCTTGTCTGCATAAGGAGGTGTGTATAGGCAAGCCCAAGGCCTTCGAGTCCAAAGGCATTGTCCCGTTGCAGTTACAAATTAATTTCTGACTCATTACTCTTCTTTGTGGATTGTCTTAATAGTGCTATCAGCAATAGAGCTATCGCTCTCACTATCTGATAGTAAGGCTTGCTTTGCATGAATGGATTCTTCAATTTCTGCTGGTTTACTCACTTCATCCTTGCGAAACAGCTCAAGCATATCGGACTGCACCATTCTTTTGAGCGTCTCAGTAGGCAATGGATCGGGCTGGGAGTAGTCATCAATGTAAATATCTAAGCGATCCATCACATTGAAATGAGGGTCTGTAAACATTTTCTTCAGGGCAGCCTGCTGTATCGCAGGATCAACTCCAGGCTTCATAAAAGCAGAAAAATCTGGGGCAAATGTATCGATCTTTTCGACATCGTCCATTGTTACTGGCGGTTTCTGATCGCCATATGCTGGCTCATTCACATTCTGAGACGGCTTAGCCATATCAGATTGCTGCGCGGAATCTTCCAGCGGCTTTACCTCTGAGCTTTCTATTTGAGTCTTGCGACGCGACCAGCGCTTCAGAAATCCCTCTGACATTATTCCTCCGCTGGACGCTCGGCACCCTTGAAAGATGCGGGCCGGTGGCGTTTTTTGGGTTCAGGTTTGTAATGGGTATTTACATAATCTTGCAGCCATGAAGCGCACTCAATACTTAAGGGCACCGCATCGACTGACTCACCGCCATCCATTAAGCGAGCCGCCTCGTTATAGCTCAGACAAATCCGATGTGGCACTGCAATCGTTTCCGAGTCTTTCGCCATGGCAAGCGATTGGCTATCAATGTATTGAACAAAGTCCTCTTCAAGGCGCCACATCACGAACCAGCATGGATTATCGGCAGCGATGTTTAAGTAGTAGCCCTCGGCTTCATCTGGAAAAAGATTGAGCTCATAGCCAGTGAAAATCCAATTTTCACCATCAGCATCCTTACCCAGATACTCGCCAACAATCGCTTTTGAGCCCGCTTCAAGCTCAGAAAATTGCCCATGGTCTGGCAGAACTTCCTGAGGAATCCATTTGTAGGATACCCAAGGATTGTCGATGTTCTGCTTGCGCATGAAGACTGCAAAACGCATATTTGCTTAGGTATTTTGAATCACGATATTTGGGAATTTACTACTCATATCTTTAGACAAGCTTGCAACCCGGATCGCGACTTGCCTTGCGATACCCTTATAGATTGCACTAATCGCACCATCTGGATCGGCCACCACGGTTGGCCTACCTGCATCGGCCTGCTCCCGAATAGAAAGATTGAGGGGTAGCGCACCTAAAAACGGTGCGTCAAAGTCTTTGCCCATTTTTTCACCACCGCCAGAACCAAAGACATGTTCTTCATGGCCACAATTCGGGCATACGTAGGTACTCATGTTTTCAATAATGCCAATGATGGGCACGCCCACTTTCTCAAACATCTTAAGACCCTTGCGCGCATCTAATAAAGCGATGTCTTGCGGAGTAGTCACAATCACTGCGCCAGTAACGGGCACCTTCTGCGATAAAGTCAGAGCGATATCACCTGTACCAGGTGGCATATCAACGATGAGGTAATCCAAATCACGCCAGCGGGTTTGACGAAGAAGTTGCTCTAACGCAGAGGTGACCATCGGTCCGCGCCACACCATCGGGCTATCCTCTTCAATCAAAAATCCAATAGAGCTTGCCTGAAGACCATGACCTTCCATTGGCTCAATCGTATTTTCCTCAACCGATTCTGGTCTGCCGGTAATGCCAAGCATCATCGGCTGACTAGGGCCATAGATATCAGCATCCAAGATACCAACCTGAGCCCCTTCAGCAGCTAGCGCCAACGCCAGGTTGACTGCAGTGGTGGATTTTCCAACGCCGCCCTTACCGCTGGCTATTGCAATGATATTTTTAACGCCTGGTAATAATTTAACGCCGCGCTGAACCGCATGAGAGACGATGTTGCTAGAAACATTCACGCTGACATTGGTAACGCCTTCAATACTGCGTAAGGCATTAATCACTGACTTACGAATCGAATCAAATTGACTTTTGGCTGGATAAGCCAAAACGATATCCAAACTAATATCGCCGTTCTCAATTTTGAGGTTTTTGATTGTTTTAGCTGTGACAAAATCAATCTTCGTATTGGGATCAATCAGATCCTTCAATACATTCTTTACAAGCTCTTCAGTAACCGCCACAACGCTCTCCTACAATTGAATGAATGGGGCGTAGATTAACCCCATAAAGAAATATTTGCTCAAAGCGAATAAATTCCCTGCCAAATACAAAAAATTTAATCAATTACCGGAAAACCAGCATCACCAATAATTTGGCGGGTTAACTCTGGACTCAGACTGGACTGAACCCCAACAGTTTGGCTTGCCAAATCTGCCTCTACAGTTGCAGTAGGATCTTGCGCCTGTAAAGCGCGGGTAATGGCCTTAATACAGCCGCCGCAGGTCATCCCAGAAACTGTCAGAGTTAACATGAACTTTCCTATCCTCTATTGAAATCGCACTACCTAGCCTTTTTAGGGCTTAAAGTAGATTATCGTCGATATGAATACCCCAAAACACACAAATTCCGAGTTTTATTCCCTGGATATTGGGGGGATGACTTGTGCCTCATGCGTGGGGCGCGTAGAAAAGGCTTTAAGCAAGATTCCTGGAGTGCAGGCAGCAACAGTCAACCTAGCGACTGAACAGGCCCGCATACGCATTCAATCCGGTTCTGGACCAAGCCTTGCGGACGTGATTGAAGTAGTTCAAAAAACTGGTTACGAAGCCAAAATCAGTGCGCCGCAAGGAACGCCGGCAAGCAAGCAAGTGCAATCATTCTGGCAAGCGGATGGTCTAGGCCGAGTATTACTCAGCTTTACTCTTTCTGCGCCCCTGTTTCTGCCAATGCTGCTCATGCCATTTGGTATTGATTGGTCTTTATCGCCCAACTGGCAATTAGCCCTAGCCACACCAGTACAGTTGATTCTAGGCTGGCGCTTCTATCTTGCAGGCTTTAAATCACTCAGGGCCGGCGTAGGCAATATGGATTTATTAGTGGCGTTAGGCACCAGCGCTGCTTATGGCCTGAGCGTGTATCAAATGCTGGCCTTTCCTCATCAACATCATGAGCTTTACTTTGAAGGCTCAGCCGTCATCATTTGCATGGTCTTACTTGGCAAATGGCTGGAAGCTCGCGCCAAAAAACAAACGAGCGAAGCAATCCGTGCATTACAAAAATTATGGCCAGAGCACGCCAAGGTACTCAATACCGACTTCAATCTCGATCATCAAGCGGCTACAAGCGACCACTATCAGGACCTCCCGCTTGACCAGGTGCTGCCGGGAGATCGTGTCTTGGTATTACCCGGTGAGCGCATCCCTGTTGATGGCGTCATCCTTTCTGGAAGTAGTCATGTTGACGAATCACTTATCACCGGCGAAAGTGAGCCCATCAAAAAAGAGTTTGGTGCAAAGCTGATTGGTGGCGCATTAAATGGCGAAGGCGTTTTAGTAGTAGAGGCTCAGGCAGTTGGCACAGAAAGCGTTCTATCAAAAATTATTTCCTTGGTAGAAGATGCTCAAGTACAAAAAGCGCCTATTCAAAAATTAGTCGATCATGTGAGTGCCATTTTTGTACCCGCAGTGATTGTGATTGCGCTTATTGCGGGCCTGAGTAATTGGTTTTATTACCACTCAGTAGCAATTGCTATGCTTCGATCGGTTGCTGTCTTGGTCATTGCTTGCCCCTGTGCTCTGGGCCTAGCCACACCTGCGGCCATTATGGCGGGTACTGGGGTAGCTGCTCGATTTGGCATTCTGATTAAAGACCCTCAGGTTTTAGAGTTAGCGCATCGCCTCAGTATCGTGGCTTTTGATAAAACTGGCACATTGACAATTGGCAAGCCTAGACTCTTAGATCTGATTACATTCGAGACAAGCGTAGATGCTGATTGTGCATTGATGACAGCGGCAGGACTCCAGCTCGGTAGTGAACATCCTCTAGCTAAAGCATTAATCGAGGCAGCCACAGAAAAGGGACTTACCCCTATTAAAGCCACACAAAGCAAAGTATTACCTGGCGTTGGCATTGAAGGATGCCCAGCTTTAGGACCATGGAATGGCATGTTGTTGAGCTTACAAAGCGTTGTGTCACTGAAGCAAAATCCTGCTCTTCCAATGGTGATGAAAAAAGTACAACCCTGTGTTGAGGCGGGTCAGACTGTTTCTATTTTGATCAATGTAGTGTCATCCACCCCAATAGCCGCCTTTGCTTTTGGTGACGAACTCAAGGTCAATGCAGGAATAGCTATTCAAGCTTTAAAGGAGTTGGGTATTCGTGCCGTGATGCTTTCGGGAGATAACAAGTCCGCGCAGAACGCGTAGCCCACTCCATTGGGATCGACGAAGTATTTGCCCAAATACTACCTAGTGATAAAGCACTCATTATTGAGAAACTCAAAAGTCCAGAGTCAACCAGCAAAACACAATGGGTAGCCATGGTGGGTGATGGCATCAATGATGCACCTGCACTCGCCGTTGCCGATGTTGGCATGGCCATGTCAACCGGTACAGATGTAGCAATGCAAGCTGCTGGAATTACCTTAATGCGAGGCGACCCCAGTCTAGTAGCAGACGCGATCGATATCTCCAAAAAAACATGGAACAAGATTCGGCAAAACTTATTTTGGGCCTTTATCTTTAACGCTACCGGCATTCCGCTTGCAGCTTTTGGCTACCTATCACCCATGTTAGCTGGCAGCGCCATGGCACTATCGAGCTTCTGCGTACTGTCTAATGCCTTGTTATTAAGCCGTTGGCAGGCACGACATTAAGCAAAACATCTACTTTGGTGACTTCTTAATTAATTCGATATCGCCATAAAAGGCGCTTGTTTTTGTTTTAGTGTTATCTGTATCAGTAAGGATGGCTACGCCAATAATCTTCCCGGGCGCTTCACCAAAAGCCATTTGATAGTCAGCAACCAGATCGCGATCGTGCGAACGCCACTCATTTAAATCGTCCCAACCAGAATCAACCACAATCATTTTGACGCGCGAGGTGTGCGCATTATCTAAAACTGTATTGACTGGTGTCTTGCCTGACCAGATGTATATGAGTGTGGCATAGGGCATCTCTTCCCCACTAATGAGATTGGCCATCTCAAAATTTAACTTTTCCTTCAAAGACAATTTTGATTTATCACCTTCAAATGCCACCAAAATTCGCAACGGAGAGTCGTCTTGTGCTTGCTCAGCATTATCTGCCTGGGGAATAGCGCTAAAGGCCATCCACTTCCAGCTCAGCCATAGATTTTTTGCTGGACGTGGTTGCAGATTGACCGCTAAACCAGAGGCCGAAGTGTTTGCCTTGGCGCTTAAGACTGTTTTCCCCTGAATATTTTCCAAGCGATACACCGTATTGTTCTTATATGGTGCAATTCGATAAAACTACCAACCCCGCGGAAGACCATCGCGTGCTGTTTCAGCTGAAAACTTAGGAATCGCCTCTTGAGCTGGCATTTGATCCAATTGCAGGGTCTTGCCTGATTCATCCTGAATGGAGTTTCTTGAAAAACCCGCGCACCCTGCCAATAAGCAGAGCGTCAAGATGAGCAGGAAGCCAGATTTACTAGACATATGCACAATTGTCTCAAAGTAAGCAACAAGTGAGTCTAAAATCATTTCAGCCTAGCTTGAGCCTATTACCTAAAGACAAAGATGCGACACCACTCACCTTCTACTTGGGCAGCGATTTGCGTCTTCATTGCCGCAGTGGTGCACTTCGCATTAGGCTTCTCCATTGAGTTTTCGGTAGACGAAGCGCATTACGTTCTTTATGCCTATCATTTGGCGTGGAGCTATTTTGACCACCCTCCATTAGTAGGCTGGATTCAGTGGCCACTCATTCACCTCACTTCGTCTGAAGGTCTGATCCGCATCATTCCGGAGTTGCTCTGGGTTCTATCAAGCTACCTGGTTTACCAAGTCACTTTGGAAATCCACCGCTTATTACAACAACGCAATAGCGACTATTTGACGCAAGCACTCCCATCACCCCAAACCTGTGGATTGATGGCAGTACTCACCATCATTGCATCGCCTTTGCCACATGTCTTAGCAATTGGCTTATTACCCGATACCATCCTCACCCCCATTAGTTTGGGGCTGATGATGATGGCCTTGCGCTGGCTGCGCAAAGATCGCTTGAATCAAGCGGAATGGGCGTTGCTTGGCATCTTGCTTGGACTAGCAGGTCTGAGCAAATACACCGCCGCTTTTACAGCCCTAGCCCTACTATTTGTTTTTTTAAGCACTCCAAAGAAGCCATGGATTAATAGCAGCGGATTTTGGCTAGCAGCAAGCCTTGCATTACTACTCATCTGCCCAGTACTCTATTGGAATGCGACACATGACTGGATCTCATTTAGATATCAATTAGCCCATGGCGGTGGCAGTGCTTGGGCCTGGCGTAGGGTCGCAGCTTTTATTGGCATCCAAATTGCCTGCTTTGGCCCCGCCCTCACTTTGGGAGCCATGCTCTTTATCAAGCAATATTGCCACAGCAAAAAACTGGTTTTGGGTGCTCTATTTGGCTTCTTTTTGATTCCCTTCATGATCTTTGCAGCCCTTTCTGGCGGTGGCAGCCTGCCCCACTGGACAACACCAGCCTGGTTTTGTTTGGCGCCATTTGCAGGCATTGGTCTTGCAAATGCATGGCCAATGCACCACCGGATCCTCTCGAGAGCCATTCGGGCTCTGCTAGTAATACAGGTACTGCTTTGCCTGCTTGGCTTTGCTTTTGTTCTCGCTGGCGGCATCCCTTCGATCGCCGTTAAATCCAATCCTATTGCTGATCTGTATGGGTGGAAGAGCGCGGGAGAAAAGGCCGCACAAATAGCCCAAACCAATCACGTTGAGAGCATTGCCGTCCAAAATTGGACTTTGGCTAGTCGTACAGCATGGTATGCGAGACCGCTGCCTGTATTTGTTCTAGACCAACGCCAAGATCAATTTGATATTTGGTTTGGACAATTAAGCCCAGGGGCTAGCACCCTTCTCATTAACTGGTCTGGCATGCCATTTAATACCCCCATTGGGACTAAATCAGGCTTTGAGCAATGCAAAATCATAGATACCCTTGAAATTGTCCGATTTGGGCAATTTTTATCTCGGTTTGACTTCAGTCTGTGCTCCAACTGGCAAGGTCAGTAATTCACCAAATTCAAGACCTTAGGAGCGCTAGGCATTATCCTTACGCCTATGAGTTCACAACCCCAAGCCACCCCCACAGCATCAGCAGGGTGGAAGTCCATTCTGAAGCGCGCATGGCCAAGCATTCGGGTATTGCTTTCCATCGCGCTGTTATGGAAAGCGACTAGCGGAATCGATTGGCACTCCCTCTTGAGTTCTGAAATTCAGATGCAGCCGATCTGGTTTTTGGCAGCCCTTGGATGCATGGCATTGGCATTTATGTTTGGTGGCTACCGCTGGGCCCTTTTTATGCAATCCGTAGGCCTCCCCAAACGCCCGTTGAGCTATATTGGCCTGTATTTTGCTGGCGGCCTGATCAACCAGGGTCTACCCAGCACGCTCGGTGGCGATAGTTATCGCGCCATTGCAGCAACCCACCTCAGCCATGCCGGTGGCTATAGCCACATCAAAGAATTAGATTCAGAACTACATCACCCTATTGATCTAGAGCATTCGGCACCAAAATTACGTCTGAGTTTTGCCATGGTTCTAGTCGATCGTCTGGTTGGTTTGGCTGGCAACAATCTCTTAGGCGGCATTGGACTGGTACTCGGTGGTGCTACTTTAGCAGCCTGGGGGCCGAGCTTAGGCTATCTAGTCATTGCCATCATGGTCTTTGCGGCAATCGTCACCGCCCTTGCCTTGGCGTGGGGTAGCACCCAACTCCTTCTTAAAAAATTATTAGAGCACTTGCAAATGCCTAATGCGATTCTGGGTATTCGCTTTGCTTTTTCATGGCCCAATAATATTGCTCAAGGCATATGCGGTATCGGCATTCACTTCCTCACTATTTTGACCCTCCTTTGCTGCTTAAAAGCCTATGGAGTCAATGCCCCCATTCAAAGCCTCATGATTGGCCTGCCAGCGCTAAGCCTCCTCCTCATGCTGCCAATTAGCATTTCAGGCTGGGGACTTCGTGAAGCAACCCTTTCTTCTGTTCTGGCGCTTTGGGGCATCAACCCCTCGCTTACCGTATTAGCATCTATTAGTTATGGCGCGATTACTGTCATCTCTGTTTTGCCAGGGGCCTACTTTTTATTTAAACGAAAATAACTCTTTTAGAGACAAACTATGAGTATTAGCGTCAACACTATGCGTGCCATCGATCACTGGGTCGGTGTGCCACTATGCGCTCTAGTAAGCCCACTGGTAGCTTTAGTCGATCGCATTAAGAGCTTGGTGAGCCCTGATCTTGCTCAACCCAAAAAACTGCTCTTCATAGAACTCTCTGAAATGGGTAGCGCTATTTTGGTTGATCCAGCCATGCGTAATGCACAATCCAGAGGTGCTGAAATATTTTTCCTGATATTTAAAAGCAATCGTGCGAGCTTAACTTTACTCAACACCGTTAAGCCTGAGAATATATTCACGATTGATTCATCCAGCCTAGGCGGCTTAATTAAAGACACCTTACGCTTTTTAATCATAGCGCGTCGCCACAAAATTGATACTGCAATTGACTTAGAGCTTTTTTCGCGCTTTACCGCTCTCTTAACGGGCTTGTGTGGTGCGCGTCGTCGTGTGGGTTATCACATTTTTCATGGGGAAGGTCTCTGGCGTGGCTTTATGTTGACGCGCAAGGTTCACTACAACCCACATATTCACATCACAAAGAATTTCTTATCCTTAATTCATGCTGCTTTTGCTAAAGAGATCGAGGTACCGTTTAGCAAAATTCACATTCCTGATTCAGAAGTGCATTTGGAGCAAGCAGTCATTGACCCAATCTCATTGAGAAAAGTGCAAGAGCGCATTGAGAAAAAAGCTAAGGAAGCGAATATTCCATTTACTTTTGGAAAAGACCGCATCATTCTAATTAACCCCAATGCCAGCGATCTCCTTCCACAACGCCGCTGGGCACAACAACGTTTTTCTGAATTAATCCAAGCAATTCATCAGCGCTATCCAAATGATCTGATTTTAATTACCGGCTCTCCAGCAGAGTTTGTATACGTTGAAAAAGTTCGTTCTGTAGCCAATGTGAAGCAAGCAATCAATTTTGCTGGGCAAGTGAGTTTTGCTGAGCTACCTCCGCTTTACACTTTATCAGATGTAATGGTAACTAACGATTCTGGGCCTGGACATTTCTCCGCTGTAACACCTCTTAGAACGGTGGTGTTATTTGGTCCTGAAACACCAGCGCTATATGGCTCAGTTGGCAATTCAATCGCCATCACTGCCAATCTGGCTTGCTCCCCTTGCGTTAGTGCAGCCAACCACCGCAAGACACCTTGTCATGACAATGTTTGCATGCAAGCCATTACCGTTGATCAAGTCTTAGAGAAAGTAGCAATCCAGTTACAGGGCGTTGACCAGGCTAAAGCACGTTAATCGCCATGCATGAAAAACCATTCCCTCTATTTGCTTGGTTTTTCCCATGTCTGCCACTTGCATTGGCTTTTTTGATTTATCAAGCAGATTGGCAAGTAAGTAGCTTTCTATTCATTAATCACTTTACTCAGCTATTGCCTGATCGATTGTGGGCGGGACTCACTTTTCTTGGCAACGGTTGGGGTGCCCTTGCAGTGACCATGCCACTTCTCTTGCTGGCGCCACGTTTATTAAGCGCAGGAATTTTTGGCGGCCTGATCTCAGGAATAGCCGCTCAAATACTGAAGCCTTTTTTTGATCTTCCTAGACCGGCGGGAGTATTGAATGATGGCTCTTTTTACAGAATAGGTGAACCTCTCTTTAACAATTCACTTCCATCAGGTCATACAATGACTGCATTTGCGATTGCAGGTGCCATCTATTTTGTATGTGATGGACAACATCGTAAATATCTCTCCACTCTTTTTGTGCTTGCTCTATTAATAGGTTTATCGCGCATTGCTGTTGGTGCTCATTGGTTGACCGATGTTCTAGCCGGCATGGGCATTGGTCTTTGGTGTGGCATGCTGGGTGCAAAAGTAGCATGCGCTATACCTGATTCTTGGTTAATACCCAAGAGTATCTGGGCTCGGCTCATCGCAAGCAGTGGCCTCATCACCGCTTACATACTCCTCACACAAACTATTGATATCAAGTTGAATGCCCCACTACAGTATGTATGTGTTGCCTTCATTGCGATTACCCTCTTCTTTTTTATAAAAGCGCAAAACGTAAAGTCAGTCGACCATGTTTAGTTATCGCCATGCCTTCCATGCCGGTAGTCATGCCGACATCTTGAAGCATCTCACCCTCGTTCATCTGGTTCAATATCTTCAAGAAAAGCCAGGCGCCCTAACCATTGTAGATACCCATGCTGGCGCTGGCATCTACAACCTAGAAGATGGGTTTGCTGCTGTCAGCAAAGAGGCGGATAACGGGATTATGCGTCTACAGCGCTTTGCAAATGAATGTGGCAGCGAGGGGAATAAGCTTGCACAAAGCATTAACGACTATCTGGCCTGTATTGATGCAGAAAATACCACCGGGCACACCCGCATCTATCCCGGGTCCCCTTTTATTCTGGCACGCTTACTTAGACCTCAGGACCGCTTAAAACTCTTCGAGCTACACCCAAAAGAAATTGATATCTTGCGCCACAATATTGGCGAGTTAAAGCAATCAAAGCAAATTGATATTTATGCGGAAAANGGTTTTGCTCGACTGAAGGGTCTGATGCCACCACCCAGCAGACGTGGACTNGTTTTAATTGATCCCTCTTATGANGATAAACAAGATTATCGAAATTTAGANGTCATGATGGAAGAAGCGCTGCANCGCTTTGCAACGGGATGTTATGCAATCTGGTATCCCATGCTCTCTCGTAGAGAGGCAGCAGATTTACCNGGTAGGATGAAAAAAATTGCAGTAGCGCACAACCGATCATGGCTACAAGCAGAACTGAGAGTGGAGAACGCTCCTGGAGAGCGCCGACTTCAGGCGAGCGGCATGTTCATTTTTAATCCACCTTGGACGCTAGAGAAGCACTTGGCAGAAGCGTTACCGATCCTAACAAAGGCTCTAGCTCAAGATACTGGCGCAAATTTTTTACTGAAAAGCTTCGAGGCTAAATAAGCTGGGGGCTGCTACCAGCTCGCTGTCAGAGCAAACCCGGATGATTGATAACTTAATTGAGCCCGAGCACCCACTGGCAAAGTGACTTTTTCTGCCTGATGACCAAATGGTAGCCCGGTAATCATTGGAATAGCCTTGGGCAGACGCTCCCGAATCATTTCAATGGCGGCATTCAAGTTGTAACCACGATCATTTTCATACAAGCGGTATGCTGAAAATCCACCCAACATAATCGCCGCCTGACTAGAGAGAATTCCAGAGTCAAGCAATTGCATTAGCATCCGCTCAATTCGATATGGATGCTCATTGACATCCTCCAGAAATAAAATGCCGCCACTGATTTGCTTGTCACTCGGAAAATAAGGCGTGCCAACTAGACCAGCAAGTACCGTTAAATTACCACCCCATAATATCCCCGAAGTAAGTCCTTGTAGGCTATCCCCAAGAAAATTCTGTGGGTGCTGGGTAGCAATATCTAACTTGCGATCTTCTATGGCATTTTGAAAATGCTGCCACATAAAAGGACTCGGCTCTATTAAGTCACCCTGCTCATTAAGGCATCCAAAATCAAAGTTCAGCATCGGGCCCGCCAAACTGATCGCCCCTGTTTTTGCTAACAAAGCCAAATGAAATACTGTGAAATCACTATGTCCGCACACTTGCGCGCCATTTTGGATGGCTTTGGTAATAGCATCCCATTTAATACCTGGCAATAAGCGCTGAAGCCCATATCCTCCGCGGGTTGCCATTGCTATTGAGTCAGGGCTTAGCTGACTCAATTGGTTCAGCTCCGATAAGCGCTCAATATCCGTGCCTGCAAAGCGCTGATGAATACGTTGCGCACAAGCCTCATTTGAAATACTAAATCCTTGTCGTTTTAGCCAGTCAATCCCATTAGCAGGACTACGGCTATCCAAGCAAGCTCCAGACGGGGCAATCAAATGAATAGACTTCAACGTCGCTCCCTAAAAAAATCACGCAATATCTGGCCACATTCTTCAGCCAAGATTCCACCTTCCGACTTGCGTCTGATGATTAATCTGCTTACTTGCAAAAATATCTAAAACGCTCCCTGCAGCGCCAGTTTTAGGATCAGGGGCACCAAAAACAACCCGATCAATTCTTGCATGGAGCATCGCACCTGAACACATCACACAAGGCTCCAGGGTAACGTAAAGGGTTGCTCCCGGCAAACGATAATTGGCAACGTCTTGAGCGGCAGTTCGTAAGGCCAGCATTTCTGCATGTGCGCTAGGATCATGATTTCCTATTGGCTGATTAAAGCCTCTCCCAATCACTTGTCCATCGCGCACCAGAATCGCCCCCACTGGCACTTCTCCAGCAAGTGCAGCCAATTTAGCCTGCTCTAGGGCCTCTTGCATAAATTGACGGTCAAGCTGTGCTTGCATGATTTAAGGGTGACTTACATCAGCCCAGCAATTGGGAGTTTCAAATAAACGGATATTCGTTAAGCGCAAAGATCCAGAGAAAGCTTTTTCAAATACAGGCTGCAAAATAGCAAATGCTGCTGCTGCAAGATTCTCAACAGTAGGTACATGCTCCATGATGACTGTCTTGTGATTAGGCATAGTGGCTAAAAAATTAACCAAGCTCTGATCTTCTTGTGCCACTAAAAAGGCGTGATCCCATAAATCAACCAAGTATTGATTGGTAAGGCGCTTAATATCGCCAAAATCGAGAACCATTCCATCATCGGCCTTGCCCGGATGATTTGCCACATCACCCGTTAAGGTAACTTCAATCGCATAGCGATGGCCATGCAAATGACGGCATTGACCATCATGATTTGGTATGCGATGACCAGAATCAAATTCGAGGCGACGTGTAATTGAAATGGGGGAAGACTTCATAGTTTTATCAACAATCAAAATGGATTCAGGTTCGTTTAGCGAATACCAATAACCTTGTGGGTTTGCACACTCAAACGCCACAAAGGACGTTTCTGACATAACTGCACCGCCAACTGTATATTGTCTTTTAGATTGGGTCCATCCATGGCTTGTAAGAAACGATTGCGATAATCCATCTTCTCAAAGCGCGCCAGTAAAGCCTCTAGTGCATCTGTCCTGCCTGGGGAATCACCAGCTTAATTTCATCAGCCTGCAAAACAATCAAATCAGCACCTGCCTTAGGGCTGACACAAACCCAATCAATTCCTTTGGGAACCTTGATTGTTCCGTTGGTTTCTATTGCAATACTAAAACCCTTAGCATGCACTGCCTCAATGAGATCTTGATCGATTTGAAGTAGCGGCTCGCCGCCTGTAAAAACAACATACCGCTGTTGAGGGCCAGCTGAGGTAGATTTCCAGGAGAGCTCAATCGCATCAGCTAAAGCTTGCGCAGTCTGAAACTTGCCGCCGCCAAAACCATCACTTCCCACAAAATCAGTGTCACAAAATTGGCAGATTGCAGTTTGGCGATCCTCTTCGCGGCCGCTCCATAAGTTACAACCAGCAAAACGGCAAAATACAGCAGCGCGACCAGCATGTGCGCCTTCGCCTTGAAGCGTGGGGAAAAGTTCTTTTACGGTATACATAATATCAATTTAAGCGATGCCTTATTTTAAGTGCTTACGTTCAACCCCTTAAGTATGCAGTAAGGCTTGAGCGATTTGATGTCTTGGAACTGTGGTACTAGGGGCGGGCCCCTCAAAATCTTCAAACCAAGAGCGCACATCAGCCTCGATACCAATTCCATGCATAAAGTTATAAATTGCTTTCTTCAAACCAAAACCAAGTGCATCATGATCCACACCGCTTGGATCAATAAAACCAATATCATTCTTTGCAAAGCTAGTGGGCGGCAATGGGATCAATTGAACTCCATATTTCTCTGGATTTCGGCCAACTGGAGAGTGCACTGTGCAACTAAAGCGATGGAAAAATCCACTCTGAATGCAGCCATTCTCAAACAATTGACGAACGTATTCCAGAGAATCAATCGTCTCCTGAATGGTTTGAGATGGAAATCCATACATCAAATATGCATGCACCAAAATTCCTGCATTTGAAAAACCCTTAGTAACTTGCGCCACTTGACTCACTGTTACCCCCTTCTCCATCAGACCCAACAAACGATCAGAGGCAACCTCTAGTCCGCCAGACATTGCAATACAACCACTTCTAGCAAGAAGTTGAGCCAACTTAGGGGTAAAGGTTTTTTCAAAGCGAATATTACCCCACCAAGAAATCACGACTTTACGTCTTAGCAATTCTTCGGCTAATGCCTTGAGCATTTTTGGCGGCGCCGCTTCATCAACAAAATGAAAACCAGTTTGTCCAGTTTCAGCTACGATCGCCACTATTCGATCAACCAATACACTGGCCGAAGCAGTTTCGTAACGAGAGATATAGTCGAGACTAATATCGCAAAAGCTACACTTCTTCCAATAGCAGCCATGCGCAACAGTTAACTTGTTCCACCTACCTACCGTCACTCCATAAGCGATGCATGGGATTTAACATATCTAACAACGATAAGTAGGAATTTAGAGGCAACCCATCCCAGGTTGCCACCCCCACCTCGTCAAAAGCAATATCTGGCTCTGGCCAGCTTTTGTATTCCACAATATTTTTATTATTACGTATAAAGGTACGCACTAATCTATTGGCACTCCGCTTACCCTCGAGATACTCTAGCAAAGCCAACAAAGGACGCTCACCAGAGTCTAAGGTAATGAAATCAACAAAATCAAAAATTCGGGGATCACTTAACTCACGTAATTCGGTATTCACATATCCCCCACCCAAAGCAATCTTCACATTGGGAAGATATGATTTTATGGTTTGAGCAATTCTTAAAGCAGCATACATTGCCCCAGGAAATGGCACAGAAAGCAACACCAAAGAAGGTTGATGTTTCTGAAGCGCCTTTATTGTTAAATCATGTAAATGCAAATCCATTAAGGTCGACTCAGCTGCCAGCGCATCAGCTAAAGGCATAAATGTAGGCTGGCTACTAGCTAGTGACTCCCCATATCGAACAAACTCAAAACGCTCATCAACTGCATCACGCAACACATCAGATAAATCATTAAGATAAAGCGTTGCAAGATGACGAGCTCTATCTTGAGATCCCAAAGCTCCAAATGCCCAAGACAAAGGATCGCCCTCTTCATCATCAAAAGCATCTAAAGCCATGAAACGCGGCCCCTCCGGCAAAAATTCTCGGGTATTGATGCGGTGGCTTAAAGTACTATCTTGCCCCTGTAGAAAGGTAATCAAGGGAGATACCGTACTTTGATATTGATCAAAGTAATCCAGAAAAAAATGGATACTAGCGCTACGCTCCTCCTCAGGCAACCTTAAGGCTCGAGCCTTTACTTCAGCCAATCCATCAGCAGTGAAAAAACTGAGAACCAGAGCAAGTGCCAGATCCTCTTGAGCAGCCTCTATTTTTCTAGAGCGCAGAAAACCGGTGAGATATGCAGTCGATGGGTACGGCGTATTCAACTGCGTCATAGGTGGAATGAGACTCAAGACCTTCACATTAACCCCAATAAATTCATCTCTTGAGCAGTAAAGCCGGCTTGCATGCGAGCCTCAATATTGAATGGACCCCTTAAAGTTGGGGCGCCATATTTTCGAGCCAATGCTTTATAAGTCGTTACCGGGGAAATATGATCCCGATCGCATAAAAAATTAAACCAAGAATTTCCAATCAAGACGTGGCCTATTTCATCTTTGAGAATAATCTCCAATATTTCAACTGCTCTTAGATCTTTGACCTGCTTAAATCGATCTCGAATTCCAGGAACAGCATCTAAACCTCGCGCTTCCATCGTTCTGGGTACTAAGGCCATTCTGGCAATGACCGAATCACTTGTTCTCTCAACCATTTCCCATAAACTGTTATGGGCAGGAAAGTCGCCATATACAAACCCATATGTCTGCATATGCTCATTAATTAGACTGAAGTGATAGGCCTCCTCTTTGGCAACTGTAAGCCAGTCTCTATAATATGATTCCGGCATATTTGGAAAACGCCAAATAGCATCCAAAGCCAAATTCATTGCATTAAATTCAATATGGGCAAGTGAATGCAATAGGGTAGCCCTGCCTTCATTCGTATCCATTCTTCTTTTAGGAACCTGCAAGGGGGGAACTAATTTGGGTGATTGCGGGCGGCCGGGAAGATCAAGCTCAGAGCAATCAAATAGCAGATTGGGATTTAAAGTAACACGCTCGTGACAATACCCATCAAATAGGCGATTTAAGTCAGCCACCTTAATAGCCACATTCTTCTTTGCTAGCAATTCAAGAGAAATTGTTCGTAACTCAGGCTGAGGGCCAATGTACATCATCATTAACCCCTACCAAGAGATAAACAAAGTAAGAGAGCAATTTCTAGCCCTTTATGCAAAAGCACTGAACTACCAAAAAAGGTTATTTCCAGGAACTTAACTCCCAGCGATAGCTAGACTGAAGATTGGGATCATTTGTTTGCTCTGGCTGCATACATGAGCCAGAGGTCTCTTTTGCAACCCATCTACCCACAGAGGGAACAAACCAGAGATTCTCTCTTCTCTCACAATCCGTTTTTGAAAAATTTGGACTGGTATACACAATTTGATTCTCATAATGAAGTGCGATGAACTGTCCTGCGGGTACAGCAATCTTCTCCCAACCAAACACCTTCATGCGCGAAGACCAACGCAGATTAGAAGCAAAACCTCCGGGAATAGAGTATCTGACATTAAATGTTTGAGGTTGTGGATTACCTAAATTACTAGGCCACAAAGGAATTCCAGGACTAAACTCCAAAACCTTGCCCCAGCTAGGATCAGCCAGTACTTCACCCCATGGACCCTGCACTTCATTTGCCAGCTGCCCGCTCTCCCGCGTTGTATGTCCCAAGGCGATATCAGACAGCAAGCTTTGTTTTGGGAGAGTTGAGGTCATTGTTCGGCCAATAACAACATAGGCGCCTACTGAATTAACTCGCTCAAGTAGAACACCAATCTCTTGCCCTTGAAACATATCGCGCTGAATATAGCTCCACTCCTGCCCAACAGCGGGAAGACGAACCAATGGTGTGGGGCTAGGCGGCGGAACAGGCTGTCCGCTCTCGAAAGACAGTGGAGAGCCGCAACCCGCTAAAAGAATGGTCCCAATTAGTGGTAAATATTTTTTAAGTGCATTCATGATCAAAACCAATCCCCTCTTCTTTATTCCCACTCTATTGTGGCCGGCGGTTTTCCGCTGATGTCGTACACCACTCGGTTAATGCCGCGCACCTCATTGATGATGCGATTGGATACTTTACCCAGTAATTCATGTGGTAGATGAGCCCAATGCGCAGTCATAAAGTCTTGAGTTTGCACAGCACGCAGTGCCACTACATACTCATAAGTGCGTCCATCGCCCATCACACCAACTGATTTAACTGGCAAAAAGACAGCAAAAGCTTGGCTCGTTAAGTCATACCAAGACTTGCCACTAATTTCATCAAAGTTACTACGCAGCTCATCAATAAAGATAGCATCAGCTCGTTGCAACAAACTAGCAAACTCAGCCTTTACTTCACCCAGAATACGAACGCCAAGGCCTGGGCCTGGGAATGGATGACGATAAACCATTTCTCGCGGCAACCCTAAGGCAACACCTAACTCACGCACCTCATCTTTAAAGAGTTCGCGCAATGGTTCAAGTAACTTCAGATGCATATCTTCGGGGAGGCCACCGACATTGTGGTGACTCTTAATGGTGTGCGCACCCTTCTTCCCTTTGCCGGCCGATTCAATGACATCAGGGTAAATGGTGCCTTGAGCCAACCATTTAGCGTTCTGAATTTTTCCAGATTCTGCTTGGAAAATCTCCACAAACTCTTTGCCAATGATTTTACGTTTGGCTTCTGGATCCGCCACACCTGCTAATTGGGACATAAAAGTATTGGCAGCATCTACCCGGATCACTTTGACACCCAAATTGCGTGCAAACATTTCCATCACCATATCGCCTTCATTCAGACGAAGCAAACCATGATCGACAAATACACAGGTCAGCTGGTCACCGATTGCCCGATGGATCAGTGCTGCTGCAACACTAGAATCAACGCCACCAGAAAGCCCAAGAATGACTTCCTCATCACCAACTTGCTGACGAATATGTTCGACCGCTTCAGCAATGTAATCGCCCATCACCCAATCGGCCTTGCATTCACAAATCTGATGTACAAAACGCTCAAGGATGGCTGTGCCTTGTATGGTGTGCGTTACTTCTGGATGAAATTGGAAAGCATAAAAGCGGCGGTCTTCGTCTGCCATGCCAGCGATGGGACATGACTCCGTAGAGGCCATTAATTTAAATGCAGGCGGCAGTGTGGTGACTGAATCACCATGACTCATCCATACTTTCAGAATACCGTGACCTTCACTAGTCGCGAAATCTTCAATCCCTTTAAGCAACTTGGTGTGTCCATGCGCACGCACTTCAGAGTAACCAAACTCACGGGCTTTACCGAGTGACTCCGCCGAAGCAACTGCGCCACCTAACTGAGTTGCCATGGTTTGCATGCCATAGCAAATCCCTAGAACGGGAACACCCAATTCAAACACTATTTGGGGTGCACGTGGGCTGCCATCCTCAGTCACTGAGCTTGGGCCTCCTGACAAAATGATTCCCTTACAACCTTGCTCCCCTACAAAGCGACAAATGAACTCAGGATCACAATCGTATGGGTGAATCTCTGAATACACTTTTGCATCGCGTACGCGTCTTGCAATTAACTGGGTTACTTGTGATCCAAAGTCGAGAATAAGTATTTTGTCGTGCACGAAAGAAACAGCCTTAATTTAAGTCTTAATCAATATGGTAATTTGGCGCTTCTTTAGTGATCTTCACATCATGGACATGCGACTCGCGCACACCAGCAGAAGTGATTTCCACAAAATTGGCTTTTTCATGCAATTCGTCAATTGTTCTGCATCCTAAATAACCCATTGATGAGCGAATGCCGCCAGTCAATTGATGCAAGATTGCAAGCACGCTGCCCTTATAAGGCACTTGACCTTCAATACCTTCAGGAACTAGTTTTTCAGCATTAGCAACAATATCGCTTTGGAAGTAGCGATCTGCAGAACCATCGGCCATCGCGCCCAATGAACCCATGCCACGATAGCTCTTGTATGAACGCCCTTGATACAAAAATACCTCACCAGGGGCTTCCTCTGTGCCAGCAAACATGCCACCCATCATGACAGAGCTTGCACCTGCTGCCAATGCTTTAGCTACGTCACCAGAGTAACGAACGCCGCCATCAGCGATCAAAGGAATCCCTGTACCCTTTAGGGCTGCCGCCACATTCACAATGGCGCTAATTTGAGGAACCCCAACACCAGCTACGATACGAGTAGTGCAAATAGATCCCGGGCCAATACCTACTTTGACCCCATCAGCGCCATGATCAGCCAATGCTTTTGCAGCATCGCCAGTGGCAATATTTCCACCAATTACCTGAACTTGTGGGTAATTCTTCTTCACCCACTTCACGCGATCCAATACGCCTTGGCTGTGACCATGCGCAGTATCGACCACGATGACATCCACACCTGCACGAACCAGGAGCTCAATGCGCTCATCGTTGTCAGGACCGACGCCAACTGCCGCTCCAACGCGTAACTTACCTTCGCTATCTTTGCAGGCATTTGGGTGCTCAGTCGCCTTCAAAATATCTTTAACAGTAATCAAGCCGCGCAGCTCGAACTTGTCGTTGACAACCAATACGCGCTCTAAGCGATGCTGACTCATGAGGCGCTTGGCTTCATCGAGAGAGCAGCCTTCTTTTACGGTAATCAAGCGCTCACGGGGTGTCATTTTAGTTTTGACGGGAGCATCAAGATCTTCTTCAAAGCGCAAATCTCGGTTGGTAATGATCCCAACAACTTCTTTACCAATCAACACTGGAAATCCTGAGAATCCATGTTCGCGCGACAATTGAATAACCTGGCGCAGTGTGACATCTGGCCCTATCGTGATTGGATCACGCAGAACACCAGATTCATAACGCTTTACTTTAGCTACTTCACGAGCTTGCTCTGTTGGCGTTAAATTTTTATGAATAATCCCAATACCGCCCTCGCTGGCCATAGCAATCGCTAAGCGACCCTCGGTCACAGTATCCATAGCAGCTGATACCAATGGTGTATTGAGTGAAATTTCTCGAGTTAACTTACTTGCCAAACTGGCATCTCGAGGAAGTACCGATGAATAAGCCGGTACGAGGAGCACATCGTCAAAAGTGAGTGCTTTTTGAATGAGTCGCATGCAAAACCCCTAGTCGCAAAAACAGATTATAGCCTCCTAGCCTTCCTTCTAGCTGCGGCAGCTTGAAATTTGGCATCCTGATTCTGATTGGCCTTCTTTCGACGAACCGCCTTAGGATCAATCAACAGTGGGGCGTACAGCTCCAAGCGATCCCCGGAATACAGTGGGCTATCCCAATCTTTGCGCTTCCCAAAGACACCAAAACTACCTTTTCGCTCTAAAACAGGGTCCTCTGGGCCACTGGCAATCCCCGCTTTACAGAGTGCCAAGCCAACCGTGGCTAGCTCTCCTGGGCGCAACTCAAGCCTGAAAGGCCTCAAGATAGGCTGTCGCCCCCTCGCATCACACAGCAAAATCTCGAGAGAACTCTCACTCATAGAGTGTTTCAGCCCGCTTTACAAAGCAGTCCACAAATGTACCCGCTATGTGGCTAAAAACTGGGCCGATGATCTTATCCAGAATGACACTCTTAAACTCCCAGTGCAGCTTGAATTCAACCTTACAGGCATCCTCGCCCAATGGAATGAAATTCCATTGCCCTGAAAATTGCTTAAATGGACCATCTACAAAAACCATATCAATGGTTTCTGGACGGTGATTGACATTGCGAGTGTGAAAAAACTGAGAAATACCCTTAAATTGGATATTGATTTTGGCATCTAACACCGTCTCGGTTTGCTCAAAAATCTCTACTCCTCCACACCAAGGCAAGAACTCTGGATAGCGCGCAACATCAGTTACTAGGCCGTACATCCGGTCAGCGGATTGGCCAATTAAAACGGTCTTATAGACGTCTGCCATAATCGATCTTGAGAAGCTAAATAAATATGAGTATCGTCGATAACAAAAAAGCCTTCTTCGATTATTTTATCGAGGAACGCTTTGAAGCAGGGCTGGTTCTGGAGGGCTGGGAGGTTAAGGCAATCCGGGCTGGTCGCGTGCACATTAAAGAAGCGTATGTCGTCATTCGCCAGGCGGAGCTATTCCTCATAGGTTGCCACATCACCCCCCTGCTATCAGCTTCCACCCATATTGTTCCCGATAGCACGCGCACCCGAAAACTACTTTTGAATGCGATTGAGATCCGAAAGTTGATTGGTAAAGTGGAACAAAAGGGCTACACCCTAGTCCCCTTAAACCTACATTTCTCCAAAGGGAATGTGAAGTGCGAAATTGGCTTGGCGCGAGGCAAAAAGCAACATGACAAACGTGCAGCCACTAAAGAGCGTGAGTGGGAGGTGCAAAAAGGTCGTATTGCCAGAGGTGACTTAAACGCCTAAACTAGGCTAAACACCCACTAGGGAAGCTTAAGTAGGGATTTATGCACTAATTTAGTGCATATAAGCACCAAGCCGCTACTTAGACCTCAATCTAGCCATCCAAAAGGCGTTATTTTGTAACTATGAAATTGCCCTTTGACGAAATGCTCGATGCCAGCGGTAAAGCGCGGCCACATTACCAAATATTCCATAACTGGCTAAAACAGCAGAGCGATACCCTGATGGGTCTGAAGCGTGCTGAAGCTGATCTGATATTCCGCAGAGTTGGAATCACCTTTGCGGTTTATGGCGATGACCTTGGCTCGGAAAGAACCATTCCCTTTGATCAGGTCCCTCGCATCTTTACAGCCAAAGAATGGGAGCAACTTGAGGCTGGCTTGCGCCAGCGCGTAAAAGCACTCAATCGTTTTATTTACGACGTCTATCACGACGAAGAAATTATTAAAGCTGGGATCATTCCTGGCGAGCAAATTTATAACAATGCGCAATATCGCCCAGAAATGCGCAACGTGAGTGTGCCTCGAGATATTTATGCGCAAATCGCGGGTATTGATATCGTGCGGGCAGGCGAAGGCGAGTTCTATGTATTAGAAGATAATCTGCGCGTACCATCCGGCGTTTCTTATATGGTTGAAGATCGCAAGATGATGATGCGCCTCTTTCCAGATTTGTTTCAAAAATATCGGGTTGCACCAGTTGAGCATTACCCCGATCTCCTGCTTGAATGCTTGAAGTCAGTCAAGCCAGATGATGTTAAAAAACCCAATGTAGTTGTGCTCACCCCGGGGATGTACAACTCAGCTTATTTTGAACATAGCTATCTTGCCCAGCAAATGGGAGTTGAGTTGGTCGAAGGTAAAGACTTATTTGTCAAGAATGAGCAAGTCTTTATGCGCACCACCCAAGGCCCAGAGCGCGTTGATGTGATCTACCGCCGCGTGGATGATGACTTCCTAGATCCCCTAGCATTTCGCTCAGACTCTACTTTAGGCGTTGCTGGTTTGTTATCAGCACATCGCGCAGGCAATGTCACCCTAGCCAATGCAATTGGTACCGGTGTAGCAGATGACAAATCAATCTACCCTTACGTACCAGATATGATTGAGTTCTATTTGGGCGAGAAGCCCATCCTCAATAATGTTCCCACCTTTCAGTGTCGTAAGCCAGATGACTTGGCATACACCCTAGCCAACCTCGATAAGCTAGTCGTTAAATTAACGCATGGTGCCGGCGGTTACGGTATGTTAGTTGGCCCAGCATCCACCAAAGCAGAGATTGAGGAATTTAGAGTTCACTTGCTAGCCAATCCAGATAAATACATTGCTCAGCCTACCTTAGCGCTATCGACTTGCCCAACCTTTGTTGAGTCTGGTGTAGCACCTCGTCATATTGATTTACGTCCATTTGTCCTCTCAGGTAAAAACNATCAAAATGGTTCCAGGCGGATTAACACGAGTTGCCTTAAAAGAAGGNTCNTTGGTGGTGAATTCCTCACAAGGTGGCGGCACGAAGGACACCTGGGTTCTAGAAGAATAAAAGAAGAGCGAAGAAAAAATATGCTGAGTCGCACCGCTGATTGCCTCTACTGGATGGCCCGTTACACAGAACGCGCTGAGAATACCGCGCGCATGCTTGATGTCAATCACCAGACATCATTGCTTCCCCAGCCCGAAGAATTTTTAGAGCAAAGCTGGAAAAAATTGCTGACCATCTCCAAACTCGAAGATAGTTTTTTAGCCAAATATGAAGTGATCAATCGTGAGAATGTATTGGATTTTATGATTTATGAAACCAGTAACAGCTCTAGCATTGCTTCTTGCCTATTTGCCGCCCGTGAGAATGCACGCGTTATACGTGGAAAAATTACCTCGGAAGTATGGGAAACTCAAAATACCACTTGGCTCGAATGGCAGAGAATTGTGGAGGCACGTAACTCGGCCGACCCCAGCAGATTACTCGAATGGGTAAAGCATCGCTGCCACCTCTTTAGAGGGGTAATGCATGGCACCATGCTTAAGAATCAATCTTTCTACTTCATGAATGTGGGAACTCTCTTAGAGCGTGCAGACAATACCGCCCGCATCTTGCAAACTAAATATGAAGGTCAGAGCGCAAAGGTTTTAGGTTCAAATGAGAAGCGTGCTGATGATGGCACTGATGGTGAGTTCTTTGATTTTTACCACTGGGCTGCCTTACTACGCTCCGTCTCCGCTTTTGAAATCTACCGCCAAATCTATTCTGATCAAGTAACACCCAAACAAGTCGCTCAATTATTGATATTCAATAAACAAATGCCGCGCTCCTTGGTTTGCTGCGTAAATGAACTCATTCCCTTGGTAGCGGAAATCAAAAATGCCCAATCCAAAGAAATTGAACGTCTCCTAGGAAAGCTCAAGGCCAATTTAGATTATTCCGATATCGATGAAGTATTTGCACAAGGTCTTGAAGAATATATTGAGGAATTTTTGGCTCGCATCAACCATATTGCTGATGAATTTAGTAATGCTTACCTCATACCTTTAGCGGTAGCCTAAGAACATATGCACCTAAAAATTCGCCATCGCACCGAGTACCGTTATGAAACACCGGTTCACTACTCGATTCAAGAGTTGCGGCTAACGCCTGCCAATGTGGCAGGTCAAAAAATTGATAAGTGGAAAATTAGCACACCCATCAAGGCCAGCAACTCAATAGACGCTTTTGGCAATACTTATAGCGTATTTGTTCAGGAGTCGCCGTACACCTCAATGATGATTGAGGCAGAAGGTGAAGTACAAACAGAAGGAGCATCTGTGTTTATCGATGATGCTAAGGCTGTATCGCCCTTTTATCTTTTACAGCAAACCAATTTGACCGAGCCCTCTGAAGCCATGCTCGAATATTTTGCCCCACACCTTCCAAAGACAAACTCGGTGGATGCAGTCTTAAAGCTTGCTGGAGCAGTACAAGAAGCCATTACATACAATCCAGGACAGACTAATTTCGCAACCACAGCCGCTCAATCATTTGCAATGCGCTCAGGAGTTTGCCAAGATCACGCCCATGTCATGCTTAGCATTTGTCGCGCCTCCAATATTCCAGCGCGCTATGTCAGCGGCTATTTCTTTGCAGAAGAATCACCTAATCTTGCCAGCCATGCTTGGATTGATTTTTGTAGTGACATCGCCAAAGGTATCTGGCACAGCGTAGACATCACTCATGCCTGCTTAGTAGACGCACGCCATATTCGCCTAGCAATTGGCCGCGACTACTACTCTGCCGCCCCTGTGAAGGGCGTTCGATCCGGCGGCGGCGGTGAAGAATTAACCGCCAATATCTCCATTCAGAAGTTGGACTAAGCACCCCACAATTAAGAGATAATTCTAGGAAATTAATTCAAGGGGTTGTTGTATGACATATTGTGTTGGGCTTTGCCTAAAGGATGGTTTAGTTTTTTTATCTGATACACGCACCAATGCTGGTGTTGACCAGATCGGCACCTTTCGGAAGATGTCATTGTTTCAAAGCAGCGATCGATTTTTTGCGCTGATGAGTGCTGGAAATTTAGCTATTACTCAGGCCGTAAAAGAAATCTTGCTTCAGGGTCAATTGCTCAATGGCAAAAACTTGTGGAATATTAAAAACGCGCATGATGCAGCCGTAGTGGTTGGNGATGCAGTNAAGCAGGTCTACGAGAGAGATCATGCGGCCCTAGAAAAAGCCGGCATTGACTTCAATTGCAATTTAATTTTTGGCGGTCAAATTAAAGGCGAAAGACCAAGACTTTTTAACATCTACTCAGCNGGTAATTTTATTGAAGCTACCCCTGAAACTTGTTATTTCCAAATTGGTGAATCTAAGTATGGCAAACCCATCCTAGATCGCGTCCTGGGCTTNGATACCTCACTAGACTTGGCAACTAAGTGTGCCCTGATTTCAATGGACTCAACGCTCAACAGTAATATTTCCGTAGGCNTACCACTTGATTTATTGGTGTATGAGAAGAACTCCTTAAAACCCAATAAGCTCGTCACCCTGGATGAATCCAACCCCTACTTCCANATGATTCATCAGCTTTGGGGNGAAAAATTGCGGTCTGCATTTAACTCCATNGCAGAACCCACTTGGTCAACCAGCACTCCGGGTGGCTCTATCTCGGCACCTGCAAAGAAAATGGGCTTGGTGCCAATCAATAAACCGAGTCTAAGCATGNCNAAAGNAAAAAAGNCAGTTAAGNCNATTNCGCCGGCTAAAAAGAAAAAGGCGGCTGTGAAGGCAAAAGCCTAAACANACCGCCTTGGGATCAAGACCTTATTGAGAGGTCTTGATCAAACTTCTTTTGCTGCTTATTGCTTACCAAGCATTTCCCAAGTAGCAACTACGCTATCAGGATTTAATGAGATGGAAGTAATGCCCTTCTCCACCAACCAACGAGCAAAGTCAGGGTGATCGGAAGGTCCTTGACCACAGATTCCAACATATTTATTTTGCTTGCGGCAAGCTTCGATAGAGCGCGCAATCATGAACTCAACCGCAGGATCACGCTCATCAAAGTCGATCGCCAATAGCTCCATACCCGAGTCACGGTCAAGACCCAGAGTTAACTGAGTCATATCGTTAGAGCCAATGGAGAAGCCATCAAAATGCTCCAAGAACTGATCGGCCAAAATAGCATTTGAAGGAATTTCGCACATCATGATGAGACGTAAGCCATTTTCACCACGCTTGAGACCTAACTTAGCCATCATGTCAATGACACGCTCAGCTTGCTTGATTGTACGCACAAATGGAACCATGATTTCAACGTTGTCCAGGCCCATATCTTCACGAACACGCTTCATTGCAGCGCACTCCAAAGCAAAAGCCTCGCCAAAATCAGCAGACACATAACGTGATGCGCCGCGGAAACCAAGCATTGGATTTTCTTCATCCGGCTCATAACGTGAACCACCAATCAGCTTTTTGTACTCGTTTGACTTAAAGTCAGACAAACGCACAATCACTGGCTTTGGATAGAAAGCAGCCGCAATAGTAGCAACACCCTCAACTAATTTATCCTCGTAAAACTGACGTGGACTTGCATAACCACGCGCAACACTTTCAACGGCACGCTTCAGGTCAGCATCAATATTTGGATACTCCAAAACAGCACGCGGATGAACACCAATGTAGTTATTAATAATGAACTCAAGACGGGCTAAGCCAACCCCAGCATTGGGGATCTGACAGAAATCAAATGCCAACTGAGGATTACCAATGTTCATGGTGATTTTCACAGGAATCTCTGGGAGAGCTCCGCGAGAAACCTCAGTGACTTCAGTCTCAATCAAGCCATCGTAAATGTGACCCTCATCACCCTCTGCACAAGAAACGGTCACCATCATGCCATCTTGCAAATGTTCAGTAGCGTCACCGCAACCAACAACCGCTGGCACACCCAACTCACGGGCAATAATTGCAGCATGGCAAGTACGGCCGCCGCGATTAGTAATGATCGCTGAAGCACGCTTCATCACCGGCTCCCAGTTCGGGTCGGTCATATCAGCAACCAATACATCGCCAGGCTGCACACGATCCATTTCGCTTGGATCGCGAATTACGCGAACGGGGCCCGCACCAATTTTTTGACCAATTGCACGTCCTTTAGCCAAAACCTTAGAACTGCCCTTCAATTTATAGCGCATCTCTACCTGACCAGCCGCTTGACTCTTTACAGTCTCTGGGCGAGCTTGCAAGATGTAGATACGGCCATCTTGACCATCCTTACCCCACTCGATGTCCATTGGACGACCATAGTGCTTTTCAATGATGACGGCGTATTTAGCTAACTCAGTAATATCTGCGTCTTCCAAAGAAAAACGGTTACGTTTCTCTGGACTAACATCAACGGTGACCACTTTTTCAGCCGAGCCTGCTGGAGCAAATTGCATCTGAATTAACTTAGAACCTAAAGAACGGCGAATGATCGCTTTTTTGTCTTTAGCTAAAGTGGTTTTGAATACATAAAACTCATCCGGATTAACCGCGCCTTGCACCACTGTTTCACCTAAGCCATAGCTAGAGGTAATAAACACGACATCTTCAAAACCAGATTCAGTATCAAGAGTAAACATCACACCGGCTGCACCTAAGTCAGAACGTACCATGCGCTGAATACCTGCAGACAAGGCAACTTCAGCATGAGCAAAACCCTTATGAACGCGATAAGAAATAGCACGGTCGTTATAAAGGGATGCAAATACTTCACGAATCTTCTTTAGAACATCGTCAATACCTTCCACGTTCAGGAAGGTCTCTTGCTGACCAGCAAAAGAAGCATCCGGCAAGTCTTCCGCTGTTGCAGAGGAACGCACTGCAAATGAACCTTTACCAGAATCATCTAATTTAGCAAATGCCTCACGGATCTCTTGATCCAGGCGCTCCTGAAATGGTGCAGTTTCGATCCAATGACGGATTTCTTTACCGGCTTCAGCCAATGCACGCACATCATCAATATTGAGATTTTCCAAGCGCTTTTGAATGCGCTCAGTCAAATTATTGTGCTCTAAGAAGTCACGGAAAGCTAAGGCTGTAGTTGCAAAACCGGTTGGCACACGCACACCGGTAGTGGCTAATTGAGAAATCATCTCTCCTAAAGAAGCATTCTTACCGCCAACCGATTCAACATCGGTCATGCGGAGTTGCTCAAAAGGGAGAACATAGGCGTTTGCTACATTGCTATTTTGCTGCTGTTGGTTGGACATATAAAACTCTCTAAGGATAAGGAAACTGGTCGAGCGGCCGAACAAAATACGGCATACTTCAATAACCTCATATTGTAGTGCTGACCATGACTTTTAGCCCAAATCCTATGTCCAACGACCCCCGCATTGTTTTTATTGTTTCCGATGGCACCGGCATTACTGCCGAGAACTTCAGCCAGTCAATTTTGGCGCAATTTGAGGCCACTTTTAAGCATATTCGGGTGCCTTTTGTAGATAGCGTCGATAAAGCCCATGATGCCGTTGCAGCGATTAATCAGGCCGCCTCTAAGTATGGTGTCCAACCCATTGTTTTTACTACTCTTATTACCCCCGAATTAAATGCCATTGTTGCTAGGGCTAATGGCTTAATTTTGGATATGTTCCAAACCTTTGTTGCGCCCCTCGAACAAGCTCTTGGCCTGAAATCGACCCATGCAATGAACCGCTTGCATCACAATGCCGACACTGCGGCCTATAAAAACCGTATTGAAGCAATTAACTACTCCCTGGCCCACGATGATGGGCAGTCGAATAAAAATCTAGCTGATGCAGATGTCATTCTTGTGGGCATTTCCCGTGTTGGTAAGACCCCTACCAGCCTCTATTTGGCAATGCAGTACGGCATGAAGGCGGCTAATTACCCTCTCATCCCAGAGGATTTTGAACGCGGTCAATTGCCTAAAGATTTGGCACCTTACCGCCATAAAATTTTTGGGTTGATGATCGATGCTGAGCGCTTATCTGAAATCCGCAATGAACGACGTCCAGGCAGTAACTATGCCAAATTAGAGAATTGTCGCTACGAAATCAATGAGGCTACCGCAATGATGAAAAAGGAATCTATTCCCTGGGTAGCAACCACTAGCAAATCAATCGAAGAAATCGCTACAACCGTTCTTCAGGCCATTAAATCCGATAAAACAATTTTGGGATGAGAGTCACTTAAGAACGTCGAACTCGAACTGTTTCAAAAAGACAAATAGCAGCCGCTGTAGAAACATTAAGTGATTCAACCCGTGGGTCAATTGGGATGGAGACGGGTTTGGCCTGCGCCATCAAATCGCTTGAAACACCTTGTCCCTCGCTCCCCATCACCCACGCCACTGGATGCATAAGCTCTTCTCGAAGATCAAATAAATCCTGCGGCGCATCGGCAGCAGCTGCAAGCAAGGGGGCTGTCACGGCACTCAAGAGTTGCTGATTAGACCAGCCCTCATATAAATCCAAAAGACGATGAGCGCCCATACCGGCTCTCAATACCTTGCCAGACCATAAGTGCGCACATCCCGATAAGGCTATAACCTGCGTAAAACCTGCTGCTGCGGCTGTACGTAGAATTGAACCTACATTGCCTGCATCCTGAATCCGATCCAAGATGACTAGATCGCCCTCTAAGCTTGAAATCGATTGTGGTGCCTTAAGACATGAAGCAGGAAGGTTGAGTAGGCCGGCGATGTGCGGTGCATTTGCCAGTTCGCTTAATTGATCCCACAGACTCGGGTCCAGTTGAAATATCCGGGTTTCTGGGNAAATCTCAAGGTGNGAATAAACTGCCTCTGAGATTTCGGGATTTTGCAATCCAAGCTCTGAAGTAAAGAGTGTTTTAAGGGCGGGATCACCTACCCAAGTCTGAATTAAATGAATNCCCTCTAACAAAGCATGGCCACTTGCCAAGCGTGCCTTCTGACCTTTTGAACCCGTAGCCTGCAAGAGACGNAGNTCTTTAAATAAAGAATTTTCTTTTGATGAAATTAAATCAAACGCCATCACGCATTCACCTCTAAAACATTTCTTACGGGCGAGAAACTGCGGCGATGTTGGTCACATGCACCAAACTGTTTTAAAGCAGCAAAATGAAATTCTGTGGGGTAACCCATATGTTGCGCAAAGCCATATTGTGGATACTGCTCATGTAAAACCATCATCTGCCGATCACGCGTTACCTTAGCCAAAATAGATGCCGCTGAAATAGCAGGCTCTTTTGAATCACCCTTCACAATTGCCTCTGCTGGAATCGACAACTCAGGGCAGCGATTACCATCTATTAAGGCTTTATCCGGCCAAGCGCCTAGACGGGTAGTCAGGTCCTCTATTGCACGACGCATAGCCAGCATAGTAGCTTGCAATATATTGATTTGATCAATCTCTTGCGCGCTAGCCTCACCAATTCCCCAGGCTTTGGNATTGCTAACAATTTGCTCAAAGAGAAACTCTCGCTTTGCAGGGGACAATTTTTTGGAGTCCCTCAAACCCTCAATCGGGTGATTCGGATCCAATACTACAGCGCCAGCAACTACCGACCCCACTAAGGGGCCGCGACCTGCCTCATCTACCCCACATATCCATATAGCACTCATGCGCCATGACCAGCTTGAATGACTTGAGAGATAGCCTGCGCAACCAGCAAGCCAGTGGGTCGGCGCAAGGTTTCATGCATCTGCATAAAGCGCTCCTTCAACTGCAATACCTTCTCTGGATGATCTAACCAGTTCATCACCGCATTGGCCAAATTTTCTGGCGTAGCATCATCTTGCAGCAATTCTGGAACAACAAACTCACCACAAAGAATATTAGGCAACCCAACATATGGCAGGTAGCCTTGACGCTTCATGATTTGCGCCGTTAACCAAGGCACCTTATAAGAAAT
>TBL_comb47_HYPODRAFT_10000183_pt1 | contig 79797 bp, 154 predicted proteins | sample TroBogypolimnion_40_FD_10682 | JGI IMG/M metagenome (IMG submission 10682) | reverse complement strand
CCACCACTTCACTACCAAGTATTTTGTTTCTATTTTTTATTGTAAGCATTATATATACGATTTATACTATCAAAAAAATTTAGGGTAACGACGTTTTTACCCCCAGCCCCGCCCCGCTATTTTATTGCATTAAAGTAGTGTGTTAATTCTTTTAATGAATGTAATATATTATCAACTGAACATATATCAATTGTAGTTAATTTATTCCAATCCACATCTTTATTTTCACACATTGTTATTACATCATATGCCATTGATCCATTATCTTTATTTCTTTGTATATCAAATGTTAATGATTTATCATTATCAGCAATTATCGCAATTGAATAATGGTCCATATATTCATTTACACTAAATACCATCCATCTTTCAACAGGATTTAATTTTGTTGAAAAACGTTTACCAATAAGTTTAGTTATATTGTGTATTGTTAGCATACTATATCAATTAATTCCATTATTGATTTTAATTCATCTAACATCCCCTCTGACGTTTTCATATTCTTTAATCGTATATTATCCCTATCTATTATTTTACCCCTTTGTATAATTTTAACTGAATACATACCTAATTCATTTTTTTCTCTTAATATTCTTATCGTCCGTTTTATTGTATCAAATATACCCTGCTTTCTCAATACTATAATATCATACACACCCGACAGTTGAATTACATCATCCACTACCCAATGTTCGTTTGTTCCGTTTTTTGATACTACAATAGTTTCTGCTACTAATTTATATTGATTTTCTATTGTTAGCATATTATTTTTTTATATAACAATCCTCTAATTGTCCACCCAATATACCAACGAATGTTTTTAAATCTAATAAACCTTTTGTTAGTGTTACATAATTACCATTTTGGTCATTATACATTCGCCATTCATTCTTTTCACTTTCAAATTCGTTATACCTTAATAGTTTAAACTCTACCCACTTCGGATGCTTTACTCCGAATACAACTACATAATTAAATCTTACTCTTATAATATAATCGTTCCTTCGTTCCTCAATATTCATTACTTCCCATATTGCTTTCGTAGTGTGTAAGGGTGTTCCGTCTAGCTTTTGTATGTTTTTTATTGTTAGCATTTATATTCGGTTTAATATGTTCTCAATTTTATCTCTAAATTTCTCCGGTGTACTTAAACTTTCTTTTGTATAATGATATGATTGGCCTTCAACTTCAATTCTATAAAAACAACAATCCTTATTTTCAAGGGGATTAAAAACTATGGTTGCCGTTTTATGTAAGGTTATATTTTTTCTTACTAAATGTGGTGGCGCTACCTCTCTTATTGAGAAATGTGTAACTTCACTTGTAGTATTATCCCAACCTTTGAAATAATATCCTTTGCCTTTTACATTTAGTGAATACCCATTAATTTTATGTATGTTTTTAAGTATTAGCATACTATTTATAAAACTTATTCATTATCAATTGTAATTCACATATCATAGCAGTTTTAGTTTCTATCATATGTGCAAATATTATATTCCAATCTACATTGTTATTATGCCAATCCAGTGTTACCATACCATACCCAGCGTTATTTCCTTTGTCTCTATCCAACTTAAATGTAAAGTGCTCAAAGGTACGATTACCACACTCCACGGTTATATAATACTCATTATATGATTCTTTTATATTTGTTATCCGCCACTCCTTACCATTAGATATGAAACCATGTCCTAATAGTTTTTCTTTATTGTATATTGTTAGCATTATAAACTTTTTATATTGTATAAAAATAATTGTAACTCATGTAAGAAATCAGTCTTTGTATGTAAATTAGCATAATTAACTTCCCATATATTCCCATTACCGATTGCCTTAAAAGTATATTTATCTATTGTCTTATTCTTTATTCGATTCAATATTACTCTCTCTATCACTCTACTACCCTTTCCGTTATGGGCTTCCAAATGAATAATATAACAATCTTTCAATGTGTTTATTTCCGCTACTACATACAACAACCCATTAATCGATTGTATTGAATATCCGGTTAACTTCTCTATATTATTTATACTTAGCATACTTCTCTTAATTTAAGAATGAATGTATCCATATCTTTTATCTCATCTAATTTTAGATGAGTTGCTTTATTGTGAGATTTCAACAAATAATAATAACCCGCTTCCCATTTTTCTGGATCTCTATGTAACATTATTGTTTTTGTATATGTTCTATTTGTTATATCAATTTGGTATCGTCGGTCATGAATATTAAAACCTTTTGGGTCTAAATCAAAAATCTCACGTATACTATCAACATAATAGAAACTATTTCCTAATGTTTTGTTTTTTAATCGTTGTATGTTTTCTATCGTTAGCATATTATTTCATTACCATTATTAATTCAATTGCTTTAAGAAAGGTTTGTTTATCTTTCATTTGTTCTGCCGTTACTAACATACTATTATTTGGGTTATCCTCGTCCCAAAGTATATAACCCTCACCTGTCTTAAACCTATTCAATACTATTCTCACATCACTATGTAATTTGTTTATATGTCTCAAATGAAAATAGTATAATTCATTTCCCTCTTGCAACCATCTCCATGTGTTAAGTATATAATAAGTTCCTCTCCTATCTGGCCTTACTATATTTAATACAATTCTTTGATTGATTATTTTATCTATGTTTTCTATTCTTAGCATTGTTGCATTCTTAATATATCATGTATAATTCCATTCATATCGGTTACTACCCAGTTCCAATTCGTTATTAGTTCCTTATCTATATACCTAGTCGGCGTTGTTCGGTATTTAGTATCATCTGCCACACCCCACATACCATACTTACCCTCAGGATTAGGCTCTCTGGCTAAATTAATTTCACATAGTTTAACACAATCCTTATCTCTTATAAAAAATACATAAACTAATTCCTTTTCTAATGCATTATACATACTACAACCCTCAAAGAAATAATAATTCTTTCCCATTGGGTTATCATAATAGTAATTCTTTATTTTTAGCATTGTATTCTATTTTATTGTTTCTAACATATGTTGCATAAACAATAATAATCCTGGTATACTTAATAGTTCTTTATTAATTGTAACCATATCCGTATTCCAACTATTTGTCAACTCATAATGTTCACCTCTCCTTTCAAAATGATTATAGATTTGTTCTTTTTGCTTTTCTCCTTTTGTTTCTCTATTCAAAAATATGTAAACCATTTGGTTATTAAAGAATGAATGTATACTGAATTGATAATAATTACCATCTAATAAATCAAGTTCTAATGCATTATCTATTGTCCACGTCTCACCACCTATTTGTATTGTCTTATGTCTTATTCTAAATATGTTTTGTATGTTTAGCATAACCTACGAATTTCTTTTTGTATTAATGATAAGAATTTATACAGAGTCTTTATATCCGTTGTGTGTATCCGTCTCTTTGTACTACTTTTGTTACTATGTAATTCATATTCCCCATCACCAACACTGTCTCTCATTAAGTAGAATACTATATATTCACCTGCTGTATCAGGTTGTTTTCGTATCACTATTCCGTAGTAATCTAACTCATTATTAATATTGATTTTAGTTACCATCCAATTACTACCATTGTATGCAACCATTTCATTTTGTAACTTATCTATATTAGTTATTGTAAGCATTGTATATATGTTTTCTACTATCAAAAAATTTTCCTAATCGACACCGAGTCCCCCCAGCCCCCGCTGCTATTTATTCCAATGACTATTCAACAATTCTACCATCCATTCTAAAAACTTTTCTTTATCCGATAACCCACTAGCATTTAGCATAACATATGTTCCACTAAATCCATTGATTGATAACTGATAATGGTCATTATATAAAACTGGGTTTGTTCTAGCTAACTTCAATTGAACAAAGTTATTATGATTATCAAAATTTCTCAATGTAAATCCATATACATGATCCTTTTGTATTATATTGTATATTTCAAAAATACCACATGTTGTTTCTATATGTCTACCGGCTATCTTATCTATGTTTTTTATTACTAGCATATTCTTATATAGTTTGCATACAAATTATAATCTTATCGATTGTGTCAAATTCATCTTTATTTAACCATAGTGTGTGACTATTATATTCCAGTATATAATTGCCATTCTCTGTTCGTTTTCTATGTAATAAGAAAGTTTCTATTTGGCTCATTTCTTTATTAGCTAATGTAAACTCATAATGATTATTATGTTCTTTTACACTAATTACTTTTAACCAATCACTATATTCCTCACCTATTAACCTTTGTGGATTTTTAATTGTTAGCATATTATAATGTGTCTTTATATCGTGTAATCATATCATCCATTGCTATTGCCGCACCCAAATCAAAGTGTAGTGACAGATAACCAAATAGGAAACCTAAACTAATAACGACGGTTGATTGGAACAATGGTTTACCATCATTATCTTTCAACATCTTACCGTGTCTTTCTACTACTATTCCCACCAACGATTTGTATTTACTTAATAAACTAAATTCTAATGTCATTGTTTTATCTTTTTAAATACCATTTACAAAATAAAAATACTGCTCGCATAATACCTGCTATTAATAACATTGGTACTACTGCAAACCATGTTAATGCAAATGCAGTATATGCTGTCTCATTACTACTCCAATCATCCCACGATGTATTATTTGTATAATCAAATCCTATCTTAACTCCAAAGTATTTGAAAAATGTTAGTGTTAAAAAAAATCCTATTAAGTATATTACTATTCCTGTTATCATATTAATTGTTTATTTTGTAATCTATAAATGCAGTAATTCCTATTAAAATACAAACCAATGATACAATTGCCCAATCTGCAGTTATATTATTGCATATTGCAAATAAAGAAACTCCAAGTGTTAATCCACCTAATATAATTAATGCTGCCCGTCCGATTGATTTTAATACTTTAATCATTCTTTATAAATTTTAATATTGCTAATTCTTTTTGTTTTGCTTCTACCATTATGTCCACCACATTACCATATGTTTCAGGTAACCTTTCAATGTAATCACTATGTGCCTGCGGTTTCTTATCGTCTCTACTTTCCGAATAGTGAACTGCTGGCGTTATACCTTTAGGCCATGTTGTTATTGCTAACTCCAATGCTTCTTGCTCACTCAATCCACCGGTACAAAATTTATGATGATGATAATCAAATGTAATAGGTATTCCTATCTTATTGTGAATATACATTAAGTCCTTAACTGAATACATACTAGCTTTGTCATCATTCTCAATTGTTAATCGGCTACGAACTGAATCGGATAATCGTGCAAAGTTATCACAAAATCTATCCATTGCTTTTATCTTATCGCCATACACTCCGTTACAATGTATATTAATTTTGTTATAAGGTGTTTTAGATAACCCCATCATATCAAATATCTTAGCATGTAATTCTAAATCAGCTATCGTATTTAATACCACTTCCTCTTTAGGCGATACTAATACATTGAACGGACCTGGATGTGATGTTATCCTCATATTCCAGAACTTAGCGAAGTCACCGGCTTTCTTTAACTCACTCTTAATCTCTTTGTAATCTTTGAGAGTAGTTATATCAATGTGGTCACCCCAAGGTATTATTGTTGAGGATAAACGAAAGAACATAATTCCATTCTGTCTATTCCATTCTAATACTTTGATAATATCCTTTGAATTAAGCAACGCTAACTCCGATACATAATCTAACCCCTTAGCCTCAAAGGTCCTCTTAACCATTGTTCGGTTTGTAGTGACCTTCTTACCCATACTCATGTTAATACAAGCGTAACCTAAATTCATATTGTTTATTTTAATGGTAAGATTGTTTTTTCAAATCTTTTAGTTATATCTTTTTTAGTTTGTTCCTTTCTATCTTTTATATCGGATACAAACTCAGCCATTTTAGCTACTTGCTCCTCTGTAATTTCTCTATCTATTTTATATACTCTACCATCACTACCATCTAATTCCAAATTGAAATTGTTTTGTGTAATGATATGTGGTCTTTTATATACCACTTTGTTTGCACCATCCCATACATTAGAATAGGCAATTCTTTTTACAATACCTTTGTTTACGCCACCATATTTAGTAAAATGTATGTAGTGGTCTCCTGCTTTGAACATAACTTATTTGTTTTTCTTTTTAATATAATCATATAGGTAATAAACATACATCAACATAATCACCACTACATATACTATCGTTTGCTTATCGTACATTATTTACTTAATAACTCGTCTAAATGTTCTAATAATATCCATTTGTTTTGAATATCTGCTTTTGGTATCATTAATCTTTTAATTATTTTATGATTTGTATATGGTGATACATTTCTTACCCATAATTCATAATCACCATTAATACCCAATCGTTCTAAACATATTGTAAAACGTGGGTTTACATTATCATAAATAATAATACTATATTGTGTTGGTAATTCATCCACACCTACAATTCTATGTCCATTAACTCCTACCTTATGGCCACATATCTCGCTGTAATTCTTTATTGTTATCATATAAAAGTTTCTAAACATTTTAAAACATAATTCATATCACCTAATTGCTGTTTGGTTAGTGAACACGTATAATTCCCATGTTTGAGTATGTATAAACCGGCTGCATTTGGCTCTCTAAATAACTTACAATTTTTGAATTTTAATGCACCCGTTTGTGTTAGATTAATATAATATGCATTATAACCCATCTTAATACCCAACACATACCAATTATCAGTAAGGTCTCGTCGGATAATTGCATCACTATTTTTAATTGTTATCATATAGTCAAAGATACGAAAAAAGCCCCAAACTACCAAAAATATTGGTATTTTAGAGCTAATTCATTGATTTTCAACCAGTTATATATGTTAAAAAGGATTGGTAAACTCAATCATATTAAGTAAATTTATAATATGTTTACCCAATGATTTAGGTGAACTTAATAGGCTTTTAGGTATTAATTGTTCATCCCTATAAACGGTCAAACTATATAGTATATTTCCATCAATATCTTGTGGTATTCTATGTAATACTGCCGTAGTTATAAAATGTTTATCGGCGTTATCAATTAAGAATATATAAGTGTCATCATTGGTCGATATTGTATCTATTTTCCAAGGATGTGCTTCGTACCCATTTAACTTTGATATGTTTTTAATAGTAAGCAAAACTATTTCTTTTTATCTTTAGTTTGTTTATAATAGTAATGTGAGTCACTTTCACCGGTCAATTGAATAGATGCAGCTTCGTTTGCTTCAATTTCTGCTCTATTCTGATTTGCAAATTGATTAACTATCTTTGGTTTTCTTTTTGTGTATTTTCTTTTTGGTTTGATACCAGGACTTGCAATCATATCATGTACCTTATTCGGGTCCATTAAGTTTTGGACTGCAATTGGTAATGAATTTACTTTATCCTCTATCTGTTTAGCAATATCCGCTTTAACTAATTCAGCTATTTTTTCTTTTGTTTCTATTGATACTCTACTCATTGGTAAATCTGCTAAAGGGTCACTATTACCATTTCTATCAATTGTAGAAATCTTTGCAGTTCGTATATTAATTGATGGGTCCGGCGCAGGGAAGTCACTATTTTCTGCTGCTTTAACTAATTCCTTAATAATTTTTTCCTTATCAAAGACATTGTTTTTAACTAACATTTGGCGAAGCTCATCGTTAGGTTTTGTTGGTATAATACCTGCTAACTTTTGAAATGCTTCTTTGTCAAATCCATCGTTGTCAAATCTATTTTCGGTTTGTTTTGGTACTTTACTTTGTTGTTTTGCACCTACTAAAAATCCTATTGCAAATATACACATAATACCAAATAGCACTAAAAATGCTAATACTAAACTTAAATCCATAACTTATTGTTTTTATTTATTAAATAATTCTTTTAATCTTTGTTTCCATGTCAGTGTCACTACTTTGAAATCCTCACCTGTCCACCTAACAACCCCACCCTTACCACTTTCGGTGTGAACACATAATCTACATCTCCTCACCTTTCCGTATGCGATTGGTAACTGAAATACCCTTATATCCTTTTTGAACATAAATAACGGGTACCATCTTTTACACTCTATACAATGTTTACCTATTGCCATCCATTAATTCTTTTAATCTTGCTTCGTATAAAAATTTATAATGTTGCTTTGTCCAACCATCGTTTCTATCGGTATTCATTTCAGTATAAAACTTTTGTAACTTTGTGTCACCTAATCTTAATTCTGTTTCTTTATTAATTCTATTCTGTTTCTTATTTCCAATTCTTTCGATTTGGAATAATATAAACATACCTACAAATATTGATATGATTGTTATTATTTCTTGCATAGTTTTTTCTTTTTTCTTTCCTCAATTAGTTTTCTATGTTTATCATGTTTCATATCCGCTCTTGTTAAGAAAAATACCATACAAAATGCTATTACTATAACTAAATAAAACGGATGCTCACTTATATATTCCATATATTAGTTTTTATGTGCTACTCCAACTTTGTTAAATAGGTCATCATAACTACCACCACTCTTAAACTCAAACTTATCACAGGTGTAGTAACGACTTGATATTGCTTTCATTGTCAATCCACACTTCACACCTTGTCCCACACCTACTAACCATAACATATGTTGGCAGTTGAAACATACTTTCTCATCCGATTTTGGATTTTCTATTTTATTTGCTTCCACCATTTATCTTTTTAGTTAATTGTTTAATTTGTGCTGATAAACTTTGTTGAGTTTGTATCATTTGTGCATATGGTATTGTAGTTCCACTATTAGTTACATTATTTACAATACCCCCCATTGAATGGCTACTATATGCTGGTGCTGATGCTAATCTTATTCCCAACATTTCATCTATCATTTCCTCAAATACTCTATTAAACTTTGCTAGTGATTGCATGTCCTCTTTATTAACTGAACGTGTTACATTCATACGATTATCATCCCACAATAAGATACCAAAATTATCTGATTTGCTACCCAACCATTTATGTTCCGATGTCAATACACTCAATTCCCATTTTGGTTTATGTGGTAAGTTTAAGTCTAATACATCTACCATATATTTTGTCTCACCGGCATTGTGTATTGGATTTACTAATGCATATCCTTTGTATACATATCCACTTATTTTTTCCCACCCTTTAATTTTCATAACTTTTGGTTTTTTAGCTTCATCCATTGCGTTTAATACACAACTCAAATGATCGTTACCTATTAAATAATCTACATCCGTATATGTACTTTCCTTTCCACAATATCTACAATAATACTCTTTCACTAAACATATTTTTTACATCTATCTATTGATTCATTTTCTGCTTCTACTTTTGCTGAATACATTTGTCTAATGATAATTCCCAATTGCTCATCGGTTATAGTATCATCAATTATAATTTCTTTACGAATGGTCAATGTTTCTTTTGCTTGTTCTGACCATTCTATCATTCTTTGTGCGTATATTTTTTCCATATTATCTAAACCATTTATCGAAATCGGTTGGCTCCGGTCTATCCTCTTTTTTAACTACTTTCTTTTTAGTTGTTGGTTTCTTAACTTTTGGTGGGTCTAATTCTGCTTTTAACTGAATTTTCTCTCTCATTGTTAAATCGGTTAATCTATGCCATTGTTTTAGGTCTAATGCCGATTCAATAATATAATAACCTTTTTTATCCTGCTTCAACATTGTTTTGTAATTTAGTTATTTGTTTGTGTAACCTTGCTGCTATTTCATATTGTTCATTCTCAACACATACCTCTAACATATCAGGTAACATCGTTTCATCAAAATCTAATTCGTTTTGTTCATCAGTATTTTGATTATATAACGCAATTAGTTCATTCATTACACCTTCCATAAATTCACTATTTTTAATAGTATTTAGGAGTTGTTGCATGAATAACTTTCTAATTGAGCCATCTTCATTATTTTTGTTTCTTCTACTTTTCATATATCAAAGATACAACAAAATATCAAAGTGACAAAATATTATTGTGACTTTCTATTCTTAGCCTTTACATCAATAGTACCTTTTGTATTGGTTTTACCTACTGAATTATTAATAATTGTTTTGTTCTGTTTCTTCTTGTCGGATTTCATTATACTCTTTAATAGCATTTCCTTTTGACTCAATGATTTGCTCATAGTGTAGGTCTGGTATTATTTGTAAAAAAATATATTCAAATGGATTATGTGGATTTTTAACACAATGTTCTGCTTCATATAAATCTTTAGCGGCTGATACATCGTTTATTCTCTCCGAGTTTATTCTTTTTTTAACTATACAAAGTTTATCTCCATATCTTAAAAATTCTTTTACTATCATATTATGTATGTTTTCTATAAATCTTTGCGTTTTGTTGTTCTCTTATAGTTTTCTTTTGAATCTTCTTTCTGCCTTTTAATTTCGTTTGTTTGTTGTTCATTTAAATACTCCTTAAGAATTTTACTTCCCTTTTTGGTTTTATATAAATCATAATAATTTACTCTTTCACCATTCTTATATACTCTCAATTCATACTTATCACCATTTTTTAATAAGAAAGTATGCCACTCAGGTATAAATATTCTTTTGATTTTTCTAAATATATTCATATTCAAATATACTATTTATTTTATAAACTTCAAAATATTTTCATACATAAATTTATGACCTAATTCACCAAAATGCATATCATCAACTTCACCTTTTGTTTCATGCTTAATTATAAAGTGTTCATTTCTATCTATACTATTGGTAACACCACTTAAATAATTGTAGATTTCACCATCTATTTCAAATCTAATTAAATTAGGCTGTTCTACTAATTTAGTATATTCATTTATTTCATCACTAATACTATCCATTGACCAAATATAAACTTTTGCACCTATATTGGTTTCTATGTATTTTAATAATGTAAGTATTTGTTTAACTATTTCTATTATAAATGGTATTTCAAAATCCAAATGTGTTAAATAAAAATGTTGGTATTTAGGATCGTCAAATACCAAACTACCACCCTTTTGCCAACCATCACTTATCCACTTGCCGTTTTGTAAAATTGGAACTTCAAATCTAACAAAATGTGTAAATTGAAATATTATAGTATCATCTTTGTTTATTTTATGTAAATCACCTAATAATCTTTTGAATTGTTGTTGATTACTATGCCCACCTTCAGCTCTTAATATCCACTCCAATCCCAATTCATTTGCTAATTGCACATAAAAAGGATTACCAATATGACCAAGCCATTCGGTATATTGAGTAGATAAATATCTAATACCCTCTCCTAACTTTTCTAAATATTGATTTTCAGTATGTGCGTAACCTAATAAATTACCTGCACTATGTGAACATCCGTAAATGTATAACTTATTCATTAATTACCATTCAATTAATCTAACTAACGGCCACATTGGTGCTATTGTATTTCCCAATTTCCAAGCTGCATCTTCTAATTTAATACGAAGTTCCTCACTATCATAATAAGATACATGTTCATAACGGGCAAAGTCTTGTTCTGTTATTTTAGTGGGCACCCAACTTTGTTTTGTTAGGACTAAGACACCAAATAAACCCTCATCAACTAAGGGTTTATTTTTAATTTCATTTTTAAAATGATTAAAGGCATTTAATTGTAACATATTATATTATTTTAATTATACCAATTCTACTAATACCCAAGCAGAATGTCCACCTTTATTTGTTTCAAAAGCGGCTTCATGCAAAGCCTTATCCTCATCTGTTTGATTTTGGCTTTGTGGATGTACTTGTTTATATTTACCGAAATCTTCTTCAGTTATTTCAAGTGGTATCCATGTACCTTTGTCTAATACTAATACACCATATTTACCCGTTGCTGCTAATTCTGGGTTAGCTTCTTTAAATGGTTCAAATGCTTCTAACTTAATCATATTATTTGTTTTATTTTATATAAATATCAAATTATCTTAGAATAAAAATGATTTGCCATTCGTTGATGTCCTAATTCATTAAAATGTCTATCTATTTCACCATTAGGTTTAACTATATGTTGTTCATTTGATATATCTTGCCATTTATAATAAAATGAATAATTTATATTATCATTCGTTGAATTTGGTGCTGTAATAAATTCAATTATTTCGTTGTATCTTTTAAACTCTATATGGGTTTGTCCCTCAACACTCCATACATATAAATTTATATCATTATCTAAACACCACTTTAAAACTTGTTTTTTAAACCAGTTAAAATTGGTATCTCTATATTGTTGTGATACTTCACTTAAATCATGTTTATGTTGAATAAAAAATGCTTCTAAATCTATTAATTGTGCACGAGTTGGATAAATATTATATCTATCAAAGAATGTAAATTCAAATATTACCTTATCACCTTTTTGTATTTGATCTCTCTTATCAATAAATTGTAGTATTGAAACCCAATTACATTGACCGGCATGTGCTGAATTATCTAATTCTAAATTCAATTTATCTGCTAATAATTTAGGCCATGTTTTGTTTTCGTTTACAACATAATTGTGTCCACCAAATCCAGTAGATAATGAACAACCGAATACCCAAAGTTTATTTTTCATGTTTATTTATTGAACTCCATTCATCACTTTCAGTATCCCATATCCATATAGGATTAGATAAATAATATCTAATATCTAATAAAGATGCATTTAAACTAACCATTCCTTTTATTGGTGTTTCATATGTTTCCTCAACAATCATACCACCACATTCATGTATATGTCCACATACATGCACTTTAGGTTTAATATCATTGATACGATTTGCTAACATTTCACAACCAACATGATAATTACCTCTTACACTTATATCATGTCTACCATATCTAGGTGTATGTGTAACTAATATATCTATACTACCATCAGTAGGAACTTTTTGCCATACTTCATCTAATTCTTGGTTTCTATGTTTCATAAATGCCCACATACCATAAATAGGTGACCATGGACTACCATAGATACCCATACCATCTATATTAATATACTCATCTTCTAAATAAGTAATTGTTGGATTGTTTGCTAATAACAAATTCTTTCTATCTTGATTCTGAAATACAAAATCATGATTACCTGCAATTAATACCTTATGTTTAGCATTTTTATTTGCATACCATTTTAGAAACAAATCCGTTTCATCATATTCACCATAACGAGTACAATCCCCACTATGTATAATCATGTCTACATAGGGTAACTCACTATATAAACTAGTAATCTCATTGTGTCTACCATGAGTGTCACTAATAAACATTATTTTCATAACCAATCAATTTATCTATTTCCATAATAGCGTTAAGTGGATTAAAACATCCATTAACAATTCTATAATTATTTTCTAATCTTTGTTGAACACTATCAGTATTGTATATTTGTTCTACTTCCTCAATTGGTAATTCATTAAATCGTTTTAATGCATTAACAAATGTTTCTATTCTTTCCGTTTCACTTATATTTTCATCCCAATTCGTATCTAAACCAAATACATCTTCAAATGTTTCTATTCCATTATTTCGGAGTGCTCTATTAAATCCTCTACATTGTAAAGATATGAATATATTTTTACATAACCAAGCTCTTATCGTTTTTTCTGTCAAACGTAAATCATCACCACTATCACCACTACTTTCAACTATAAAAGATGCATATGAGTCTAATGAATTAATGTTCACTTCATCATACATGTCTATACTATCTGAACTTTGTATATTACCCAATTCAACATCTATTTTATTTTCGTATATAAAAAACTCATTTGTAAATTGATTTAAATACTCAATATCAAATGTTAAATCATCGTTTCCATCTCTGCCCCCACCTGGACTATTTCTATAATTAATAAAATCACTAATTGATTTAATATCACCAAATGTGTTTTTCTTTATTATAAGACCAAATGTATAATAACAATCTTTTAATTGAATGTTATGTTTTTTAATAAGTTCAAATATTTTAATTCTGCGTAAATTGATAGAACGATTAAAGAAATTATATTTTTTGTTTCTTGAATCTTTCAATTGAAATGCTTTTTCTGAAAATAAAGATTTAAAAGGTAGGCATTTTGTTCTTAATGCTAAATCACATTCAGTTGTATCGTTATCTAAATGTGTAGTTAGAAAATATATTCTATGATTTATATTTCTATTTTCAATAATAGCTTTTCTTCTGTGTCTATTACAATATTCATGATTAATAAATAAAAATATAGTAAGTTTATATTCTTTATTTACACTTGCATTAATGTAATCAATATCATCTAATTTTATAAATAATACATCACCATTTTTTATTTTGTTAATGTAAGTGTAATCATTTTGTGGTATTTCTACTAATGAATAACCTTTATTTTCAAAATAACTAAATTCTATACCATAATATTCATTGTGGTAAATAAATTGCATTATAACTTCAAATCTTTTATTGTATCAACAATATCCTTTTCATCTTTATAGATTTCTTTAACTTTGTCTAAAGCTTCATTATAAGCCATTTCGGCTATCTTTGCTGCATCATCTAATTTAATATAAGAAAATGTATCACCCTCTTTGTTTTTAAGCGAAAGAAAGCCAGTTGCTTTTAATTTGTTTTCCCAATTCATATGTATTACTTTTTTGAATAAGTATTATCATTTGTAAGTTTCCGTAATAAATCTTGCTGACCTTTCGTGAAGTTTCCTTTTTCAGTAAGATGTTTATCCAAAGATTCTAACAATTTAATTTTTTTCATATAGTAATCTTTTGCTTTCTCTAATAGTATTCTATCGTATCTACTCATTATTCAAATATTTTAGTTGTTGTGTTTTGTACCCATATCGTTGAATGTTGATCAGTTGTAAAACCATTTAATACCCATATATTATTTGATTTATATAATAACATTCTCCACATCCATGCAGTTGTTTGTGGTTGAATTGAAACATTATTTTTAATATACGTTGTAGTTACATCTGAAAATGTTTGATATGTTTTGTCGGATTTATATACATTGATTGTATATCCACCATACCAACTTCCTGTTATATCACCTGTTCTATCAAGAAATATTTCATTAATACCATCACCATCAACATCAGCACATGCAATGTCCATAACACTACCCCAACCAGTTGTACTAGGTAAACATATTTGAGTTTGTGTTTGAAAATTATTATTTTTGTTAAAAAAAATAGTAGAAGGTGAATATAAAGCAGGTGCAGGTCTTCCCTCATCACCACTTAATATAATATCATTCTTACCATCATTATCAACATCAATAATTTCGCCAGTAATATAACCATAACCTGCATTGTATTGCCAATCTTGGCCTGTAAAATTACCTTTCCCATCACCATATAAAACTTTTGCAGGATGCCCACCTAAAACAATTATGTCTAAATTACCATCACCATTTAAATCCCCACTTGCACCTCCATGCCAAAATGCAGTTGGTAACATAGATAAATCACCTAATTTGTATTTATGAGTAGTTTTGTCACTTAGTAATAATGTGCATTGTTCACCAGGATAGGGTGATGCATCCAATCCTTGATTAATTAAGAATAAATCAGGTAAACTATCATTATTGAAATCACCTACAATTGTTTTTCTAGTATTTACTGTCCCAACAAAGTTATCAGGTAACATACTATTATCTAATTCATAATGATTACCCTTATTAATAATAACATCTGGTTTAGTTGTAAAATTTCCATTGGACTCATACGGATAAAATATATCCTCTAACCCATCACCATTAATATCAATGTAGACATATCCTAAATTATTGTTACCATTATAGATACCTTTATTTCTAATACCTAATACTAAACGTATACTATCAACATTAACAAATTTAAATGGTGTTTTTAATTGATAAGATGTCTTTCCAACATAATAACCAGCAGTTAAAGTTTGGTATGTTGTAGTAACAGGTGTTGTTGATGGTGGAATAACCGGTAATGGTGTTATAACTACTTTAGAACAACTGAACAAACCTACTAATAAAAATCCTAATAATATATTTTTCATAATTAACCTTTTACAAATATTTGAATTAATAAAATTGTGAATGCCAATAATAAACACACAATGGTTTTGGATGTGATAGGCTCTTTGAACAGGACACTACTTAATATACTGAATACAAATACACCTACTACAAACCCTACCAACCTAGATAACCATAAACCACCATTACTATATTCTACCATACAACCAACTGATTTAATGAATATAAAACTAATTGGCATTGAAGCTAATATAATTAAGATAGGATATTTTTCGTTCCAATGATATTTAATTCCACCCTGTAATTGTAGAAAGGTAAGAACTTGTGCTACCAATCCATACAATATACCTAATAATAACTTATTCATTTAACTTAATTTTAATTCGTTTACTACCTCGATAGTGTAATCTATATGCTTTATTATATCTACCCCTTTCCCAATAGTGTGGTGTCCTACCATAATAACCATTGATAAATGCATTGATAATTCTATTCAATACATACTTTGGATTTTTCATTATTTATATTTTTCTTTTAATACTATATCGTAGTAATCAATTGTTTCTTTACCATTAACACTACTCTTTGTCCATACCATTGGAAATTCATCTCTACATTGTTCTACCCTTTCCTGTTTTGATTTAGTTTTATCGGTATTGTTTTCATAGAATAACCATGCTTCCCAATAATGGTCAACTGCATTTCTATCCCTAAACCCTACCATAACAGCAATTTGATAACCAAAGAATACAAATGATAATACAGGACCCCATTCGTATCTATAATCACAATCAGTCCATTTTGTTTTCCAACCTAAACTACAATAACTAAATCCAAATTTTTGTGGACGAGATGTTTTCCAACCTGGCTTCTCCTTATCCTTAACCCACACTCTTGGTAGGAAATAAGGAACGCCCACTTTTGTTTTACCACAATATGTTTTTATACTGAATGGTTTGAATGGTGAGTTCAATGCCTTTAACCAATAGAAATCTTGTAGGATATATTTTAATTTTCTCATAACTTATTTATTTAGTTTTTTAATACATTCATCAACCTTATCTCTTAACCTACCACCATATCCAAAATCACCAGTAACTTGTACATGCCTCCACATTGGAATACGAGCATTCATCCATTTGAACTCTGCACTTAACTTCATATCATCAATTGCAATCCAATTACTAATTTTATTATCCTTAGCCCATTTCGCAATTTGATGTGCTCTTTCAAACTCTAAAGATGGATTACTCATCTTATTCCATATCCCCATTTGTCTGGTATTCATATGGGTTGTGGTATCAATAAGTTTTGCATAGATACCATACTCAATGAAAATGTCACTCATTTGTTTTAATGTGAAATGCATTTTCCAATCAGAACTTAACACTAATTCAGCATTTGTTTTATCACATATCTCAGCTAATGCTTCACAATCTGCCCTATCCCAAGCGTAAGGTATTGTAAACTCTGCCGATGTGTTTTCGTTTATCTTAACCTTACCATCCATCCATGTTCCCCATGCTAATGGTCCATCTATATCGATGAATATTATTTTCTTTCTCATACTATAAATCTTTTAATGCTTCATTAAATGTAAGTTGAACATTCTTAATCATACCAAACCATTTAGCAGATACTCTATGATTACGCATTGTTCCATTGTCCACACTATACATATTTACACTTCTTTCACTATCCCATATAGGTTTTCGATATATGTGAATGATTACCCAATTTGTATCGGTATCTTGAAATGAAAATGTATATCTATCATCATGTTCTTCGGCTTCCTTTAATTTGTATTTGCCACCTACAAAATTCATTCCTAATATATCAGTCGGATTATTTATCTTTAACATATTACATTTTTTTTGCCATTTCGTAAAATACTTTTTTAAGTCCTTCCAAAGTAGTTATGTTTTCTTTGGGAGTAAGTGTCTGTCCTAATTTAACATCACCACGTTTTGGGTCTACCTCATTCATTGTTACATGAGCAAGTCCACCATTTCCATCAATTGGTATAAACAAATCAATATTTATTCTTTCTGGAACTGAATATTGTTGTTTTACTTCACTTAAAGAAATAGTGTAATCTTTACCTCCCGGTGATGATGCTATTTCACTAACATCAATACATTTATACATTTGTGTATTTGCATTGAATACTGGAATGTTAAACTCTTTATCTACTAACATCCATGCTCCTTTTTCTTTTTTAATTGATTTCATACTTTATTATTTTATTTATTTGTTATTATATCCCAATCCATAATTACATCATGCAAATATGCTAATAAACAAAATGGGTCTTTTACATTATACAATTCAAAGTTATATTCCAATGGTGAACTGGATATACTATCCCACAATTTCATTCTATACGAACCCTTATCACCCCAATCATGATGTCTATTCATATGAACTCTGAATGTAGTTGAATTAATGTTATCATGCATAAATTCAAATTCATATAAACTATTATATTCTTGAAAATGCATCACTTCAACTCTCTGTGAATTGATTGCTAATATTTTATCTAAATTTTGTATTGTTATCATATTAATCGTATTGTGATTCAAAATGTTCTATTCTATCTTTCACCCAATCGGTAAATGAATCCATTGTTTTCATAGTTGCTTTATCAAAGCTTCCTTTGTGTAGTGTATCAATCCAAGTAGTACCTTTACCATTTCCGGCTCTCCTTATTTCATATCTTTGATATTCCCATATCATAATAAATGCCAAAACATTGTTTGTATTATCAGGAAAACGAAATACCCACACCTCAGGATGTACACCATCGTATTGAAACGAATATTCATATCCTTTTGATGTTGTGAATTTTGTATTATTTATCTTTCTAAAATTTATTGGTCTATTCATAACTTTCTCTATCTATATTAATTACATAAGGGAAACGAGGTATTCCATCTGGCGTTAAGTTAAAATACTTAATCGTTGCTTGTTTACCTATTAGTTTCTTTTTACTTTTAAGCATTTCAGCAGTTTCATCCCAAGTTCCTTTTACATTTGATTTGAAGCGTTTACCATCCTCTGTCTCAAATACCATATACCCAGCAGTTCCAGTTCGGTTTCCCTCACCCTCTACAATATCTAAAATAGTATATTCATCATCAACAAACGATTTGTGTTTTAATAAGTTCTTACTTCGTTTGTTTTCATACAAACCATCTATTCTTAACATCTGTCCTTCGTAACCTGCTTCTACATATTCACCATATCGTTCCATTACAATATCTTCATTTTTGGCCAAATGTGTTTTTACTACAATACATTCTTTTGGTAATCTCAATGAACATAATGTTGAATATCTAACCTTAAATGTATCATCAACACTTGGTAAATCGTAAATGTGATACTGAATATTCTTTTTACTTTCTTTTAAGTCCTTATCCGTTGGTTTTGTTTTCTTAACTAACGATACAATTTTATTGAAATCATTAGCAAACTTATCAGCATATAACTCACCATCAAATATCAAATCAGGCGTTTCCTCAAATAGTGGAACTAATGCTTTGAAAATATGTGGAGCTGAAATGATTGGTTTACCATTTCTACTAAACATACCATGTCGTGTCACTATACAACGAATACCATCTAACTTTGGTTGAGAGTAAATAGGATATGTAACCTTATCTTTACAATCTTCCCATTTAGCAGCTAACATAGGTTCAAAGTATTGTTGCTTATTAATATCTTTAACATTCTCAAAGTAACCACTCTCTAACTTCTTTGTTCGTTTAGCTACCGCTTCTTTCATTGCTTGCTCCTTATCGGTAGTTTCATTTAACTTACCCTCATTCTTACCATAAACGATTGTCCATTCATTCGTTGTAATTTGTCCACCAACTTGTCCACTATGAGTTCGGTATTTATTACCCACTACTTCAATTGTCCACTCTTGCGTTGCACCAGTCTTTGTCTTTTTGTAAATCGTTTCTAATTTCATATTTTATATTTTAGCATTTATCTAATAATTGTAAACAGTCTCTAACACATACGGCACCTTCAACGGCATCTTTTAATTGATTTGGTGTCACTTCAATAATTGTTCCACTTTTCCAACCCATAACAAACATTTGATATTTACCCAATTCATTTCGGTTTCTATTTAACCACACTTCAATCTTTCTACTATTGTAATTTTGTTTCATTACAAACACATAATGATTTCCAGATATCAAATTGTTATTATCTAATCTAAATCCGTTTATTCGGTTACCATTTGCAGAGAGTCCTACTATACCATCTATATTATTTATTGTTAGCATATTATATTATTTATAGTTTTCTACAATTTCATGATGGTCAAATTCAAATAAACTTTTGATTGGTTGGTTTCTCAACAACTTAAATACTTCACTCATTTCAATTGGATATAAATTGTTACCATCACAACCTACATCCATCATTTTACCTAAACCAATTCTTTTATCGGCAGTAAAGTGAACGTGTCCGTGCAAATGAATTGAACCTCTTGCCATATTATCCCAACTTGCAATTGGAAAGTGCATTAATATAAATTTATGTTCACCACTAAACGGCGTACCCACATTCCATTTTACAGTCAAGTCCAAATATTTGTTTACTGAACTAAATAAGTTTTGGCAATCAAATCTATTGTTTTCAATGTGGTGGTCGTGATTACCCAATATAAGGTGAACATTCTTACATACAATTTGGTCTCTAAACTTTTGTATTTGTTCAAACCCACCGAAGCTCCAATCTCCCAAATGAAATAAAATATCATCTTGTCCAACTACTTCATTTATATTACCAACTAAATGTGCGTTCATATGTTCTAATGTATTGAACTCTCTACAAGTCACCGGGTCTGTCCACTTTGTTGTTGAACTACAAATGTTAGCGTGGTTATAATGTGTGTCACTTGTAAACCATAACTTCTGACCTTTATTTAGTGTTAATTTCATAACTTATTATTTGTTTTATTATTTAATATAAGAAGGTCCATATTCACCCCATTGAGCAGTACCATCTATAATGTTACCTCTACTATGTTTTGCAGGTGCTTTCCAAGTTGCGGCTTTTAACAAATCACCTTTCTTAATCGGTGCACCTTTTAAGTCACCATCCACTCTACTAATAAATCCCCAACAACTACTACCACACCATAAACGAATGTATTTGTTACCAATTTCAGGTATCACATCTTGATATTGGTCAGGCATACTTGCGTTTGTGTAATACTTAAATCGTTTATCATTAACTTCATCAATAAATGCGGCAACAATAGGATTGCCTTTAAGATACTCTATTGCTTTTTCATCAATTACTCTCATATTATAAATTTTTGTTATGTATTGTACCCTATCCTGTCGGTAATAGTCTAAATTACGACTTTTTTGCGACGTGGCAATGCATTTAGGTAACTATTTTTAAAAGTTTTTATTGAGTATCAACGAGTTACGTCAAACAATTATAACCCATTGAATACCAACTAGTTATAACTTGCTGATAATCAATGAGTTATGAAATATACCCAACATATTAAGATTTTTTACTATATCTTAGGTAGTTGCTGTATTTTTTCCATTACGTCCGTTACATCCATAGGTCTTAAATAACCTATAACATCATCCGTAACAGGTGTTTCATATGTTAAATTACCATCGTTATCTAATACTGCCAATTCATACAAATCCTTATCACCACCATAAGTGTAAGGTGTTTTAACTACTGATGCACCATATCCATTATCAAATGTAATACGGCTCATAATACCTACACCCATTAAGTGTGGTACAAATTCTAAATCATTAAATGTTTTCATTGTGTTTTAATTTATTTTTTTACTAGGGTTATTTTGTGACCATGCTGGTATATTCATCTGCCAATTACCATTACCTGCCATTTTACATATTATATACCCAAACCAATCTAAATTCTGGATACAATCTAATGTCACTGCGGTATTATTATGATGCATATGTGTTTGATATAATTGGTATCTATACTTTGCTTTTTTAGTTCGTGTCAATTCCATACCGATATAGTCCTCTTTTACTCCATCACGATTTAAGTAAACTAATATATGATAGCTGTCTGCCATTTGTGTTATAGATTCGATACCTAATGTATATTCTTTATATTCAATAAAGTCACCTATTATTTTTGAATAGTTTTTAATGTGTAACATATTATCCTCTTGCTGATTTAATTAATTTGGTAAATGTGTATATCACCATACCCTTTGCTTTTACTTCATCCTCACTTAAATACTCACCCAATTCTGCTTCAGGACAACCAAATAGATATTTTGTAGGTATACCACCCTGTCCCAATTCTCTATAAAAGAAAATGTTGTATGTTGCACCCTCATGATTTCTTAAACATATATGATATATATTATAACCATTTTTTTTCTTTTCTATAATATCATCTATATAAATCCCATCATATATTTGCATATGCATTAACTCTGATCTTATATTTGCAATTGTTATCATATACTACGGATTTAATTGTTTAATATGTTTACAAGTTTGTGGTAATGATTTACTATACTGATATGCAGGACAAGTACAACTCCATAACCCAGCTAACCCACCAACATTTTCTGTCACTACATACGATGTCGGACCTGAACTACTTGCGACTGTATGTGATATTTCAACCGCATCTAATTCAGTTAGTCCCATTGTATTAGGTTCTATTTTGTGTAAAGATACTTTCGATGCTACATCCAACATATTATCATGAACAAACTCTTTGAATAAACTTAATGTTTTCATATATGATTTTGGTATTGGTAAGTTTTCATGTATATACCAACCATCAACTCCCTCACCTAAAGCACATATTTTAACATTGTATTTATCATTTGCCCAATCCATTTCAAATAGAACGGCATTGTTCCACGTTTGGGCAGGTCCTCCATTATCTTGGAATACAAAAAATCCTTCAGGTGAATTACATACATCTATTCTAATACTCTGACTTTTTATTTTTAATATTTCGTTGTCTACCTTTTGAAAGTTTACTGGCTTTTGCATGTTTAATAGTTTTATGTTTAATTACTTTTGGTTCTACCTTTGGTTCATCCGTTTCTAAATTCAATCTACTTAATATATCCTTTAATTGGTCACTATAATTCCTACCAACTTCACTATATACTTTGTCCAAATATCTAAAGTATTGTGCTCTACTGGATGGTATAATACTTTCTCGTGTTGATTGTAATAAATAATAATCAATAACACTCATTCTCCAATTTGCGTAGTGTGCATATCCGTTTAATGTAGTATCACTTGTTGTCATTCTGGTGTATGCCCGCCTCATTCCGAATAGGTTATTGTTATTAACACAATTACGGGATTTAAACCACCCACTCTCTAATATCGCCTGTGCTACTATAATATCTTTATGTTTAAATGGTAACGACCACACTGCCATTTGAACATTCTTTACATTCATACTGTCCTCTTTTGTTAAGGATGTATCTAAATTTTGTCCGTTACAACTAAATGTTGCAAATAATAATAACCCCACTAATAATTTTTTCATTTTATAATAATTTAGGTGACCAACTATCTGTCATTAATTTAAGTTTATCCATCAGTTTTGTAATATCCACTATATCCTCATGCTTTATCCAATATGGATATCTTACACAATGTGCTTCGTTACTCCATTTACCAATTATGTAATAACCATTTTCTACTGGCTTTCTTTCTAACATAATATATTGTCGCATATGGTCTCTCCATACACTAATTTCATAACGGTCAACTTTTTCAGTAATACTTTCAATATAGTTTTGTTCATCCCATCTTTGTTCTTTAAGTTTCTTAAAGTTATTAATTGTTAGTTTCATAATATTTACGTTTATGTCTTTCTTCAAATTTGTCCTCTACTAATTGTGCGGCTTTATTATATCCTTTATCTTTTAGTAAGATGATTGCAAACATATCTGCTGCTATTTCATCGTTAGGGTTTCTATCCTTTGTATGTTTTAATAATATATGTGCTACCTCATGTGCCTCAACCCACTTCAATTCATCTTTGGTTAGTTTAATCTCACCATCAATGAATACACATGCTGATGATGTTTCGGTAAATCCAAAACCACATTCATCAAAGATAGGTTTGAGAACATCATATCGGTAATCATCTTTACCCAAAATAGCTACCGCAATGTCACTACGAAACTCACTAAAGTATGTTTTTGTTTTCATTATTTGTTAATTAGTTCAGTAATCAATCTTTGTATTTTACTAGGTGTTGATATTAAATCCCTAAGAAATGTTCCATTACAAGTTACAACATAACTACCATTATCCGTTTTTTCATATAAGGTTACATTAATTAAACTATTAGATGAACTAAATATTTCAATATCCATTCTTAATACTTCAGGTACTGAATATGATGTTGGAAGCCATTTTAAATATACCCCATATCTTTTACTACGTGCATCCACACCTAAATCTGCAACTTCGGTACATATGTATTGTTGTCCCGTAGCGGCAAATAATGGAATTTCAAATACCTTATCTACTAACATTATAGGGTTTCTACTCATTTTTTGTATACTCATAATTTATTTACTTTGAATGTATTTTAATCTTTCGTTCCAATCACTTTCCATTTTTTTAATTAAAAGTTTTTCTTTCTTTTTCTCTTTTAATTTATGAAAGATTTGTCTAATTGTTTTCTTTATTAGTTTTTTCATAACTTTGCATTTTACCACCAACTTGTATAATAAACTGTCTTACCATTTGCAATTACTTCTCTGGCTTTAGCTACAAACTCCAAATCATTTTTTAATTCATCATCATCACTTGATGAATTACCAAAGAAAAAACCAGAGGTATCAGGTAAATCAAATTGTTTCAAATCATGTTCTAAACAATCTAAATCATCTAATGTTAATACAACACAGTCACCATTAAAGTCATTTCCCTTACCACCTTTCTCATAATATAAATCCTGCATCCAACCATGTAAGTTAGGGTGCTTACGCCAATAGTGTATTTCTTCTGGTTGAAAGTTTTTAGTTTCAAAGTCTACTTCCGATTTTGGTTTTGCTTTAGTAGAAAAAGCGAACATATCTAATCCCATAAAATTATTTTTTATTTTTGTTTTCAAATTTATTTATAATACTATCAACACCCCATAGTGCCAATACAAATCCAGTTATCATTCCAATTTCTATTACTCTTACTAACATAATTTTATCTATATAAGGTTACAAATTCTCCAAAGTGTTTATCAAATACATTTATTAAATGCTCATAATTACCTTGCATCATTTCTAATTGAATTGCTTTACCATCTAATCCTAATTGTTTAGCTAAGTTCTTTGCTGTACCAATTAGATAAAATGCATTACCATTAGGACCTGTTAAATCAATTTCAATACCTGTTTCTTTTTTATCTTTTATCATTGTTTTAAATTTTATAGTTCTTCAATTACTCCGAAACATTCGGCAATAAATAATAAACATCCTGCTGTGAATAAACTACCATACATTAAGAATACACAACCGAACATTCTAACACCAGATTTTAATACACTTATTCTAAAGTGTTTGTTTGAATTACTTTCTTTTTGCTCCATCTTTAATTTGTTTTAATTATTCAACTGATACGATTACTACTACACTATCATCCAATTCCGATAACTTTTGTTCAAACTCATCAGTCATTTGTTCAAAGTCATATACTTTTTTTCCATCTTCATCTATGTAATAATAGATGTTTACTTCAATTTTTTCGTTACTCATTTTATTTCTTTTTACTTTTTATTTGAATAATATGTTTACAATCTTTACCTCTACCGAAACCATGTGCGGGACAACTACAAGTCCAAATACCACCATCATTAACTACCTTATACACATTATCTTTACTACCTTTAACTTTGTATTCTTTCTTGTCACTTTTGGTTTCCCATGTCTTTTCATGTCCATACACAATCTTATCCCACATACCTTCCAACTCTGTCCACCCATACCATCGGTTTACTTCTATCCATTCTGCACCTTTACCGGTACATACTATCCATTTCTTTCCAGTCACCGGACTTTCAAAACAAAATGGAGGAAAATGTGATTTGATTTTCATACTATACTAATTTATTTGCTATTCTTAATATTGTTTCCTCATCCTCTTTGGATAACTTCCAACTATTACCGATTAACTTTTTGACTTGTAAATCGAAATCTTTTGGATATTGTATTTCATCATCCTTTAGTGTTCCCTCTAATGCTTTTGGGCAATACCCATCTTCATAAAGTTCATCAACTAATTCTTGTTTTTCACGTCTAGATAACGAATACATAATGTCATCAATATCAATGTCTATACTAACGTAACTCATAATTTTATTTTTTTATTTTCTTTGAATATTCTTTGTTTATTATTATTGTTTCTATATCCTCATTAGTGGTTAGCTGTGTAATGTGTGAATAGGATAATTTGTTTATATTCACCTTATCACCTAACTTTGTCACTATGGTTATATCGTAATATGTTTTCATTAGTCTAAATGGTTTCTATATGCAGGTCCGGCACTACCAAACGATGCTGTATTCATATAAGTTTCAATACCATGTTTTTTAAATGGTTTTTCTTTCTTTGGTTTGATACCCATCTTACGATTATATCTTTGTGTGAATAACAATAATAAATCATAGAAACGATCTTTCCAAAACTCTATTGTTTTTGTTTCTACCTTATCGTATCGGTCAACACGTTTTGCTTTACCATACTTTGTCATAATAGCCTCACCCCAAACAGGAGTATAAACTTTAACATGTGTTTCACCGGCTATATCTTTCTCATTAAGATATGATAATGCTTCATTTACTTTGTCCAAGGCTTCTTTATGATAACCTGCTATTGACATCCATTTTGATTTTTCTATTGATTCGATTAAGTTCATATTAGTTAATGTTAAAGTTTAATTTAGAATAATTTTTACTATCGTATTGGTTCATCATATCCAATGCGTTATGTTTTAATGTTGGGTCCTCATATGATTGAGAAACATGTAATTCTTGCACCCATTTTTGAAAGTTGGGGTCACTCATTGTTGCTATACGTTCTGCTTCTAATTGTTCCCACATTAATACATTTGGGTCAATATCGTTATTGTAAATTGCCATATTATTTGTTTTTATTTTTAAATTTATTTGTTAAGTCTATAAAGAATAACCACCACCACCGCGGCATATAGAATATTAATCGTATGAATACTCTAAAGTTATATCTAACACTATTTCTTATTCTTTCATCTATACCAAGCTTCATTAAGTTATGAGTTTGTATTACCATAGGGAGCATTAATATAAAGTAAATTGCTACAAATGTTTTCATATTAACAACCCCTCAATGCATACTTGCCGTTTAATTGTTTAGCTAAATACCAACCTCTTTTTGTGGATGGGTTTCTTAATGATTGTAAGTGATGAACAAAACTACCACCCTCAATGATACCACTATTACCTCTAATATCAACATCATAAAATGTTTTCATTTCAGTATAAGTTGCATCAGGTCTATTATTCATAAACTGCCATATTTGTTTAGCAACTTGTCCGTAAGGTTTACCCGAATGTGGTGAGTTTTTTGGTGTTTTTGTCACTACAACTTTTTGTCCATTTCCATACAAAGAATTAGATATAGCTTGGAAAGCAGGATTCTTTTTACTTTGTAGTTTATTATAGTGTCCATCTGCTAAACTCAATTTCATTCTACCCAATATACGAGCAGTAACAACACTCATAGTAGCTAAATCCATATTCTGTCTTTTGATACCTGCTTTATTAGTATAGTTTGGATTTTTTGGGTGTAAGTAAATATCAATGTATTCAGCTAATCTCCAAGGTACATCATTTTGTTTACTCTTTGCCCAATTCTTTAATACTGATTTTCTATCACTATGTCTACCTTTCAATACTACCCAACCAAAGATTTGTTCTAATACCTTTTTGATTTCCATAACTTGCTCCTCATTTTTCATTGGGATTGTAGCTATGTAATATTTTGATCTACTCATATTATTTCATATGTTTTAAATGATTAATAAGATTATCTGTATTTTTTACTTTTGTTTTATATGTTCCATTTAGTAAAAGATAACGTGTTTTTTTTATCTTATCAATACGTATTTCTAATAAATCTCTATAATTATATTCCGCGTTAGGTGTCGTGTCTAATTCAAAGTAATACATTTTTAATAATCTATTAATCAAAGATAATTTACTTTTATAATCTAATGTGTGAAACCTCATTGCTGTATTTTCCATATTGTTATTATTATATGTTACCTAATTTTCTATCTTCGGCTTGTGCTTCATTCATACTATTAGCATAATCATTGAATGCTGAATAATCTCTAGCATCTTCATCAGCTTCTTCGTTACTTACATAATGTGAATTACTTTTAAGTAAGTCACGTTCTTTATCGTATTGTTCAGCTTTGAATTTAGTTACATACTCAATAGCTTCATCTAATTTTTTAGCTTCATCATATAATGCTGTTTGTATTTTATCTCTCAACAATATAGATTTGTCTAATTCAGCTTTAAAGTAATTAATACTACTTACATTTCTACCTAATTCCTTTAGGTGAGACTCATTTTGTTCCACTAACTTAGCAGTTGCATAATACAACTGATTTAATTCCAATAAAGATAATTCTAAATTCATATATTATAATTTTTATTTGTTTTTACGAGCCCACAATTTGTTGGCTTTTTTAATTTTGTTAGGTACAACCTTTTGTTTATACCTACCATCATATACACCAGCTTCTAACTGGTCACTTCGTTTGTTACTATTTGGCAGTAACTTTAACTTTCGTTTGTTGTTTTTCATAAACACTAAATTTACTATCCATTGGTATAATGAACTTGTTGTTAGCAGTATCAATTTTATTTCTTACTTTCTTAAACTTCAATCCTACAATAACATTCTTTGCATCGTAGTATCTCATATCATATGCATCACCATCAATAACCTCAATACCCATAAAGGTTTTAGGTAATACTTTACCCTCAAATACCATAGCAACCCTACCTTTGTCACTTTGTAATAACTCCATAGATTGTAACATATTGTAACCGCTGAACGAATATGTTAAATCGTAGTTAGGATATTTTTCAGTCAATTTGAAACGATTAGCAACTTTAGTATAATCATAGAATTGAACATTTGGAAAATACTCCAATATATTCATATCACCTAATTTGAAACTAACTAAACTAATATCAGATGTACCATTGATACGAACTGAAAACTTATAACCTTGCTTAATTGCTTCAACTCTAGCTTTTGTAATTTCCATAATCAACCAAGCCATAAAGAACTCTCTATGCTCAAAGAACAATTTAGTCTTTTTGATACGAGCGTTATTGATTGCGTTTTTCTTTACGTCAATTCTATTATGTCCACTTTCAGTTAAACACGCTGTTCGGCATTCTTCGGTAGAACCAGGACAAACATTATAACCACTTTGTTCAGCAGGTGCAAGATACAATATATAAGTCATCTCATTGTACTTTAAACCTTTAGCAATTTTTGAACTACTTGCTACACTACCTAAATAAGATAAACCAGTTACCTTTTTAGCATTACCGATTGTTGTAAATTTCATTGTATTCATATTATAATTTTTTTATATACCACCCCTCTCATTGTTGGGATATACCCAAAGTTACGACTATTTAGCGACGTGACAATGGCTTGGTCAAAGTATTTTTAGAAGTTTTTTGATGATAATCAATGAGTTACATATATGTTTTTTTCATATATAAAAAAAATGTAATAGACATAAATAACCCATTGAAAATCAACTAGTTATAACTTGCTGATAATCAATGGGTTATGTTTTAGGGTAGTATATTAGGGTTTTTTCTAATATGTTACCTTATTTTAGGGTTATTTTACCAAGAAATTTCCCAATCTTTAAACTCTGCTGCTAAACAATCAATCTTATAGTCCATACGTCCACCCACAACTTCTTGAATTTTGTTTTTGGCTGTATTTCTTATACCATTGATACCATGTGTTAATTCTAAATTGTTACCCTCTTTAATACCTTTACGATAGTTTGATTCGTTCTGCCAAATGTGAGTATTAATTTGTGCTAATACTACAATTGCTCTAATAGTTTCTGCACTAACCGGCGTGTCACTATCATCTAAACACAATTGAATATCATGTACGATGTCTGCAATTTCTTTTGCATATTCTGCTTTGTGTTCAGGAATCTTTACTTCTTTTAATTGAGCTATACTCAATCTGTCAATTAACTCCGCTAATGTTGGGAGATACTTTCTTTCACTCATATATGTAGGTTTTTAATATAACTAATTAATATTTTTTGATTATTCATAATTTCATCAAAATATTCATAATATAATTTATGTAATTCTAAATATGATAAATTTGATAATTCATTTACTTTATTACAAAATTCATCTAAATCATATCCAACATTACAATAGTATAAAGGGCAATTAAATGTCATTCCAAAATATTTACTAAATTCCTCTAATGTATTTTCAGGTCCCCAAAAACAAAATGGCGTGCCAAATAGAATGGGTTTCCATATTTTTTCAGAATAATGTAATAAATTAGTTCTATCTACATATTGATGAAATGGTGTATTACTACTAAATCCTTCGGTTATTATTTCAAAATAAACATTAAAATAATGTGTTACATTTGTATTAGGTGGGGAAAAGAAAACTGGATTTTGTATTTCATTTTTAACTAACTTATAATTTGCTTCTGCTTCATTCATACCATCTAATTCTAATGGTAATGTTTTATAAGCAACTGAATTTTTTATGTATTCTATATCGTTTTTGGTTACACTATACCATTGTGCATTAAAATCTTTGGTATCTAAATTCCAACAAAAACTAACCAAACCATCATCTACTTTATTATTAGTATATAATGACTCATATATTTTGAATCTTTCAGTTCTTAAATGATGATTTAAGAATAAATATTTTTTTAATCTTTTCTTTGTATTTAGATTATGTTCCTGTATATAATTTATTGTATCTATTCTATTTTCAAATGTATCTACCATTTGAAATGCATGTACTGGAAAAAATACATGTGATTTATATTGATTATTTGTAATATTGACAGTAAGTATTTTTAGGTCTACATTTGTAATTTTAGTTTCAAATTCCTCTATTACTTTATTTTCTATATAAGTTTCTACTGATGTAAAATCTATTATTAATTTAATAGGATTGTATTTCTTTACAAATTCAACAACTGAATCAACATTTGGATATGGGTTATTATCCATCATATGGATAACATAGACATTATCCATAGGAACAATCTTAATATGATAGTTTTGATTTTGGGTTTGCTCCAAAAATTGAGTTCCTAATATTCCATTTTCAGTTTTAAAATATCTTATCATATTGAAAACAACTTAAGTGTGTCCTCTTTCTCTTTTTTGATTATGTTTAATAACACCTGATAATTATACTCACAATTAAAATAAGTTTCGTCTACTAATTCTCTTAATTCCTCTATATCCATAGCAGCCAATCTATCTACTATCTTTAAAAATTTTGCAAATCTAATTTTATAGAAAGCAGCTTTTGCATTATCCTCATGTCTTAGTTCCCACATTAGTTCCTGAAATTCAGTAGTATCATCTAATTCATCTGCATCATATAATTGTGGAAATAGTTTAAATCCCATTTCCTCTAATCCTTTATATAACCCAGCACTACCAAATACTAAAAATGGTTTCTTACATATGATAGGTCTAAATGTTTTTTCAGTTAGTGAACAAAAATCCACCGGGTCACTTAGGGTTTCTATAACTAAATCAATTAATGCGTTATTGTTCTTAGGAAAGTTTACCCACTTACAATTAAAGAAATAACTACCCTCTACTTCATTATCAAATATTCTTGTTGGAAACTGAAATGAGTCATCTATAATTGGTAGTAAAACTTTATCACCATCTCTTTCTCTATCACTATAAACCAAATATCTTTTATCTTGTTCTTGGTGGTGTCTAAAAAAGAAACTTGCCTCACACTTACTCATTAATCTATTTTCTAACAGATGTTTATATAAGTGTAATCTTGCTTCTCTTGGTTGGTTATTAGTAGTATAGAAATGCTTTTGTGCATTATAACTATTAACTACAATATTTTCCTTTTCAATCTTTTCGATATTGTTCTCTAAGAAATAAGGTAAACATCCTAAATTATAAACTACATTAATGTTACCCCAATCATGCGACCAGTTTTTAGATGCTATTGTTATCCAAACCTTATCAATCTGGTCTCCAAAGAAATCATTTAGGTCTTTTACTAAGTGTGGAACAGGACCACCGACAGTAAGAAAGTCCATATCCTCACCATAGAATATGAACTTCTTTATAACACCAGTCCTAAGTTTTTCTAATAATTCGTTTGCTTTTGGCAATTGTATAAATCCTGGTATTGCTGATGAAATTGATTCGGTATATATCATACAATATATTTCCTCATCCTCAACAAACCTAGCATTTCCATAATGTTCTGCACTAATAAGGAATTGCTTCATATAACCATCTTTAATCATAGTTGCTCTAGCCTGCTCACTATAATAGTCAACATCAACTATACCCCAACTACTTTTGTATTCCGTAAACTTAATTTTTATTTCTCGCATATTTCTTATAATAAGTATAAAGTGCTAACAAATCACCATCCACTTTTTCAGTAGCTTCATCCCATAAATCTACACCAAACACATCCTTTAAATCTCTCCTTAATGTCCAAAGTATCATTTGCTCGTCTCTATGTGCTTCTAACTCCATTTTAACGGCTCTTAATCGGTGTTTATGTGATGCTTCTTGTGCTAATTCTACTCTATTCTTTTCATCCGTACCACCATAATTTTTATAAGTGGTTTCGTACATATAATTTGCATCCTTTCTTAACTTATCCGCCTGTGTGAATAGTTTAGAATAATTATAATCTCCTCGTTTAATCTTATCGTATATCGGTGTGTGGTCCATAACTTTCAAATGTTAATCTTCGTACATATAATGCATTAAGTGAATGTCCAATTGCTTCTGCTAATTCCTCATCACTTGTCACTTCTAATATTGCTGCAATTACGTCAGCGTAGCAGAAGCGAGTTTCATATACTGAATTTATTGTTTCAATTGTGTCCTCTGCTTTTGTATTCCAATATTGTTCATTCAATTTTTCTTGTTCTAGCCATTGTTGGTATACATAATCTTCGTCACCACTTTCATCGATTGGTGTATTATTCGGTAGTTGTTGTTTGCTCATAATATTCTTTTAAGGTTTTTTCTATAAATTGTATTGCTTCACTATCACCACTATATGCATCATAGCTTTGATAAACTTTTACAAATTTTTCTATTCCAAATGTTTCTAATTCCCACATAACGGAACTAATATTTTTTATGTAGCAGTGGTTAAATCCCATTATTTGTTTCTTTGTTTTATTTTTTCTGCCATTCGGTTAAAGGACTCACTATCGTTTGCTTCTATAATCGGTTTTAAACTATCATATAACCCATTAGAGAACACTTCATCTGTTCCTTTATCCGTTTTAGTTACTGCCTCTCCAATGTGGGCATATCGTTTAACATGCCAATTGCTTAGGGGTGCTGTATGTTTTTTTAAATGTGCTGCCTTTGCATCTAAATAAGCAAACAATTCATCATCACTCATCCCCTTTAATTCTTCGTCTGTCTTATTAAATTCCATAGTTAAATATAATAATAAATAATGTGAAAAACAAAAAAAGGGGAACATTTCTGCTCCCCTTAATATTTTATTGTTTTAATTGTAATATCATTCCACCGCCACCACCTACAACTGATGGTTGAACTCCGTTCCATCTACTTGCTTTGATATACTCAACATAAGTAGGAGTCAATACTTGCTGAATTTTCTTAACTGCCTCAGCCTCACCCATTGCGTTAATTACTTTCGTTGCACTATCACCTCTTGCTTTAGCAATTTGTTTGTTAGCCTCAGCGATTGAACTTTGTAATTGCATCTTTGATGTTTCAGCATCTTGCTTTGCTCTAATCTTAGCGTTAATCGCATCGGATAAACTCTTATCAGTTGGTGTTGGTTGTTTTAAGATACTAAAGTTATCTACAATGAAACCATCTTTCTCAAATCGTTCAGTTACATTCTTACGAACTGCTGCTTCAAAACCTGGTAAGTTATTTAAGATACTATCAACTGTCAATAAACCACTCACATCTTGCATACTACCTCTAACTACATTTCGTAAATAAGTGTTTGTAATACTTTCTAAGTCATCCGTTTTATACTTTAAGTAAATCTTAGATGCTTTTGTTGGATTAACACGGTAGTTTAAACCAATATCCATTTTGAAACCGGCACCACCATTACAACTAACTACAATTGCTTCATCAATTGGTTTACCCTCACTTGCATCCTCAACCCATGCGACGTGTTGTTGTGTTGTTGGGATTGTCACAATATATGTAAAACCCGGTGTGTAAAACTGAAACCCAGTCAATAAAGGTAAACTATCTATACCTCTATAATCACCACTATTGTCAATCTTAAATCCTACTTCGGTTGGACTGATACGGGTACAACTACCTAATGTCACTACTAATGCTACTAATGCTAATACTTTTTTCATATTATTTTGTTTTGTTTAATGTTTTATTCATCCTAAATCTTATCAATTTCGTATTCTGTGAATCGAAAATTTCAAATTCTATCCTTCTATTTCCTGGTGAATTTGCTGCATCAAGCTTTTCTACTTTCTCAATAAGATTTCTAATAGAAGACATATTATCAATGTCTGGAAATTCAAAACTTGTATGGTCGGTTACAATTACCTCCCCTACTGAGTGTAGTTGGTCTATTACGAAATTGGCAATTCTTGTAGTTTTACCTGATTGTCTAAGCATTTCTATTTTTTTCATATTATTTTGTTTTTTATTTATTTGTAATTTTGTTTGTTCCCTTTTGTTTAGGTGAATGATTGTTTTTTGTTGTCCAGTACTTTCTTTTCATACTATTTGTTTTTATTTAATGTTTAATTTTTGTTTAATTGTTTTTGTTGGTGTTTTTTTATTAAGCTCGTCATGAGCCTGTTTGAATATTTGTTTAATTCGTCTATGTTCTTTTGAAAATCTATTAACTCTACCCACACCACTTATGTAGTATTTGGATAAGATAGATGCACTATTACATGCTATAAACGGCATTTCATTAATACCATAATCACTCATATCACCCAATGTCAAAATACCAGCATCAAATTGATTTAATCTAACACCTTTTGGAGCGTGATAATCTAATGCTTCATTTACAACTTTTGAATTGAGAATTGGTCCGTAGACTGAATAACTAACTCCTTCAAATGTAATTATCAGTATTGTAAATAATATTATTATTACTATCATATTTTACTTTTTGTTTTTGTTTAATAATTTGAATGCCACTTTGTAAAAGATAATGAACGGAATAACTAAAGGCCATATGATAGTTCCTAACACACACAATAATATGTATTTCATATGCCAATCACCATATCTATCCATATAATTTTCACTTTCACTTTCATTATTTTCTTTTGTTTTCATAAATGCTATAAATGTAGCACAATATAAAACACTAATAAGTAAATACCACACTATCATAATTTACCTTTTATGTAACTAATAAAATTGTAAATGGCTACCAAACCAATTACTGTCATAATACCCAATCCAAGCAATCCTATAATGTTTGCTATTGTACTGGCTTTATTCAATAACCAAAAAGATGATTGAACTAACCAAAAATATACTGATAATACTACCAGTACCGCTAATGTTCTTGTCACCAGCTTACTTAAATTTTTCATAACTCTATTTTTTACTATAAATTTGTGTTTCCGTAAAAAGTTGATATTGAATTTCACCTTGATTATTTTTATAACCTATTTTATATTCAATATCACGTGTGTATAGATTTACATCACCAATAACCCCAATTGTAGAGTCAGGTTTCAAATATACTACATCACCCTCTTGATATTGAGAAATCCTTAGTTGTTCTTTGTGTTTTGGTTTAACACCACAACTAACAAGTCCTGCTGCTATAAGTGCGAATAATATACACAATGCTAATAGTGCACTAAGTTGTACATCTCTTTTATCACTTTCTTTACCTTGCATATTAAATGTTATTATCTTTATATAATTGAAACCACTTTTTACCCATAGTTTCGTATTTCATATTGAATTTTGTTGGCATTTGCTTCCATACTTTTGGGTTGCTGTATGGTGAATTATTAGGTCTACTCCATCTTCTACTATACCTCATATAATTGTAGAATTGTAAGTAAGCATTTGCTTTTTGAATGTACTCCGGTAAATTAACAGGCAGTTTCCACTTCTTAATTATCTTTACCGATCTCAATTCGTTATCATGTTCTAAATTTCGCGCACGGGTTACGGCATCTTTTACACTTCGTATTTTATTGCCACTTAACCAATGTTCTAAGTTATTTAATCCTGTACAACCTTTTGCCCATGCTTCACAATTTTCTTCCCATTGTGTAAGGTGAGCGTATTCATGTGCTAATATACCTAACCAGTCTTTATGTTTACCAGCTACTACTAACTTTTTATTATCATCATCAAAGTAACCACCACATCTAATATTACCACTCAATACCAAATATTTAACAGGTCGTATTTCACACTTAATTCCTACTCGTCTGCAATGTCCCTTGACATGCTCTATAAAATCTGTTACATTTTTAGTTAATGCCATTTTTGATTTGTTTAAGTTATATAAAAATAGGGATGCCCTTTGCACCCCTATTATGTTAGTTCGGGTAGGGTAGTATGAGAACCCTACCCTACACTACTACCAAGTGATTGTATCGTCGTCTGCGTTAGCATCCTCTGTCACTTCGTTGAATAACTTTTCACCATCATCAGTACGCAAATATTTTTGCACTAATTGTTTGATATAAGTACGCTCACTATCCATTCCACCATCTTGTGAATAGAACGGGAAGATTGCTACCTCAGCTGCTTCTAACAAATCAAAACCATCATATAACAAACCAGCCATCTCTACTGAAATACGAGTAGAAATTGCGGTAGTTAATTTACCAGCATCACCTTTGATTTGGTCTCTAGTGTGTGCTGCAATTTCAGCTACTGCTTTCAAATCCTCTTTGTTTGTGTCAGGATATAACATCTCTAACAATTCAAACTCCTTATCCTTATCTAATGTATCTACCTCAATTGTAACGAAACGGTCTAACAACGCACGGTCCATAACACGTGTTGCTGTATACTCCGAACCGATATTGGCAGTTGCGATAAATGTAACACCCTCAGCTACCTTAACAATTGGTGAATTATCTTGCTCATCTAATCTTAAGTATCTTTGTGTTTGGTCTAACACAGTCATTAAGATATTTGATGCCTCAGGATGTGCTCTACTCAACTCATCCAATAAGATTACTGCGTATGGCGTTTTGATTGCTTTTACAAACGCACTCTCACTAAAATAAGTACCACTTGCTTTGTTAAAGTGTGTGTTACCAATTAACGCAGCACGCGGGTCTTGCGTTGCACCTAAGTTAAAGTAGTAGAAAGGTCTCTTTAACGCTTCTACTAATGCTTTAGCGGCCATTGTCTTACCACTACCAGCAGGTCCGGTCATCATAATATTACGAGCGCGAACTGCTGAACGTAATAAGTATTTCCACTTTAACTCATTCATAATTAAGTTAGCTGGTTTCAATGCGATACCATCCTCGTGAATGAATTTCTTAACATCCTCATGCTCCGTAGGATTTTCTACGATAGTTTCAGCGATGTCAGTATTCATAGGTCTAACTAACAAATCGGTGTATTCTTGCATATCAACTAAACGATATGATTTATCACCATTTTTACCTACATAACCTCTAACTGCTTTACCAGTTGTTGCGGCTTTCTTTCTTAATGAACTACCTACAATTGTTGATGCTGTACTATCTAATACATCACCTTTTGTGTTTACCAAACAAAAACGAGATTTAACATTTTCTACTTTGTAAATTTCGTTTGTGTACCCAAATTCCATGTTTTTTACCTTACTCATACTTTTAGTGTTTATTGTTTAATGTTTAATATTTTACCCTTTCGAATATACTCGAAGTTACGACAATTTTCTCAAACCGCCAAATCTTTTTTTAACCTACTGATAATCAACCAGTTATGCCCCACTTTTTAGTGTAATATATAACTTGTTGATAATCAATCAGTTAGGTTTTTTAGTGTTTTTTAATCTTTTTTCATAAATAACTCGTTCATAGTCTTAACAATAGGAACGATTTGTTTAACGTCAATGAATTTACTGTCACTTCCGTACATTGTTTTGAAATTATCACGTGAACGTCCGTAACCATATGTGTCACCTACAAAGTAACTCATAACTTTAATACCCATATCCTTAATTTGATGAACCATTTTCTTTGTATGTAACAAAGCGTTATGTCCACTATAAGAACATTGGTCATTTGAGAACGAAGGCTCACCATCACATATGTTTAAGAAATAACTATCCATATCTTTGTTACTTTCTACAAAGTGTTTCATAATTGCTTGGAAACATAACCCCTCAGGTGTTGTACCATTTGCTTGCAATGCTGGGAACAATCGTTTCACTTTCTCAAACTTATCAAAACGGCTATCATAAGCGATACATATGTAAGGTTTGTTACCCCACGTACCTCTAATAGAAACCTGTACTGCTAAGTTAGATACCATTGAAGCGGCTTTACAAATAGCAATAGAAACTGCTAATGCATCGTTCCAACATGTACCACTCATACTACCACTACCATCTAAGGTAATATGTAACATTACTTTCTTAAAGCGGTCAACTTCTTTGGTACTGAATACATTTACATAATCATAACCTAAAGCTGCAACTAATCGTTTGTCAATTCTACCATTCTTTTGTCGAGGATTAACTGTCTCACGTTCCTCACTACGAACTGCAATACGCTTACCTAATATAGTACCCATTAAGATACCTCTGCGTAATGTTTCCTCATTCCAACCTTGCCACTCACCTTTCTTATCTTTACCACTTTTCTCATACCAATATGCAAATGGGAAATCACTATCTTGCATTAATGCCTCAGTCATTTTCTTTGAAACAATACATTGAACAGGTTTGATATAACCACCATTCTCCAATTGAGTGTCACCTACCGATGTCATTTCAGTACCACTCTTGTCAATTTGCTCCAATGTATCAGCTTCTTTCTTACTGATTTGCTTTTTCTTAACATTATTGTTTACGAAATCCTTTTGCTTTTTGATAGCTTTCTTTAATTGCTCCATAGCATTCTTAGATAACTTAACTTTCTTACCACCCGCATCATCACCATCAGTTATCTCAAAGTTATCACCCAAATCATCAATTTCCTCAACTTCATCATCACCCTCACCATCACCATCACCTTGTTGTTTTTGTTTAGGTTTTACTTGGACGGTAATATTTTGTAAGATTGTATTGGTAATCTTTTCTGCTACTGCCAATGAGTCAGTAGTGTTTTTCAATCTATCAATATTCTTTAAGTCCAATGCTTCGTAAATCTCTCTCAAACCTTTTAACTTTGATAAGTCAGTATTAGCGTTTGTGATATTGATAATACGGAACATATAACTTTCTAAGCTCTCATCCGTAAATTCGTCACTCTTTAATCCCTTATCAATTGTATCGGAATAGAAATACTCATCATACAATGCTCTGTAATAATCTCTATATCCTGGACAAGTATTGTAGATATATTGGTCAATACGTCTATCCTCTACAAAGTTTACCAATGATTTAACTACATCGAATAAGTTATCTTTGTTTAACTCATATGCTGCACTATCTAATGTTTGAGGATCTTTACCTGCTGCTTTTGCAAAGCCATTGAATAAATCATTTGGTGCTTGATATTTAGGCAACAATTCAAAGTCCGTAAGAACAATGTGTGATGCTTCGTGCAATGCTAACCCCACAGCTACGTCAAACTTTTCTGGTTTAACCTCAGCAGATAATACTACTGATTTACCATCCGTATAAGAGTCACCTTTTTGTGCGAACTTAACAGGAATAGGTTTGTTTGTAAGAATGTTTACAAAGTTTGAGATTGCTCTTTTGTGTGCATTCAATTTAATCATATCGGCAGTTGATGCCTCTACTTTATTTACCTCAGCTGGCTTCCATGTACCACCACTCCAATAAGTACTAGGTGTATCATACTGGCTCCATTCATCGGCCCAAAAGGAACTTGCTGATTTTTTAGTTGTTTTGTTTTTTGAGTAACTACCTCTAAATCTGTCATACCAACTCATACTTTTATGTTTTAGATTTTAATTAATTGAAGATAGTAGGGGAATCGAACCCCTACCAATGTTCCGAACTATCTTATGCTGAAATCTTAGCTCTCTTAGCTAAAGTTCCTAATCTTTGTGAATAGTACATTGCTCTACTCAAGTAATACGCTCTCTTTTGTTCACTTTGAGTTGTGTTAGCTTGTAACAATGCTTCGTTTAATGAATTTGTGATAAATTCGAATTTAGACTTTAAAGTAGTCATACGTGTTTTTTCAGTTTTTAGTGTGGTGACTCCACATTTGTTTAGAATTAAAAGTTTAAATATCATATTATTAATTATGTTTCATACCTTTACATACCCCATATCCTTGTCGTTGTGATAACTTGTATAAGCGAGCAGCATCTTTAGCAGGCATAATTTGTATTTCATTACCCGTCTTATGATTAGCAATTGCAACACCACCTACACGTTCAACTGTGCTACAATTAACACAATTACGATAACCGAATTTTAGTAATCTAAGTTCAGGCATAGGTCCGTTACATTTGATACATTTAATCATCTTTAATTTAGGGTGTTTTTTAGTACACATATTTTTTTGATGTTTGGTTATACCCAAAGTTACGAAAAAATATCCAAACCGCCAAGCTTTTTGGAAAGTTTTTTTAAAATCGTTGACGCTCAATCACTTACATATTAGTTTTTTTACTAATATCGTAAGTCGTTGATAATCAATGAGTTATGAAAATTGGTGTATTTCGGTGTATCTTTTAAGGATTGCCCTAATATTTTCACTACCCACAGGATTAGCTGAATGTATTAAATACTCCGGCATAGGTAAACCATTTTCGGTTAAATATTCTACTAACCATTTTGCACAATCATATCCTGTTTTTTCAGTAAAGTGGCCTTTTAACGGGTCGGGTGGATTTTCTCTACCACCATTATCAAAATAGTAGTTTATATGTTCCTCACCTAAATCGTGGTCAAATGATACAATATTTGGAATACCATGTAATACAATTTGTTCTACAAATTCTTGATAATTTCGTACTACTTTCCAATGTAAATCCACATATCTATTATCACCAGTCTTTTTGAATGATTGTTTAGGTTCTCTAATATCATCTAAATATAAATTGTAACTTTCTTGCATTTCTTGTTTCCATTTAATCATCTTGTTACTCCATAAAAATAAAAAAGGGGATAATCTCTTATCCCCTCTTAAATTACTTAACGATTGTACTATCAGTTTTAGTAGAATCAGCAACTACTGCTGTTGAATCTGTTTTTACTGATGTTGAATCGGTTTTAACTTCTGTTTTTGCACCACCACAAGCTGCTAAAGCTGCGATAGCGAAAATTGCTAACACTTTTTTCATTGTTGTTTGTTTTTAATTTTTAATTGTTTACTTGTTAAAGATACACTTTATTTTTAAAACCACCAAATTATTTAGTTGTTTTCTTAGTAGCAGTAGTTTTAGGTTTTTTAGCTGTTGCTGTTTTAACCTTAGCTTCTACTTCCTTAACTTTAGCTTCTACTTTCTCTACCTGAGCGATAGTATCTGCTTTCACTTTCTTAACTTTGTTTAGGTCATTTCTCAAATTAGTTGCAGTTTCACCTGGAACTTTAGTTTCTACTTCCTTAACGAAAGTTTCCACTTGTGCTTCTAATTGTGTTGCTTTACCAAACAAGTCTTTAATGAATTGGAATAATCCCATTTTGTTTTGTTTTAGTTATTAAATATAAATATATGTCTAAATTACGAAAAAATTATCAATTATCCAAATATTTTAACCCAAAAAATTCATAATTTCGTGTAACTGATTGATATTCACCGAGTTGTATAGCTATTTTCTCACTAGATACAATGGCGTCAACAGGACATTCAGGTATACAAGCACTACAATCAATACAATCATTAGGGTTTATGTATAATTGTATGCCTTTAACCCCATTTTGCTTTGCTTCTTGGAGCTCTTTACCCTCACCGGTAGGATTGATAGGTCCATGAATACAATCCATAGGACAAACCTTTAAACACCCACCATCACATAAATCTGTACATTTACTTGTTATTATAAAACTCATATTATAAATCTAAGTGACCTATACCACCATTTCGTTCTACATTATATGCAAATGCTCTTTCTCTACCCTCTTTGATATCGTTTATTACAACTCTATCTCCATTAGGTAAATCAAATATAATAGCGTGATATTTTAAGCCATTTTCGTCTAATGCTCTTAGGGTTTGTTCTTTAGCAGATGAAGGTCTTGCCGTAGTTATAATGATAGTATATCCCTTTGCATTCCATTCTTCAAACTTTTCCTTTGTTCCAGGTAATATGTTTTCAGTTGCATGCTCAAATGTTGTTCCATCAAAATCTACAAATAAGGTATTCATTATTCTGCGTTTACTACTTCAATAATTTTACTTTCTTTAGCACCAGTAACTTCATAATCTACATTGATTGCTGAATCGGTGAATAACTTAACTACTCTAGCTTCTGCTTCAGTTACGCTCATTGCATCCACTAAATAGTTTTCTTTTGTTTTCTTTACTTTACTTACGCCCTTTCCGTTATCTACTTCATGGTGCATTGTAACTTGTACTTCATAATACTTTGCCATAACTTAATTGTTTTTGTTTATAATTAAAGATACGTTAAATTTCTGTATCTTCCAAATCTTCTTCAATAATTTCTTCATCATCATCTTCCGCAGTGACACCTTGTTCTGCAAACTGTCCGTTCTTAGGTATCTTTCTCTTACCTATTAATAAAAAGAAACAATTGTAACATAAGAATCGTAAGTTCTCTAAAGTATGGTTTCTATAATCACCATCTAAGAAATCTAATAACAGGGGTGCTTTACCATCTGTTACTCTTACTTCATCAAATCCACATGCTGTGCAACACTCAGGAAACACATCATTTTTAATCAATCTTCTCTTTAGCTTACTAATTGGGTATGTCGGATGCATACCTTGTAATATCTCACTTAATGGATATTTACCTACCGTCAGTTTTAATCTGCGTTCAATAGGAACATTCGTAGGGTTATAATCGATATCAAAGATACCATACAACTTTGCATACTTTTTATATGTGTTGTATGATACCCCTAATGTCCTTGCTGTATCTTTTGCTGAACGAGAACGTCCTTGTGCTTCCGTAATCTCAGCTGCTAATAATTGTCTACTACCCAATCCTCTTTTTAGAGTTCCTTTAGATGAGTTATCTACTTTTTTATAACCCTTATCTATATTGGGAAAGAAACCTTCATTTTCCATAAAACTATTTGAACTTAAATCCAGTTAATTTTGTAATTGTAGCTACATCAACTTTATGTGATTCTAAACCTGTTTGTTTTCCATCAACATTATCAAATAAGAATGCTAAGTATTCTTTAGTTTTAACAATGTAAACTACTTTCCAGCATTGTTTAGGAATTGTTGTTGTTCCAACTTTTTCAGCTACACCAATATTACCACACCATACATGTACTGAATCATTTGCAATTGACCATTGTCTTTCTGCTGTTTCTACTGACTTCCAATCACCTGCGTTTAATGCGTGATATTGAGCTGCCATATTAGAAAAATAGAAACACTCAGCTTGAACTTGTGGAGTTTGGCAAAGGTTATCCGCTGCTGGACACATATGCCCTCTATCAACACCTTTTAATCCTTTTGCTTTGTGAGTTTGATTGATTAAATCATAATCAGCTTGCAATTTTGTATCAGCTGCTGCTAATGGATCTGGTGCAAATTGATCTTTTCTCGCCATAGGTGATGCACAACCTACTTTTGCTTTTGTGTCCCACCATTCTACCAATACTGGATAATGTAATGATTTACTATAAGTTGCTGTGTAGTTTGTGTGTTTTAAAACTACCAAATCTTGTGCTTTACCACCGATAGCAAAGAATGCTAAAACGATGATAACTAATAATAACACTTTTTTCATAATTGTTTTTGTTTAATGTATATATAAATATATTAAAATTAAATTAAATTACCAAATAAAAACCCCCATATTTCTATGAGGGCTTTTTGTTGAGTATATACTTGACTGCGAATTAAAAATTAATCTTCAAACTTACATCTGAAGTTCTACCCCAACCTTTGAAACCATTTAGCAATGTTCCAGCGTTAGTACCACTTCCGTCAGTTGCTTCAATCCAATATTGTTTATCAAATAAGTTGTAAACATGTGCTGATGCATATGAATCAAACTTACCGATTTTCAATTTGTAACCAATTCTTGCATTTGCAACACCAAATCCAGGGATTTTGTATGCTTGTGCAGTCACGGTTGCGATTGTTCTTTTACTTGGGTCGTAGTTAGCGTAGTATTTATCGTTGTATGTGAAATCACCACCTAAATCTAAACTCTTAGTAACTTGATATCTTACGATAGTTCCTAATTGAGTTTGAGGCTGATTACCTACGAATAAACCATCAGAATATACATTAACCTTTGTTGTAGTGTTCTTAACAGCATCTAATAAAGTTGCAGATGCGTTACCTTTCCACTTCCAATCACCGGCAGATGCGAATGCACCTACTTCTAATGCTTTAGTTACTTTTACTTTTGCTTCAGCTTCAACACCTTTGTGCAATGCACCTTGTCCTGTGATTAAAGCACTATATTGTGTTCCATCAGGATTAGTTAATAAAGGAGATGCTAAAGAACGATTCTTAAATTCAGTATAGTAAGCGTTCAACTTAAATGTTAAAGTTCTACTTCTAAAGCCATAACCTGCTTCATAAGAGTTTGCTTCTTCATTTTTAATGTTAGAGTTTACTGCGTTACCACTATTAGGATTTGTAGTTGTTGTTGTACCATTATAGATGAAACTCAAATAAGGAGCTCTACTATATTTTCCAGCGTTTACAAATACGTTATTGTATTCATCTAAGTTATAGTTTACACCAAATTTAGCATTATAACCAGTTAAATCAACTTTAGCTGCATTGTATTCAGTATGAGTTGCGTTATATCTATCAGTTCTACCATAATAAGTTTCAGAAATAGCACCTTGTGCAAATACTGATAATTTATTCTTAGTGTACTCTAATTGTCCGAATGTACCTAAATAGTTCACTAAACCATCGTAGTCATAAGCTACTCTATTGTTTACTGGAGTTACTTTAGTTACATCGATATATGAGTTTGCGTTAGCATCAACTGTCGCATGTGGAGTGAATGGGTCTTTATAGAAAGAGCCACCTACTAAATCTCTCATTTCACGGAAGTGAGTTCCTTTATAAGTTCTACCATCAACACCAAAAGATAAGTTTAATTCTTTTGTTAATTTTGTGTTTAATGTAGATAAAGCACCTGTCCAAACGTGATTGTTGATTGAATTTCTGATACCAAATGCAGAACCATTTACGTTTGTTGCGTTTGCAGTTGTGATAGGGTCAGCAATAATTTGACCTTGTGCATTTCTTGCAGATGGAGTTGTACCAATTGTACCTGAACCACCACCATGTCCAAATGATGTATAAACAGCAGTTGTTAATGATGTTTTAGGTGAAATCTGCCAGAAGTCATTAACTTGGAAGATTGGTTTATGGAAATAGTTAATATTGATATTCTTTTGTTGACCATTTACAACATAAACATCTTTATTATATTTTAAACCATATTGATTATACTCAGCTGCAGTCAACATAGAAGAACGTTGTCCGTGCTCTTGTGGTGCACCTAAGAATGTTACTGATAATTTGTGGTTTTTAATATCTTTAGCGTAAGATAAGAAATAAGAATATGCTTTAATATATGAATTGTTTACATACTCACTTCCTTGTGTAGTTGAACCTACGAAAGAAAATGCACCATTCTTAGTGTTACCTGTTGATAATGATAATACTGTCTTAGATTGTCCGAAATCAGTCAAAGATTGAGAGATTGAACCACCTTTTTCAGCATCGGTTGTTTTAGTAATAATATTCATAGTACCACCTACTGATTGGATAGCTAATTTAGAAGCACCCAAACCTCTTTGTACTTGAATTTCTTTCAACTCATCACCAATACCTGCCCAGTTAGAAAAATAGACTGTACCACCTTCCATATCGTTTACAGGTACACCATTAATCAATACTGCGATATTTTTGTTATCGAACCCTCTAATGTTAATACGAGAGTCACCATAACCACCACCTGATTTAGTTACAAATGCAGAAGGAGTAATTCTCAATAATTCAGGTAATTCTTGTGTACCTAAATTCTCAGCTGCGAATTTTGCATTAACTGATGAGATAGCAACCGGAGTTTTTCTATCCACACCTAAGTTAGCAAATACTGCAACTTCTTTCAATCCAATAGATGTAGATTGTAACTCAATTACAATACCATCCTTTGCATCTACTTTTGCTGTTTTAAAACCAAGATAAGATACTTTGATATCCTCACCTTTCTTTGTTGTTTTAAGTGTGAATGTACCATCTAATCCAGATGTTGCATTAGCACCATTTTCAGTCGAAATACTAGCTCCCGCTAACGCTTCTTTTGTTGTTCCGTCTACCACTCTACCACTAATCTGTCCAAATGACAAAATAGTTACGAATAGAGCCGATAACAATAATCCTGCTTTTTTCATGTTTGTTTTTTGTTGTTTTGTTGTTTAAAAATAAAAAAGGGTAGTGACTAGTTGTCAGTACCCCTTTGGATTTACTTTGCTGATTTTGTTTCTTCTACTGAAGCTTGTCTATAATCCGTAACTAACTTTTTTAAGTCACCGATTGCAGTTCTCGCATTCTTTTGAGAAACTTTTGTTGTTTTGTTGTGTTCTGCTTCGAATGTTTCCCATAACGCTTTAAGTTGTTGGAAAACTTCTTCTTTCTTACTAGCCATAAACTTTGTTTTAATTAAAAAATATGTAACCTATTACGTGAATAATTATAATATATATTCACATTTCTTTAACAAATATACTGACAATTTATCATATAACCAAAAAATAACATTGAAATTATTTCTTACTATCCCAATATAATTGTCGTACCTTTGCACCTAATTCCTGGTCGTTTGGTGTATCAATGATAGTTCTTTCATCTATTGTAATAAGACTCCTAGATTTACCTGTATAACACTCCCAACACAATTGTCCTGCTCCCTCTACATAACCTGTTCTAAAGTCTATGTGAGTTGATTTAAGTGTAGTTGTTTCTTTACCACAACTTACACATGTTTCGTAAATTGAATTACCAGTTGCATCTATCTTTGGGTATGTTCCACCCATATCTGCTCCTACTGAATTTTGTGTTTCCATTTTATTCCGTTTCGTTTTGTAAATAATCGTTGAATTGTTTAGCTGCTTTTGGGTTTACTTCTTCTAAATGTTGTAAACTTAATTCGTATCTACCAGTAGCAGTATTTGCATTGAATAATTCATCAGTTAAAGAATCGATAACTTTTTGAGTATCATTTGCATTAATCTCCATACTTACGGTGTCACCTTTATCGTTCACCATATGTACATTTTCATGCTTATACTTTTGAATAACTTTATTTTGTTCGTAGACTGTATATAATAACAATCCTGCTGCTACTAATTTTAATGCTCCACTAATGTACTTTTTCATATTACTTTTTTTTAGATTTAAATAATTTTTTTGCCGGTTTAATTGTTTTCCAGCTACCATCTTTTTGTTCCTCTAATAAGGGTGCTCTCCATATTTCAAAACACACCCATATAGTAGTTCCAACAACTCCGATAGCAATGTAATTTAATATACTATTCATAACTTATTGTTTATTTCCAAAATTGATACCATTTTCGTTTAGGAGCCGGAACACATAATGAAAATGGATTGTCCCCAAATGATACTTTATCACAATATTTAGCAGTTACCATATTTAAAAATACTTCATGATATTTTTCAGGTATAGTACCAAAATCTGCTTCTATTTTTATATCTAATTCAATTGCACCATCACCTTGTGTAATTAATTGTAATCTATTATGTGTACTTACTAATTGAGTTTTTTTACAAATTAGATTAGTTCCACCACCTAAATAAATCTCATTTTTTTCAGTATTTCCCATTTTTTTAATGTTTGATATATAGTCAAAGATACGAAAATATACTGAAAATACCTAATTTTTAGGGTACTTTTTTATAAGTCATTGTAAATCAATGAGTTATACATTACATATATTTTTACTCTTATATTTTAAATAAGTTTCAATATATTTTGCATGCTTTTGATATGCTATATCCAATTCTTTATTTAGTTTTTCATATACCACATCTATTTCGTTATGTGATTCTTTTATTTTTTCACTAAATATGGGATGATAATCATAATTTAATATTAAGTTATAATACTGTTCTTCGATATTAATTATTCCTTGTAATTTTTCCCACATATCTGGAAAATTAATTTTAATTGTTTCTACTAAACTATCTTTTGTAAAAAATCTATCCATGCCATATTCTTTACTTTTAAAATTATCAGTTATATTAAATTCATTTTTAATTAAGTTAGATAAATCTTTTAATTCTATAAATTTTATTTTTGAAAATAATTCAAGTCTATTTGGTATATCATTGTAAATATTTTCATATCTTGGGTTATAATGGCTAAAAACACCATCTATACCATCACGACTATTACTTGTAAAATATGGTTTAGTTAATATATCCGATAATAATTGTTCTAAAACATTAAGTTTCCAATCTTCATCTTGTTTTTTAATTTTTAATTTAGATGAAGTTTGATTTGGGTTTGTTAAATTATCCATATTAGATGAATGTTCTGTCATAATAGCAGAAATTGCATGCTCCATTGGTGGTCTTACAATCCAATATATTTCAGATAATTCATCAAAATACTTATCATTTGCTTCCATCGTATCTAATGATGGATGGAATCTAATAAAATCGGTATTATATTCTGCTAATCCTGTAAAATATCTAGTTCCACATTTTGGAGATGTAACTATTAATTTGGTAGTATCTTTTTTGTATTTAAAATACATTAAACCATACCTTTGAATATATTTTGATGTGGATATATCATCTTTAGTTTTCATAATTATAAGGTATTATATATGCCAATTATACCTACTAATAACCAAAATGCATTAAGTAAGATATAAGGTCTATTATTTCGTTCCCATGCACAATAAGTTAAAATAACAGCATCTATCGTATTTATAATCCACATAGCTAAAAATGGAGTATCTTTATTAAATATAGATAGCATACCAAAGGCTAGTATTCTCATTACTACCCCAATACCCTCTAATAATTCTAATGCTTTTTCCGATTTAATTAATTTCATAATTCTCTTTTATATTTCTAATAATTTGTTCTGTTATTAATCTTGATGCTCTAATTGAATTATGATCATCCATTAATTCTCCTATTGTATCCAATGTAAATGTTGCATTCTCATATTCTCTATAATATTCAATCATAGAACGAGTAGTTTTTCCATCCTTTTCAAATACAACCACATTCGGTACAATTGTATTATTTAATATATTTTTAATTTGATTTTTATCAACATATTTAGTTGTTTCATCTGATATAATATCCATTGGAAATTCATCTAATAATATTAGGTACTTCCCACCAATACTTTTTATGTATGACAATAATCCAACGAATGCCTGTAAATCCTCTAAAAATGCTACACCATCTGCAAAGAAATTTGGTGCAATTTCATTAATCATTAATCTATGTAAATATGGATCTATATTATCAAAATTATCAAAATTTGCAGTATAGTTTACATATCGTTTTTGTAATGGAATGTATATTTCATTTCTAACACCAATAGGCCATTCTAATATGAATAGAGTTTCTTTTGCTTGATTATCATTATTGAATATCCAATTATATGTTTTACGAACTACTCTTTGTAATGAACCACCATATATAGATTCATCTATTATTACTATATCGTTATAATGTTTTTTTAGTCTACCCGCAATATTAGTATCCTGTCTTACCCAATCGTAATTATTAAATAAACTTTTTCCATTAAAATGCTCACCATGTGATGTATTAATGTCTTTGGTTTCTTCAAAATATTTAAACACAGATGTATTTGAATGTCCTACACCCCACATAAAAGAACAACCATTAAGATATATTGAATTAAATTGCATTATGTTGTTTTAAAAAAGTATGTAGTTTTTTAGCATATAATTTATTATGCATTGGTCCGGCGTGTGTTTTTTCTGCTGATTTATCAAAGAAATTATCATAATCACCATCAAATCTATTATCTTCAATAATGGTTTTATCATTCAAAAAACTACCATTCCAAAAGAAAGGAGTATTATTTGCTTTTAAAAAATTACTTATTAATAAATGATTTTTATACCAATTAACCATATCATTTTCATCATGTGAAATGTTTAAATAGGCCCTATGTTCCTCTTGTCCAATTGGATTGTTTTTAAAATATCCCCAAGGATTAACATGAAATGGTTGTAAATCACCTTTTTTTGTATAATACTCTTTACGAGTTGGATAGGTATACATTACTAATACGATATCTGGTCGAAACGTTTTAAATAAAGTTAATATCGTTCTTGCAATATAATCATTACTTCTACCACCAAAACCCGCGTTTAAATCTACCCCATTTGGTATTAGTTGAGATAATTGATGTGACCATGTTTCATCATCACTTACACCGACTCCTTCTGTATGTGAATCACCTACTGATAATATTCTAAATCCACCTTTATAAATTGAATCACCCCTATATCCTAATTCATTGTAGGTGTATGTGCAAGTTCCACTTTCATCATTTCCAGATGTAGTATGAACACTATTAATTCTTTCAGTTAAATTCCAAACCGGTTCAGTTGTTACTTCAAAGTTTTCTTTTGTCCAAAATCTTAATGATTTCATATAACTAATTTACTAAATAAAATTTAGATTACCAAATTAAAGTTTGGCTAATTGTATTCTAAATTTAACTTCTGGATATTTCTTTTCTAATTGTTGAACTGCTGCTATATTTTTTGATGAGTCATCTATAAAAAATACATCATCATATCCTTTTTTAATTTGATCCTCGATATATTTTGCTTTCTTTTGTGGGTCACTATCACCTAATGCTACAACATAAATACTACCCATACCAATATCTTTTAAGTATTGTTTAACGGGTGCATATGCTGCTCTTGCTGTTAATATTGTTACCTTTCTTTCACCCTCACTACTTACAAATCTTTTAAGTAATTTAGTATAACCCATTATTTGTTCTGGTTCGTTTACATTATTGAAATCTGAAAAATCGAATTTATCACCAGGTTTTTGTGTATAAACTGCATATTCACCTGGACTTAATTTAGATTTAGTTCCATCTTTATGTGTTATAAAAATAAATGATTTTGTTTTTACTAATGTATCATCAAAATCAAATATTCTTAATTTCTTATCTTCGTTTAATAAATCTCTTAAAAGTATCATTAGTTACCAGGTGTTTCTTTTAAATCTTTAATTATAATCTTTATTTTTGGCATATAATCAGAAGGTAATTCACTTCTAATTCCTTTGAATCCTTCTACTCTATCACCCCAATAATTCAATATGAATATTTTTTCAGTTAAATTTAACTCCATTTGTGATGTAGTTTTCATTTTTTCTGTATCTCTACTCATATTATTTGGATTATCATGTGAAAACTTATTATGTCTCAACACTGGTAATTCCTCTTTCCAGTTGTTTAATCCTTTTATAAATGCCTTTGCTGTTGCTCTACGAATTACTGAACTTTTATAATCTGGACCATCAGTATATCCCGCGTCAGGATGGGCTAAACCATGATTAGTTCTAACATATAATTTAGAAGGGTCTTGTTGTTTAATTACAGGTGCATGCTTTGATGTCATTTCGACTGTAATTAGATGTTTAGGGTCTGCTATAAATGTATGTCCTTTAACCCCACCATTGTATTTAACTACTTCCGGTAGAGCTTCTTTAAGTGATTTGTGACCTAATGCGTGTCTAATTCTTTCACCATCTTTAGATTTCTTACCAGTTTTACTAATAATTGATTTCTCTTTTTCATCATACCCAACTAAAAGAGATGCATTTACAATACCGATACCATATTCATTCATTCCCTCACTCCAATCGGTAGTAATATCATGCAAATAAACAACTTCTATACCATTGATAAGTGTTTGTACAATTTCAATTTCGGGTTTATATGCCCTATCTCTATTTTTTGCCAAAACCATATCATTACCAAATTTCTTTGATACGATAATACACTCATCTAATAGTTGTTTAGCCATTTAATTGCTTCTTATTGTTTTCTGGTTTATTTGCCTTTAACTTTTCGTTTTCTTTTGTTAGGAACTCAACTTTAACTGATAATGCTGCTACTTGTTTTGTAAGGTCTAATATCATTCCTCTTAAATCATCTTTTTCTTTACCAGCTTGTGATAATAACGCTTCTAATTTAGCAATACGGTCTTTACAATCATGTCTGATAAAATCTTCATCTCTATCTCTATGTTCTGCTCTTTTTTCGTAAAATCTCCATGCACTTGCACCACCTAAAACGGTAATTGCTGTGATTAAGACTGTGTAAATGTTTTGATCCATTATTTATGTAATTTTTTGGGGGTTTATTACTATACTATAAATATTAAATATTTAATGAATCGAATATATTATTTGCAACTATTTCATGTGCTTTGAAATTAGGATGTTCATCATTTGTTATTGATATATCATCTTTTATTCTTAGTTTTTTATCATCTACTAAAGATTTTACATTATAAAATTTAGCGCCATTATATAAAAAGGTTACAAACATATTTTCTTTAAATGAATCTATAACTGAATTAAAATCATTATAATATGATATTATTTTTAGTGTAACTCCTTTTTTTAAAAGATAATCATGTAATTCATTTAATTTATCAACGAACCATATAGAATGTTGTTCTCTCCACAATGTTGTGTTTGTAAAATATTTATCAAATTCTAATTCTAATTTTTGTATAAAATCTTCTTTAATAGAATTATCTATACTATCAATCAATTTATTTTTTGATGCTAAAAACACATGCGGTGAATTAAAGTTTAACCTAAAAACTTTATTATTGTATATAAAAAAATCTTTTTCTGCGGTTGATAATTGTATTATCACAATTTTTATTGGTATTGGTTGTTCCTTTTCAACTTCTAACTTAATACCACATATTAAGTCATCAAAGGCTGTATCTAACCCAAAATTATCACCTGAATATATTTCACTTTCTACATTTAATCTTTTAGCTAAAATAGAATGAAATGAATTATCTACATTAAATTTTCTTTCTTTTTCTGACAATATATAGTTTAGAGGTAAACTATTATTATATCTTTCATAAAAATGCAATCCCAGTCCATGATTAAATGAAGTACCGGTTGACAATATTTTGTACATACCCTATTTTAAAGTCAATAAGTATTTAGTTTGATTTAGTTTACCTAAAAGTTCATCTCTAAGATTTAATAGGTCACTATCTTTTTTAGGTTCTACCTTATCATCTAATGCAATTGCTTTATCAATAAATTCATCAATTGCTTTTAAAACTTCCGAATCTGTGATATTAACAAATGAATAGTTTGCACCACTAAAATCAACTCTATTATATTTACCCATTGCCGTTTCTGTAAACTCATCAATGTTATCTATAATTGCCTCAAATAATCTATCTAAAGCAATGTGTTTACCATATACTTTAGTTTGCCAATGAAATACTTTAACCTGGCATTGTAACTGCATCAAATCAATGATGTATTGTTCTATATCTTTATTTTCCATTTGAATATTTAACTTGTGCTTCTGGTCTTTGAATATGGTTTCCTAAATCCCCTTCCGGTCTATATCCTTTTGCTGCTTGAACAATGTAGTTTTCTGCATTTGTAATATGGTCTTGTACCCATCCTGGAAGGTCTACTTCGTTTGTTCCTATTTTTCCCATTAAATCTTGAACTGCTTTACTCATAGCTAACAAAGAAGCTCTTGCCATTGCTACCTCATGGTCTTGTGTACCATTTTTTGCAACTACATCACCACCTGGTTCTGCCATATCATCTTCTTTTAAAGTACCTTCACCTAAATTTTTTAAATCTTTTTTGTATGTATCTAATAAAGTTACATGCGATGCAATTGATTTTTTAAGATTATCTTTTGCAGTAGGTGATAATTTTTTACCATCACTTAATTTTTTTCTTAATAATTTAATATTATCTTCAACGTTTTTAATTATTTGTTTTAAAATAACATCATCACCTTTTATATCTTTATCCCACTCATCATTGAAATAGTCATCGTGTTTTTCTTTTGAATATGGTGTTAATACATATCCTTCACCCATTCTTCTCTTAACTATTAATTCCTTAGCTTCTTTTCTAGGTTGTATTTCGTTTTTGTAGAATTCTTTTAAGTTATTGTAAACTTGCTCATCTCTTTGTTTACCCATTCTCCAACCACCACCTTTTTTCTCATACATTCTAATTCTTTCAACCATAGGTCTGCCTTCACACACTCTACCAGTTGCTGTCCATAAAATATTATTTGTTGGTGTTGGTAAAGATGGTGCGTGTGTAGTTGGTGTTGTTGTAATACCCTCATTACTAACCGCTGCCACCGGAGATGGCATATCATCTAAATCTGCTACTGTTGGTTCTTCAGGTGTTGCAGTAATATCATTTCCTTCTTTTCGAACATTCAATGCGAATTGTGCTCTTTTACCTTCTTTGCCACCCTTTTCCGCTGCTGCTTTTAATTTACTAACTGGAATTTTTTCATCTTGTGGAATACCCATATCTTTATGTAATGCTCCTTTTTTCAAATCTTTAGGAATCCACTTATCATCACTTTCTTTAACGTGGTCAGGTAATCCTTTATGTTTTGTAGATGCAAAATCTTTAGCTGCTTTATCACTCATAGAATCCGCTGCTTTCTTTACATCTTTACTAAATGGAGAAGGGTCTTCGCTCTTTTGTGCGGCGTGAACCATACCCATAAATCTTTGTTGTGCTTTCGATACTGCTGGCATATTATTTTCCTCTATAATATATAAATATAAGATTAATTTACTTTAATTAATTCATTTTGATATTCATTATAGTTTTTTATATATAGATTAAATATATCTACTTTAAACGCTCCAATTTGTGTATTTTGTTTTAATACAAATGGTAATTTCATTAAAAACTCTATATTTTCATTTGTTATATGTTGTGCATTTACTGTCACAAATATATCGTTAGTAAGTTCATCATTAATATCTTTTATTTTACTAACTCCTTCGAATTGTCCTAAGTTATTAGTGTAGATAGTAGTAAAATATGGTTCTAAAAATATAACTAAATCAATTGGTGCATTATAAATCATTAAACCAATGTTGTATTTAGGCATTACAATTGGATATTGAAATTCATCATACAAAGGTGGTGTTCCCCATTTTCTAATAAACTTCTTTGTATTTTCATTTGCCAAAGATGTCCAAGTTTCTGATTTTGTTTCTAAATTTTCAGTTGTAATTGCATGCTCAAATTGTCCACCTCTACATGTTAAGTGATAAACCAATGCACTCCATGGCTGAACAAAATCAAATCCATTTAACTGAAAACGATTGAATAGGTCTCTATCTTCGCTATGTGAGTTTAATGTTTCATCATGTCCACCAACTGCCCAATAATCCTCTTTATGAATTAACCAAGGTGCAAATACTCCTTTTGTTACCTTTTCAGCATCATATGCAACATGTTCTACAAATCTATCCCAATTAGTTCTTTGAAAACCATCCTTTACATCTTCTTCTGGCCACAATCCAAAGTTCTCTACGATTTTAGATGGGTCTGCTGGATGCAATGGTGGTTCTACTCTTGTAGCCGAAACTATCAATCCTTTTTGCCATTGTTTATATAGATACAAATCCATATCTTTACCCGCTATCATATCTGCGTGATAAATAAGAATGAAATCAGTTGATAATTTATTTGCTATATTGTTATAGATTGCCGCAATTCCACTTACTCCAGTTGATACCATAATATTAGTATCACCATTTTGTATTTGTTCTTTTACCCAATCTTCCAATTCCGTATCTTCACCATCAATTCCAATATGGATTACATGGTTTTTACGATAACAGTTTTCTCTAATGTATTTAACTGCATGTTTTACATAACGAAAATTGTTCTTACTCGCTATTGCGAATGTCATTTGTGGTATTAATTCTAGTGTTTCCATTATTCACCTTTATCAGTTACATGCCTATCCCATCCAATATGTTTACAATATCCTTCGGTGAATATCATAGCAAAATAACCCTTTTCATAATAATATTTACTTAATTCTAATTCTCTCCCAATTTTTGTATATCCATCCCAGTCTTTAATTTTCTTTAGTGATGGGTTGAATGTAAATCCATGCCAATGTCCATCAAATCCCCATACTAATCTCCTAACACCCTTTCCATTGATATCATATGTAGGATCTAATGATGGATGTGGTGTATCGTTAGGGTCTCTAGTCCATACACATATAATCTTTTCATCTAAATCAATTACATCTAAACATGCTTCTATAAATCCTTCTTTGTAAAATTCCCAATCTTCTTCCATATGAAATACATACGGAGTACTTACATATCCATATATTTTATCTATACTTGCAACCTGTCCTATATTAGTTTCATTATACCAAAAATTTACTGATGGAAATTTTTCTTGTAAATAATCATTACATCCAACAACACCACTATCATCTATTATATCAAATTTTGTAATTGGATATGTATTATATTTGAAAAAACTATCTAATGTTTTTTCTAATAGGTCAGGTCTATTACAACTTGTACAAACGACCGTAACTTCTTTATAATTGCTCATAAAAATTGTTTTGTCTTTCTTGTCTTTCTATTTCTTTAATGTGTTTAATACAATATGTCTCATCTTGTGGAAAGATAGAATAGCTCTCAAATCCTTGTAATTGTTCATGTACTTTACCACTCCAAAATATAGATTGTTTGTTTTGATATAATCTACCTTGTACATCAGGAAAGTTTACCCAACCCAATTCATTTACTTGCCATCCCCATTTTTTAATATGCTCATCGGTTAATCCGTTTACAATATTAATTCTAGGAATAAAAAACATTTCAATATTTGGATTTCCTTCTAATATAGAACCTAAATTATTTATTAATTTGGTATCTAAAATTTCGTCTGCATCTAACTGAAATATCCAATCTCCTGAACAATTTTGATTAAGATGTTGTTTGTATGTTCCAAAATCTCCATTAAGAGGATATCCAATTAATTTATCAATTTTCTTATCAAATACCAAATCATTAAGATATTCCAATACTTCAACTGTCACCTTTTGATTATCATATTGAACAATAATTTCATCGGTATCTATTTTGTTTTCTATCAATAAAGGAAGTAAAGTTTGTATTTCCTTAATTTCATCTGCAACCGTAACTGCGTAACTTATTTTCATTTTTATAATATTTCTGTTTCGTTATTGAAGTTTTTAAATCCTAATTTTGTTTTTAATTTAGATACATCAAAATATAATTCTTTAATCATTTTTATATTTTTCTTTTTGTAGGTTCGATATACATCATATTTTTTTAAATCACTATTATTTTTAACTGATTTTTTGTAGAATGTTTTACCACTTCTATCAATTAAAATAGCTTTTCTACCAGTATCATATCCTAAATCATCATTAAAGGTTTTATCATTATCTTCAATTTCTTTGATTAATTCTTTAGTATATTTTTGGTCTTGAATATCATCATATAATTTTAAAAATCTACTCAATGGTAATTCATTTAATTTTATACAATGTATTAATCCTTTTCTAGTGTTTTTTCCTAAAACTAATAATAATGGCGTTCCTGCTGCACTATAAGATTCTGTTTTACCTGTATCTTCGTATTTGTAACCATATAATCTATAAAATGCACCATTTTTTACTTCATTAATTGAGGTTGGTATTTCTTTGTAAAAATATTGCCTATAATGATGTATTTGATTCATATTAGTTTAATGTTGGTAAATTCAATGGTATGAATTGTTTTATTGTTGGAACATATTGAGTTAAAATTGTATCAAATAATTTAGTCATTTGTTCTAAACTAAAATTCTGTTTGTTTTGTTTACCTAATTGAAATGATGCGATTTTATATTTATCGTAGTTCTTATAAATATCTTTTAATTTAGTAATTGCACTACTATAATTTACATAAAACCACTTACTACTTTGTATAATAAATTGATTTTGTGCCGATGGATGAACATCTTTTAATTCACCCTCTAATAATACTGCACCACTCTTTAAGAAATCTAAATGTCCACTCCAATTAGAAGCAATCACCGGCTTACCAGTCAAACTAAATTCTAAAAGAGGTCTACCGAATCCTTCACCATGTGTAAAAGATACCATTGCTTTAACTTTTGGATTTTCGTATAACCCATGCATTTCATCTTCGGTAAACTCACCATGTAATAAATAAATTGGAGGACAACTTGTACCAAACTCTTTAGTAAGTTGTTCAATTCTGCCCGCCATATCCTCTCTATCTCTAACACTAAATCCTGCTGATGATGTTTTTAATACTAATGCCGGAGCGTTCTTTTGTCCACCAAATGCGTGACAAAATGTTTTAATCGTCATACCAACATCTTTTCTGTCATGTCCTAATTCACCTTGTAACCAGTGACCTGTAAATAGAAATGCAAAATCTTCTTTGATTTGGTCTAATTCAGTAATAGTTGGAACATCACTTGCTCCAAATGTTTCATTATTAAATCCTTCAAAAAGAACTTCAATTGGTTTTACAATTTTAAACGTATTCATTACCTGTTGTGTTACATTATTTTTTTCCACATAAGTAGTATTAATTAATACATCTTTAGAAAATTGAGATGGAACTATAATTAAATCCATTCTATTACAACCATGTATCCAATCAATAGGTGCTACTGTCGTTTCAATACCTGCTGTGATACCAATATTGTATGTACCCTTTGCTTCAAATTCATTTGGTACTGAAATTTGAATAAATACATCTGGTTTTCTATCAATAGGTAAACCAATTCTATCTATAATTTGTTTATCACTTTCATTATTAGGATTTAATGCATTCATCGGTGTATTTCCCCAACGTAATGATATAATTCTAATATCGTATTTATCTAAACTGATTAAACTTCTAACTAAATCTCTACTATGGTCACCATATCCACTACGGGTTGCCACCGGTCCTTGAACTACTAATAAAGGTTTTTTAATTTCTGCCATAACTTATTTTAATTTGAATAATTCGTATTTTTTTCTAGGTTTCCAATTTTGTAATGCAGTATCCATTCCGTTAATTAGGGTTTGGCACATATTTTGTACACTCAATCCACCAACTCCTAATGCAAAATCTCTACCCAATAAACCTTTATGTTTTCTTTCATCTCTACCCATATCATACCACTCTTTGATTTTATCTGCTACTTCTACAAAATCAATATGGTCTTCAAAAATATATGGTGTGGGAACTGAACCTGTGAATGAACGAGATGTTGACCAAACTGGTTTTACCCATTCTCCATGTTTTAATTTATCTTTCCATAATCTCCAATCATGCAAAGAACCCCATTTAACATAATCAGATGGTCTTGTGTAATCCCAATTTCCACCAACTTCATCATTTTGAAATAAGAACCCACATTGATCTTGCATACCACCAGTTACATTTACGATAATAGGTGTTCCTGCCATAATACTTTCTGCAGTTGCTAATCCAAATCCTTCATTAGAAGCTAAGTTAATTGTAACATCTGCTAAATTGTAAAGATAGTTTAATTCGGTTTCACTCCATCTACCACTATCAAATATTACATTTATTTCAGGTGCATTATCTGCAATTACTTTAGGTAAATCTGTTCCGTTTTCATCTACTGGTTGTGTATGCATTAACAATACTGTCTTTGCTGCTTGTTCAGCAGTAAGCTTTGCTACAAATTCTTTAAATGCATAGATAACTTCAATAGGTTGTTTTCTTCTGATATTTCGGTTGCTCCAATATAATACGAAATCATATGTTTTATCACCGAATATTTTTTGTTTGAACTCTTGAGGTACGTCTACTACGTTATAATCATTTGGATTAATACCATGTGGTACATAACTTACTTGCCAAGGTTCTGGTTGTTTCCATCTATCTTTTGTAGTTAAACTCCAAACTCTATTTGTAATTCCAAATGTTTGTTTAGAAATACAACCAATCCAATCACAACTTTCGTAATAATCTCTGTTGTATTTAGGGTCTGGTAAATCATCCCAAATATGGTAAAAGAAAATTGGTGTGTGTTGTCTAATTTCATGCTCAATATCATACAACCATATCCAATATCTTGGATCGGTAAAGTGCAAGATAGCATCTGGTTTTTCTAACTCTAATACTTGTCTTAATTTTTCAGGTGTACCATATCCAGATGATGGATAAATTTTTAAATATGCATCGGCTACTCCTGTTTTACCACGAACATCATCACATAAATCTAAAATCTTACCTTCTTCTGGATGGTGAACTGCTGCACCCAGTTGTACCCAATCATAGTGTTGTAGTGAACCCATTACCAATTGCTTACTCATATTAGCAATACCACTACTCATTCTTAAGTCATCCGCTAATAACAGGATTTTCTTTTTTGCCATAACTTGTTTTAATTATTAAAATTGTGAACCACTTTGTTGTAACTCTGTATATTTTGTAATTGTTGTTCGATATTCTTCGTTGTTCATATAAAGATCGATACTTCTATTAACCAGTTTTTGTAATGTAACCCCATCAGTTATTGTAAAAACTTTAAAGGATTTATACAAATCAGTTAATATTTTTACAGATGTCAATTGTGTTTTGTCTGCCATAACTTATTTTGTTTGTTTTAATTATATACATATATATAACATTATTTAAAAAAAGAACACAATTTTCTATCCTTAAATTCACAAAATCTACAATTTTTATTCTTTTCACCTGGATTTGGTTCATAGTTTGCATTCATATTATACGAACCATCCTCATTAAATACCGAATTAATAAACTCCATAAAATCTTTGTACCCTCTCTTAGTTGTATTAGTTCCATGCGCAGGTACAAATACTGAAATATGTGGGATTGGGTATTCGAAATCTTTACTTACCTTTCTTTTGATAATGTGATATTCTACTTTAATCTTTTCTATATCAATCTTATATTGTTCTGCTAAGAAATATTTGTATAACAATAACTGATTAAGTTTTGTTTTATCTTTCTTCATATCCTTAGTCCAACCTCTACCACTTGTTTTAAAGTCAATGATATAATATTCACCACTTTCTTTATGTTTTAACAGAACATCTATGAAACCTAAAAAATTAATATTATCTTTAACTTTAAGATTTAACGTTTTTTCTACACCCACAAGCTCCCAACCTTTCTTTGAGAATAATCTATCACTATGCTTTTCAAACCATAGTAAAATCTCAATACCGTCCCCATAGAACTCCTCTAATTCTTTTTTGGTACAAACTATCGTTCCTTTTGGTGCCTTCTCTTGTTCCTTAGTAAAATTCGTTCTAAGGGATTCTAATAACATACCCTTAAGGTCTAACATATTTGCTTGCTTCTTACTTACTCCGTAAAAGACAGTAAGGTAGTGTTGTAGGACTTCATGCATTGAAGTTCCAAACACGGTATTAATGTTTGATGTTGAAGTTCCTAATTTATCAATATAGTTTAATTTATATTGATGTGGACAGTTAGCCCAAATTGTGTATTGTGAGTATGATACTTTTGCCATATAATCAAATATACGACAATTTCCACAATTTACCAAAAAATAGTGAGAATATCGATTACATATTATAAAAAACTATAATATGACCCTACTACCTATTAAGAAATTTTGTAATATGGGAGTGCCAGGTTGAGTTGAGCCACTCATCTTATAATTGAAAGAAAATCCAAACCTTTTACTTATTTTATAGTCGAAAGATGCACCTGTCAAAAATCCCATATGTCTATTAACCATTGTTGCTCCCGTCACACTATTCCAACCTATCGGTGCAAACATAGTAAATATTTGTGGTGATATTGTTAATTTTGGGCTATACTGATATGGTTTAGTCCAAAATACTACTGTCGATGTATTCATACTATAACCAAAACCACCATGTCCATTTGGTAAAAATAAATTAATTAAACCAACATTATATCCATAAGTTCCATGTACGATATCTGGTTTAATCCATGTATATCCTAATAAGTTCATATATGTTCCATTCAAATATGCAAATGCAGTTGAATAAGAATTGATTGCGTTTAGTTGTCCGTTTTCGAAATCCATTTTTGTATATCCACCACCTAATACAAATTGTTTAAGATTTGAATATATCATTGATGTTCCACTCCAACTTTCATCACCCGCCATAGATGATTGAGATATACCGACAGTTATTGCTGCAGAATATTTACCATCTGCTCCTTGTGCTGTTGTTAAGTCAGATGCTAACAATAATGGATTTAATGCTCTTTGTTGTTCTTTCTTTTTTTTCTCCTCTTCTTTTTTCTTTTCTTCTTCTTTCTTTTTTTCCTCCTTCTTTTGGTCATCTTTCTTTTCATCTGATTTTTTACTTTCAGATTTACTTTCGGATTTTGAATCACTTTTACTATCTGATTTAGTTTCTGCCGGTTTGTCAGAAGATTTACTATCCGAAGATGCTGCCGGTTTACTATCTGATGAAGAACTACTACTTGATGAAGATGAACTCGAAGATGATGAACTACTACTTGCCGGTGGTGGTGTATCTCCCCCACTACTTGTAGAACTACTACTTGCAGGAGGTGGTGTATCAGTTCCTCCACTTGTAGAACTGCTACTTGCCGGAGGTGGAGTTGATGCCGGCGGTGGAGGTGCTGCGGCAGTTGCTGCTGAACTACTTGCCGCCGAACTTGCACTACTACTTGCGGCAGATGATGCTGAACTACTTGCTGCCGAACTTGCGGCTGCTGATGCGGCTGAACTTGCGGCAGAACTTGCAGCCTGTGCTGCGGCATTTGTTGCCGCCTGTGTTACGACAGTAGTTACGACTGTATTAACAGGACAAGCCATTGATTGATATGTTGCGTATGTAGCTTGTAACCATGCTTGCAACAATCCCAACTGAACTTGCTGTGGTGTGAATGTTTGTATTTGATTGTAAAAAGAAACTACTGCGTTTCCATTTACATATGTTGTGGTTGCTTTAACCGTCTGACCCGTACACTTATCTATAAAAGTTTGGGTATAGGTTTGTCCTATCGCTTTATTTGCGAATAAGAATGTAACAATTATGAATAAACTTGCTAACCATTTTTTCATTTATATTAGTGTCTGCCTCTAAATCCACCTCTGAAGCCACCTCTAAATCCACCACCAATTCTAATAGGAACTACTACACTTGGTGCCCAATATGGATATAAAATTCCATTATAATAATAAGGTGTGTTTACATATACTTGAGTTGATACAGGAGTACCATCTGCATATGTTCTAGTTACAATTTTAACTTCTTTACCAGTACTGTCTTTTGTGATTGTTTCTGTAACACTATAAGGTCTTTCCGCTTGATAAGGTGCTACACAACCTACCATAAATACTACTGCTAATAATCCTAATACTTTTTTCATTTCTTTTCCTTTTTATTTTGAACAATCATTTCTATTTTATCATCATCTTCCTTTGTTATTGCACATTCTGCACAACAACCACCAGTTCCATGTGGTATATTAGGTGAGCCACTAAACATACTCATTATACCAGCTAAGAACAATCCTATGGTTTTAAATGGTTTCATATTAACAACCACACATTTTTAAAAATTCATCTTTATCAAAAATAACATGTTCTGCATTAAATTTATTAATCATATTATCTGCTATTTCTTTTCTATTTTCTTTATCCTTTACCATCAAAAGAAGCTCCGCTACACCGGTAACCATATCTCTATCGTTCTCATGTTCATCATATTCTTCTTTTATCAGGTCTTTAAGTTTTATCATATTATCTCCTATAATAGTGATGGTGAAATCCATGATGATGTCTTGGATTGATTGTAATACATGAACTTAATAACCCTACCACTAAAACAAAGGTAGATAATTTTTTTAATATTTCCAAATTATTTTTAACTAATTCTGTTTTTTTAACACCAGAACGTCTACTTCTCATTGGTCTTTTTTTCTTTGCTGCTGTTCCCATAATTATTTAGTGAATACACCTTTTTTAACCATTTTATTTAATATATTTGCACATGCTATATCTAATGCTTTTTTAGTTGCAATTGAAATAGTAGATTGATTGAATTTTACAGGGTCAACTGTTGCATCTGAAAGGAAAGTCAATTCTCTTGTAGTTTTAGCTTCTCCCAATCCGCTTGCTGCAATTATTGTTCCATTCTCTGCATCTGTAAAACGGACTTGTAAACCTATTCTTGTTACCATTAAATTTTTAACACCATTCTTTAAGTTTACTTCTTCATCTTCTGATACTGAATAATCATAACATTCAATTTCAACAAAGTAGTGTGCTAATCGGATTTTACCCCTACCATCGAGCTTATCTTGCGAAATACCTGCCTGCGAAGCTTGAAATTGCTTAACCATGCGATTTTTAATTTCAGTCTTATCTTCAGTAAATGTAAATCTATTAAGATTATCAAGATATTCCAATGTAATATTAGCCACGCCCAAACCAACCCTTTTTTCTTTAAGTTCTGGATATTGTTCGTACATTTCATCACTTATTCCACATTTTAATAATTGAATCGGGATTTGAGGTCCATCATAATTCATAAATTGTGAGATATCACTTTTTGTTTCAAACGATGCCTTAAACTGCTCTGTCTTTGTGGAACCAATTGTTTGACTATTTGCAACAAGACTTACTAAAAATACGCTTAATAATATAAATAATTTTTTCATACATTAATTTTGGTTATGATGAATAATATGATTTAAAATATCAATTGCGATATGTAAACCTTTAACTTCACCTTTTTTTAAATTTCTATATTTTGCAACTTCAAATTCATCAATAAAACCACTATTAAGTGCTTCTTCTAAACCATGTAGTTCTTCGTTGTGTGCTTTTTCTGCTAATTCTACTAAATGTAAAATAGCTAATTCAATCTCCTGTTCGTTGATTGTGTTTTTGTTTTCGTTTTGTAAAATTGAGTTCTTTGCCATAATGTTAACTTTTATATAAATATACATTATTTTCTTTATCTACTAAAATTGCTGATAGGTTTTCTACCCAATCACCACTATTAACATATCGTTTACCATTTATCATTCTATCCTCTGGTTGATGAATATGTCCACACATTACTCCATCACATCCTTTTTTAGTTGCCATAGATAATGCAGTTGTTTCAAAATCATTTATATAATTAGTTGCAGCTTTAACACCACCTTTTATTTTTTGTGATATGGATTGATATGGTAAATTTCTCCATTTTCTATAATGATTATACCAACGATTAAGTGTAAGTGCAAAATCATATCCTATTGAACCTATTTTTGCCAACCATTTATACTTTGTTATAAAAACATCAATAACATCTCCATGGAAAATATAGTAACTCTCCATAGAATTATGTAAGTTAAGAACATAATCTTCTCTAATTTCAATACCACCAAAATGGTTTCCCATAAATTCATGTAAAAACTCATCGTGATTTCCTCTTATCCAAATTATTTGAGTTTTGTTTGAAAGTTTTAATAGTTTAGATATAACTTTGGTATGTTGTTTTTTCCATTTACTACCTCTATTAATTGCCCATCCATCGATAATATCACCATTAAGGATTAAAAGGTCGGTTGGATGTTGTTCAATAAAATCTAAAAATTCTTCTGCTTTACTATCTTTTGTTCCTAAATGTAAATCCGATACGATTACTGCCTGATATTTCATGTCCAATAGTTGTGATGTTGTTTAAAGAAATTTGTGTTGTTTCGATTGATATAGCATTTTATACTGATTAAAAACATATAGAAAAATCCTTTATTTTTAAATCTTCTTGCCGATGTCCATACTCCTTTGGTATTATGTAGTTTCATTACATCTGCTTTTTGTGATACCCAATAATCTTCTGCAAATAAATGTGTTTCATCATACCCACCGGTTTTCCAATATGCTTCAGTTTTCCATAATTGAAATCCACCTATGGCAAATGGTGTTCCTAACCAATTACTCATTTTTTGTTGAATATCAAATAAACGAAATATCCAATTAAACCCTTCTTCTGTTTGAAATGGAACTGTCACCAAATCTGTATTATATGCTAAACATTCACCTAATACAAATCTATTTTGCAACATTATATCAGCATCTAAAAAAAGAATATAAGGTGTAGTTACTAATTTACTACCTTCTAAACGTGCTTTAGCTGGAAATCCACCTTCGATAATTTCAATATTTAAACAATACTTAAAATCTCGTTTAACATAATATAAAAAATCTAAGCTATCACCTTCATCGGAAGTATCTGCAATAATAACTCTAGTTCCTGCGAACCCCACTTGCTTTGCAATAAATCCAATACACTCATATATGTTATCCTTTTCGTTTTTACACGGTATTACTATTGTTAATAAGTTATTCATAGGTATAAATAAAAAACCCCCACTAATTGTGAGGGTTTCTAATGTTAATTAATTATTAACCTAATTCTTCAGTTGGTGCTGCTGGTGTTGTTGGTTCATCTGCAGGCGCCTTCTTACTGAATTTGTCTAAACTATCAGCACCCATACCGATTGCAGTTATAACCATTACAGCATCAACTAACTTATCAGATGGAGCGATATCTTTAGCAGAATAGCTATTCGCAATCATAGTGATACATAAAAATAATGCACCAAAAAATGCGATAACTGGTTTTACTGAAATTGCACCTCTTTCATCTTTGAAAAGGTCAATTACCCATTGCTTAAAAGTCATCTTGTTACTCCTTTGTTTTGTTTTGTGTTTTTAAAGACCATCTAATAAGAAATGATAATATTCCTATAAAAAATATTACCGTTCCTATTTGATAATATATTACCATTGAGCAGGTTTTTCTTTGAACTCATCACCCTCTTTCTTTTTAGGTTTTGGTTGTTCTGATTTTTCTGCTTTTTTTACATCTTTGTCAGCCGGTCCTTTTTCTTTAATAATAACCGTCTTACCACCAGCTGCTTGTTGTTGTGCTGGAATATTGATATTAATACTTTGAGGTTGAGCTTGTTTAGCATCCCCTTCTTTTGGTTTTTGTAAGTATGTCATTAAAAATGCACCACCTGCTGTTACCAATGTACCGACTGTACCAATAATAGTTTTTTTCAAACCGCTCATTGTACCATCATTGTGTTTTTCATTTTTAGCCATCACCTCTTCTGGTGTTTGCTCTTTTTTTGCCTTTGCCATAAATTGTTATATTTTGTTAAAATCTGTTATTGCCAATAAATTACCTTTACTATCATATACTGCTAATCTATAAGCTGCTGTTGGTAATGCTGCTGCATAAACCGTCAATATGTTATCTCCACTTACTACATCAGAAGTTGATTTAGAAACTACTCTATTTGCAATATCTAATATTTTTACAGTCACAGTCTGTGCTGCATCACTTTTAACATTCATCTTAACATCGGTTGTTACAAATGTTGTTTGTAATGCTACACCTACCGAAGATGTAATTGTTAATGGATTTTGTGCAGGATTAGATACTACTGAATCGATTGATTTTCTACAACTCAATGCGATTAAAGATACTAAAAATCCTAATCCTAATATTTTATCTATTCTTCTCATTTTAATTTATTATTATTGTTGTTTTACTTATTTTATTTTTTGTAACATCTTCCAATAACAGATATAAATATTTACTTTCTATCCCTTTAGTGTATATTTTCTTTTTATTTATTCCAATTTGTCCATTAAATCTTTCTCTTGTCACAACTTGGTTGGTAATTGTATCGGTCAAACTTAATGTATACACCCCATCTTTAGTTAAATTGAATTGTATTTCCTGTCCATTTGTAATACTATTTTGTGCATTATCAAATACATTATTAGTTTTTACTTGTACCGGTGCTACTAATACTTTTTGACAAGATATTATAAAAATGATACAACAAGCTATTATAATTTTAATCCATTTCATTAGTTTACCACCACTTTTAATTGTGTTCCATTTTGATTAACTGCATCCGTTGCACCTATTGATATTAACCCCAATATATTATCCAACTTTGTATTAGCTAAAAATGATAGTGTGTATTGTGTTGTATTATCCAAAGTACCACCATTTGTAAGTAATGAACCTACACTAATATAAGTACCCTTATCAGTTGCGTAATTAGTAGGTGAACCTTTTGTAGTGAACTTTACTCCATTAAACTTTAACAAAGAATTATCATAGTTTAATTGGAATTGTGTACCAACTAAAGATTGTGTCAATGGATCTATGGTAATATATGCGTAAATACTATCACCCACCATTTCAGTTAAGATAGATGCATTGATTTGATTGGTAATACTCGTTGATTTTAATGCCATTGTTGTATAACTATTCGATATAGGTGTTGTTGAATGTGATAAGTTTACATCACCTTTCCAAGCTACTGCTAAATTTATAGTATCAGTTGATTTACCTGTGTTTATATCAAATGTATATGAACTACCTAATGGATTTGTAAAAGTATTCCAATTTGATTTACCAATCATATCGTATGTTGATTGTGGTATAATTCTTAATGTTTTGTTTAGATTGAATGTATCTACCAATGGTTTTGCACCTGTCAAATTTTGTAATAATAAGAAACAATCATTTTCATCAAAAACACCATTTCCATCTATGTCTGCGTTTTGATATTGAATACCATATGTAAAAGATGTTCCAGTTTGATTACCGAATAAACCTTGATTTGAATATTCTTGGAATGCTTGATAAACATCCGATACAGTCACAATACTATTATACAATGTTGTTAAATTGTTTGTGGTTGATACTGATATTGTCTGTGGTTTGTATATTTGATTTGCTGTAAATCCTACATTACAAGAGAATGCATAATTATTATATCCGGCATTTCTTATATTTGAATTATATGTTGAACTACCATCGGTTACTTTTGTTAATGTTGATGGAATAGTATAATGTGCCCAATAGATATCACTACTTTGATATGTTACCGGTCCATTATATACATCCAATATTGAAACACTATTAACTGTCGATGGTGTTGTGTTGCCAAATTCTCTTAAATCTATATAAAGAGTTGTTGTTCCATTAGATATATTCACATAACTCCATTCGGTTTGTCCGGCGGTAATTCCTGCTTTATATCCATTTACAATTTTATTACTATCTAATTGATTTGTAATATCAACCGTACCTGTTGAACTCAATGTATTTCCTACTGAAAATTTAGTTGCATCTATATTTGTATTGAAATTAAAATCAACCAATCCCTTTTTAGTTGGTGATGCAGGTGGAGTTGAATATACTTCATCTCCTTGAGTTGTGTATGTTGTTTGTGAAGGTCTTTTCCAAACTAAATACATACCCCATCCACCACCCCAGTTTTCAAATCTTGCCATAAAGGTATAAGATTGACCTGCGACTAAATTTACCGAACCATATCTATAACCACCAAATCCATGTGGTCCATAATAAGATGTTACAACATTTCCATTCAAAGAAAAATCTACACCATCATCTCCATCAATACCAAATATGTATGTTCCCGTTTCTTTTGGGACAAAATATCCAGTTATTTTAATACCAGTATAATTGGCCCCATTGGGAAGTCCAGAAGGTTGCCAACTACCATTGAAATATAATGTTTTTGCTGCTGTTGATGTTCCACTTGCATAAATCGTTGCACCCTTTGTAACATCAAACATATTAACAAAATCATTTGCATTATTAGCATATTGGCCTGCTCCATTACTAATAATATTATAGACCGTATAATTCAAATAACCCACTCCTTGAGAGTAGGTTATTATTGAACTAATTAATAAAAATAATATAAGAAGTAGTTTCTTCATTACTCAATATTCAGGTTAATTTTATTACCACTTGCATCAACTGCATCAGCCAATACAAAGAAGAATAAACCTGCCGTATTTGATAAAGGAACTTTTGGAGTAAATGTCAATGTATACGGAGTTCCTGTTTTAATTCTAGCAGTTTTAATCTGGTCAATTGAACCAAATGTTAATCTTCCGTTATTGTGAGTTGAAAAGTTTGTTATTGTGCTTCCTGCATCAAATGTTACATTATCCAAACTTAATTTAGTAGAATCATAATTCATAATAACTTGTAAACCTGCTAAGTTTTGTTTTGTTAAATTAGCAGTTAAAATTACCTTACCATTTACAATTGATGAATTGATGTTTAAGTTTGCCGTATCTAATGGTGCTGGGTCATATGCCAATGTTGCATTAGATTTAATTGAGAATGATTTAATTGTAGCAGAAGTTGTTGGTATTACTTTATCAGAATTTGTATAAACACCATTATTAATACTTACATTAATTTGTGCCGGTGATGGAGATTCATTAAATGCCATATCACCACCCCATGCATATACTGCGTTGACTGTTTGATTTGGTGAAGTTACATAAATTCTATAAGTAGGTGTGCCATCTAACCAACTTTGATTTAATAATCCACTATGCCATGCTATATTTGTTGCAGTTGATGTCGGGATATTTGCTACTGAACTCATATCTTGCCCCATTACATATGCAAATAAATAATAAGGGTCTTTTTCAGTAAATGCAGTATCACCTTTACCAACCATACCAATCATTTTTTCCAATTTAGGATATGTCCAATATGTTTGTGCACCGGTAATATCGGTTTGTGAAATGCCTAAGAATGCTTTATATGCATCTGCAACAGTCACAATATTATCCATAAATGTTTTTTGATAAGCTGGAGTAATAAATACACCAACACTATCACCCACTTTAATACCAGATGTGAATGTTACCATACCACTTGCATCCAATGAACCTACTTTAATTGGTTGTTGAGTCCAATCAATACTACCATCTGCTTTAACATGCATCAATTGAACATTGTGTTGATTAATATTTGTATATGTTGATGGATATAATACTTTAATAGTAAATGCCGATGTTGCTCCTGTGACAGTTCCTAATGAAAGTGTAGATTGTGTTGTTGTTACACTTGATATGTTTGCTCCAGTTGCACTATCCAACGCATATGCTAAATCCAATTTGTGAACATTTGAATAAGAAGCGATATCTTTTAATACAAATTTTTGAGTTGCTAATGTTCCTGTAATTGCTTTATCCGTTCTTTGAACTGTCAATTGTCCAACATTGTTTCCAGTTGTTGATACATAATTCCAAGGTGTATGTCCATATTGTCCATACAAATCAGTTGTTGCTGAATTTGCGTTTGGATTGAATATATAATTTGTCCACTCATAAAAATATGTTTGAGTAGAGTTACCTTGTCCAAATGTAGTGCTGTTAGATACCATACTCATTGCTGCTGAATTGTATTGATATCTTAACCACACATATCTTGCTCTGGATGCTCCACTCACATTATAAGTTACCGTAATGGTATCACCAACTTTCAAATTAGTTGATGGTGAGTAAGATTGGTTAATTACTAATTGACTAAAAGATGATAGAGATATTAATAAAAATACCCATACCAATCCTAATAATTTTTTCATTTATTTCTCCGATAGTTTTGTGATTAGCTTGTCACAACCTTTTTTAAGTGCATTACTTAAACTTGTTTGATTGAAACTACCACCTTCGTCAACTATCAATGTGCTCATTGAAATTTCAGATGAGGACTCTTCTACTATAACTACCTTATCCTTTTTACCTTGAGATTTTAATACACCTCTCAAACGGATAACAACTTCCTCTTCACCACTATGGAAAACGGAAATATTTTTCTTTGTATTTAAAACATCTAAAAAGATGATTTGAACTGATAATTTGTTTGGTGCATTTGGAGATAAATTATATCCCTTATCTTGTAAATATTCTTCTAAAATATTCTTAACACCAAATTCTAATTTTCTATTACCAGCTAACTTACCTATTTTAACTTCGTTAGTTACACTTTCTACCCAAATTTGTTCATCTGCATTATACCAAATGTTACCTGGACTATTTTTGAATGTTCCATCAAATTTCCAGCTAAATTGATTTGCTAATGATTGTTCTTGGCCTTCCCCACCAAAAAAATGCAAACCAACTGCATATAATGAAAAACATAGTGCAAATATAACCCATGCACCAAATAAACTAAGGATACCTATTTCAAAATAGTGCTTCCAATCAATTTTTAATAACTTTGCTTTCATATGTTAACTCCTTTTACCTATATAAGTATAAAGGAACATATGATTATTATCAGATTTTTAATTTTAAGGATGTTATCAATTTCTTTTCGATACCATATTTGTTGCAAATATTAAGAATTTGTTCTCTACCATTTTTAGTTGAATATAAAATTTCCAAATAATCATTTGCTTCTTTTGTTGAACATTTATATTCTTTAACAATTAAATCAACTATCCAATCTTCATAATCATTTGCTTTCTTACCTTTAATATATTTTAAATAATATTTTTTAGGTGGAATCATATCAATAAAAAAACGATAAAAATATTCATTAGGTAGAGATTGAATATATGGTTGAACATCTGCTATCCATTCTATCCAATCAGGATTCATAGATAGATATCTTTGAATAATAAAATTACCAAAGGTTTTTTTATCATCATCAGAAATATTTTTCCAATAATTTGGATCTTGATATTCGGTTACAGCTGAGATATGGTCAAATAAACCCAATCTCTTTGCTGTAACTTCGTTTGTTTCTTTTTTAATTTTCGCCATTATCTGGTCTTAATTCTTTTGGTAATAAATCTTCTAATACTTCACCACAATCAATACATAAATAAATTTCTACTGGAATAACTTGTTCTTTTCCACTTGCACTTGCTAATGCACTTTCTTTTCTAAAATGTAATCCAGGTGAGAAAAATTGTCCTCCACATTTACATTCAATTGCGGTTGTTTTACTTAAATCTGCTGGTGCTTGTTGTGATTGCCCTAACTTGCTTAAATCCATTGGTTGCATAATATATGTTTTATCTAATTACTAATAATAAGTCCATTTCTCTACACATAAAGTAGTCCTTATCTCCTAACTTAATCTTTTGTACTGCCATTTCACTTGTTGGTAATAATACTTTATCACCTACCTTTACTGTCATAGGAACTTTAACACCACCCTGTGTATAAACCCCGTCACCCGTTGCTACTACTTTTGCAATTTTGTTATCACCTGTTTTTACTGAATCTGGGATAATAATACCACCAATTGTTTTTTCAGTAACTTCGATCTCTAATAATAATCTATCTCCAATTGGTTTTGCTAATTGAAACTCTTTACTCATATTCTTTATTTTATAATGTTAATAATTGCTATAATTGTTGCCATAAAACATATTTCTTTATCTATAACCAATGCATCTCTAAATTGTCCTTGTGATAATTCTAAGATTACATTTGCTGTATTTCCATTTGCATAATCATCTAATCTTTCGTATAATGCTGAATAAAGTTCTGCAAAATCATTTACTTTATTATCCCCCACCAATTGTCTAATTTGTCCATATGCATTTCGTTTTTCCTCACCACTTGCCAAAATATCTACAATTTTATTTTTGAAATCGGCTTGCAATATAGTTTGTCTATCTACCTTTAATTCACCTTTAGATGATTGTAATTGGCAGGTATTCATAATCCTTCTAATATCTGGATAAAAACTACTAATAATATCTGCTACATCTTTAATATCATACTTAATACTCTCTTTAGTTAAGATATCAGTTACATGAACTGCCACTTCTTTTTTAGATGGTGGATTTACTGCAAAAGTTTGACATCTACTTAAAATTGGTTCGATAATTTTTTCATGATAGTTACAAGTTAGAATGAATCTAGTGTGTCTACTGAATGTTTCCATTAAGTTACGAAGGATTGCCTGTGCGTTTGGTGTCATATAATCAAACTCATCTAATATAATGATTTTGAATCCTTTGAAACCTGCACCACTTGCAAAATTCTTTACTTTATTTCGTACTGTCTCAACATTGTTTTCATCTGATGCATTTATTACCATATAATCACATTCAATTGTGTTTGCTATGATTTTTGCCAATGTTGTTTTACCTGTACCTGCTTTACCATAAAGAAGTAAATGTGGAACATCATTATTATCTAAATAAGATTGAACTTTTTCTTTAAGAAGTTCATTTCCTATATAATCGTTTAAAGTTTGTGGTCTATATTTTTCTACCCACAATGTGTTTTCTTGTTTTACTGATTTGTCTTGTTCAAAGAAACTCATAATTTATATTTTATTGTTTATTATATCCTCTAAGATAGTATTATTTTCTATATATTCCAAACATTTTGCTCTATTTATTGTGGATTTTTCCATCAATTTAGATAACATTGTTTGATATTCATCCTCTGGTAATTCCGATATACGAATTATATTTTGTTTTAATTTTCTAACTGTCAAATCAAAATTATCAAATACATCATTATAATCTATACCCAATTCATCCTCATATGTTTCAAACCCCATTTCTTTTAAAAAAACATATGCTACTTTACTACAAATTATAAATGGTTTTTCTATTAAAAGATTATCTATTGTTTTTTCTGTGATATTACAATAACCGATTGGGTCAGTTCTATATAATGTGTTTTGATTTGATTCAAACATTATTTGAATATCCGATGATAGAGTTACTTCATATAACTTAAGTGTTCCAATATGGTCTTGTATTCCTGCTACTAAATCACTCGTCTTAACTACATTTAAATCAATCTTATCTAAAATAAAAAATTCATGTTTGTATTGTGTAAGTTTATCTGTATTATTATGTAATGTTGCAAACTCTCTTAACTCTCGCATTCTATTTACATAATAATCATTTACCCTTAAATAAATGTTTTCTTTAGCGTGATTTCTAAGTGAGTTTAATAATTCAATTCTTTCATCTTTTTGAGGAAAATTTCTAATACTCAAATCCATTCGATATTGTTTTGGAGTTTTCTTAAAAATATCGTTACAATGATAATGTTGAAATACAATTCTATTTGAAATAAATTTTCTTAATAGAAATCCAAAATCAAATTTTTTATTTGCAAACTCATACCAAAGTGATGTAAAGAATATACAATTTGAATTATCCTTAATTCTTTTAATACTATCAAATATATTAAGTGGCTCTAAATTAGCAGTATCAAAGATATAATATTTACTATTACTACCATATTCTGCTATTCTATCCTGTAATCCATGTATATTGGAGGGTACTATGTGAATACCCTCCTCATATATTGCATCAAATTCTTTATCTAACACAAACCCATTCTTATTCAAAAAGTCAGTTTGATGTTCTTTTAATTTTTCACGTAGTTCATCACCTATTTCATGTGATGGTTCTAATATGATAATTTTAGAAAAATCATTCCAATATTTTGTATTGTAAAACAAAGCCCTATTAGTAGGACTATCTAATGGTCCGTGTAAATATATTTTCATATTATTTTCCAGTTGAACCGAAACCACCTTCGCCTCTTTCGGTGTTATTTAATTCTTCTACTTCTTCAAACTCAATTGGTGGGTATGGGATAATTATAATTTGCATAATTCTATCACCAACTCCATATAAAATTTGGCCATCTTTAGATAAAGATTTTTGATTAAAAGTTGCTTGTATTTCACCTCTATAACCACTATCAATCACACCTACTGAATTACTCAATGATAAATCGGTTTTGCGTATAGATGAACGAGGAAACACTAATCCTACAAATCCTTCTGGTATTTCCATTGCTAATCCTGTTCCGTATGTAACTTGAGTACCATCAAACTTAATTGATGTTGCTACCAAATCCATACCGGCATCTCCATCTTTTGCATAGGTTGGTATTACTGCATTTTCACTTAATTTTTTAATTCGTACTTTCATTATTATGGTTTATAAAATATAAAAATTGGTTCGTATTTATATGATGTTCCTTCTAATTTCATAGAGTTCTTTACACCACTTAAATCTACACCTGTCATCGGGCTCATTGTCATTCTAAGTTTACCTTTGTATTCCATACCTAAACTTGTAAGTACATCAATACTATCTTGTTCTAATGTAAACCATTTATCTTTACCCACTTTGATATCTGCGATGTTCCAGCAAATGTATCTATCATTTTTAAGATATTCAAATGCAGTTGTTAGGGTTGGCTTTAAGAAACCATCTCTCCAACTTTCATATGAATTGAATTTTTTAAATGATTGTGTATCATCATCTGAATATCTTTCTCTATCAAAGTATGGTGGAGAAGTAAATACAAAATCTAATTGTCCTTTATACTTTTGAAATCTAGGATCATCTGCTATTATTTCTGAACCAGTTGTAAAGATTTCATATGTATTCTGATGTCCCCAAAATGGATTTGCAACACCCGGTACTTGTGTATTAAAGAACTCAGCTAAGTATTCATAACGAGTCTTTCCTATTTCAGGTATTTGGTTTTCAGTATTAGGGTCATTTCCAATGTAGTGAATGTTTCTATCACCAACACTTAACGCTCCTAATATTCTACCACCCCACCCACTTGAAGGGTCATAGATATTGATTTTATCCTGTCCTTTAATGTGTTGAGTAAATCTTTCATAGAGATACTTTGCAGTTAATGGTGGGAAGTTTACGGCTGGTTGAGAACCCATACCAATTCGAAATGCGGCTGTTGCTTCAGGAAAAATTCTCTGACCCAATGGGTACACCCTGATTTGAATTGGTTGTTTGGGTAAATCAACTAAGTTATCTATATTCTCACCCCAATCTGCTGTTTTTAGGGATGCAATATGTTTATATTCTAACACACCACTTTTGTATAATTCTCTTACTTCATCTGCTGAAATTGGTAAACTTGGTATTCTACTATCTGCTTGTGATAATGCAAATCCCAATCCATCTTCTTTATCACCACTTTGCCATTTCTCAATCCACTCCTTACCAGTTGTTAAGTGTGAATTATGGAACTCTGGATTATCTTTATGTAGAGTTTTAGAGAAACGATACATACCATCTTGTCTTGTCAATCTTCTCATTTGCTTTGTGAATAACTCTAAATAGTCATCCGATGCAAATATTTCGTAGATAGATGGTTTTGGTTTATCATATGTACTACCACCGATAGCAGTTTTGTACATAGCAGGAAAGAATTGATTTACTGGAGTTGCAAACTTATTGAAATTGAATATTACTTCATTTCCATCATCATCTTTTTCCTCAAACTTAGTTATCTTATAACCTTGTAGTTTAGAAAAATTCTCAATGATTTCTGCTTCATTAACACCAATCTTAGGAGGAGCACCAGTCTCATCCCATTGTTTCAATGCAGTTTTCTTAAAGTTGGCTACCCACTTTTCGAAGTCAGGGAATGACATCTCAAGCACTTGTTCGTACTTGAGATTCATTTCCGGATCATAAAACCAATCACTTCTTTCGTAAAAATATTTCTTTGTATAATTCATTATGCTGATTGATTAACTGCGTCATGTAATTCATAATCCAGTTTAGCTAAAAGTTTTTGTGCTTCATCTATTTTACCGATAGATATTAAATAGGCAGATTCATGCACTGCTGAATGCCATTGTTGTAATTGATTATTCATCTTTTTATTTATTTTTATATTTCCAATTTGGATGTTTATCACTTTTTAAGAAATAATATGCTGTTGATTTTAATATTCCTAATTTTTTATAAGCGTGAGCTACATTTGGATAATCAACACCATCTATTATAACAGGTTCACCTTTTCCATAATTTGCATTATTTTCACCATGCCTATCTGGTAAACTTGCTTTCATATTTTCAATATGTTCTTTAGTTTTTTGTTTACCTTTATGTGCTGCTGATATTTTTTGTTTATGCTCTTCGGTTTTAGGTTTTGCCATAATCATTCTAATTTTTTCACTTTTATAATGATGATTTTCAGAAAATGATATTCTTGCTTCCTCATATGTGTTTCCCCATTTTGTGTTGAAACGATTACTCATCATTAAAAATGACATCATCCTATTGTAATTTGTTGGTTCTATAACATATAATAATTTATGTGCTATAAAATGTTCTTTTGCAGTTAAATAAACCAAATTGGTATTGCTGTTTGAACCTCCTTCACTTTTTGGAATTATATGATGTTTCTCAAGATAACAAGTTGGTTTATTTCTACATTGTGCATTTTCAATTAGTTGATTGTATATTTTTATGTAATTCATATATTCTTTTATATAAATATAAGAAAATAATATTTTGTTACACTTCTACTAAATAAAAATATTAAGCGGAAAGTTGCACTTCCACTAGGTAATAGCGACAAACGAAATCATCAATGATGAATTGAATGTGAGCTAATCCTTTTGTAGATACTAATAATTTTGCAGATGTTGCTTCTTTGTTAGCTGTTAAAATCTCTTTCAAATACTTTGCAGAGAATGAAATAGGTTTTACATCCGTACCATAGTTTTCTGCTGCTTTGAATGTAATTCTGTTTGAGTTTACATTTGAGTAACCCATAACGATATTCAAATTACCTTTTTCAGTTAAGACAGTGAATGTATCAACATCACTCAATGCGTTCTTAGCTTTGATGAATTTGTCAATAAACTTACCATCTAAATCAATCTCCACATCAAATGGTGGTAATGATTTTAATTCAGGAACATTTGGAATAACACTTAAATCAGCTAACTGATATGCTGCCTTAATACCATCTGTACCTAAACCTAATGCGATAGATTTGTCCTCTACCTTTTGAACTTCTAAATCAACATCATCACCTAATACTGATAACATTTTATTTAAGTTAGAAGTTGTATAGATACCTAACTCAGCTTGTTCAAAGTTAAAGTTATCTAAAGTGATTTCACCTAATACTGTCTTATCATCTGCGATAAAACGAGTATTCAATTTTTGTCCATCGGTAGTCCAAGCTACTGATTCAACCAATCCAGCTAAATTGTATTTGCTGATAAAACGGGTAATTCTTGTTTTGTTCATTTTGTTTATGTTTTATTTATATGTCTAATATACGATTTTATTTTCAATCTACCAAATTAAAAGGAGAAAAATTCCTCTAATTTCTTTGAACTGAATGATGATTTTTCCCAACCTAATGCTTTATAGAAATCATCCATTTTGTTTTCTAATTCTGCTTCAAATATCTTATCCACATCAATATACTTTTG
>TBL_comb47_HYPODRAFT_10000182_pt1 | contig 80059 bp, 76 predicted proteins | sample TroBogypolimnion_40_FD_10682 | JGI IMG/M metagenome (IMG submission 10682) | reverse complement strand
GCACCCCAATGACGAAGTGGAGAGTAGGTTGTTATACCTGCACATAAAAGCGGTGCAGCTACATCCAAACTAATACCATCAGGTATTTTAAAAACAAAATCCTCGACTACAACTATGTGAGTAGAATAGCCACCTTGTGTAAGAACACCATACTTATCTACTTTACCGTATGTTCCAGTATTACCCTTAATACAGAATTGTTCTTCCCCTTTTTTACAATTTACACATTCTCCACAAGAATCAACCATGCATCCTACGCCGACATGATCTCCAACAGAATATTTAGTAACTTGAGAACCTATTTCAGTCACAACTCCAGATATTTCATGACCTGGAACTAAGGGGTATTTTTCTTCTTGCCACTCACCATGAACATGATGAATATCAGAATGACAAATACCACAGTATTTAATCTCAATAAGAACATCTTTTGGACTAAGATCTCGACGTTCTATCTCTGTTGTTTTAAATGGCTCTTTTAGCCCAAAAACTGCTTTTGCTTTAGCATTAATCATATTTATATATTTTAATTATTAATAATATTTAATTGATATAATTAGTATATCAAAGATAAAGTGCATACTCTAATAAAGACAAGACAAAACTAAATAAAAAATCTATTGTTTTTTTGAAGCAGTTACAGAGGTCATACTCAGAGAGCCACCAACAAGTATATCATTCCATATTTCTATATTGTCTGACTCTTCCTTTAAACCCAACACATACAGAAGTGGCCAAAAATGTTCTGGTGTAGGTATAGCCAATTTATAATTACTGTTAGCATCATCATAATTATATATATTCTTAAAATGGCCTTCAAGTATATCCTTATTTATATCCTTCTGTATCCTTTTCGCCCAATCATATCCATAATCATAAGTTTCAATATTTTTAAAGTCTATTTCTCTCAAGTTGTGAACAATATCCCCACTCCCTATTATGAAAATTCCTTCCTCGCGAAGTGTTGAAAGATTTTTTGCTAAATCGAAATGTTCTTTAGATGATTTATTATAATCCAAGCTTATCTGAACTACAGGTACATCCGCATCAGGATACATATGTCTAAGTACAGACCAAGTACCATGATCAAGACCCCAGCTATAATCTAACTCAACTGTAGTATCCGAAAACAAGCTCTTTATTTCTTCAGCTAATTTTATACTTCCTATTGCAGGATACTCTATGCTGTATAATTCTTCCGGGAATCCATAGAAGTCATGGATAGTTTTAGGCTTTTCCATAGCTGTTACTTTTGTGCCTTCTGTTACCCAATGTGCTGATATGCAAATGATAGCCTTCGGCTTTGGTATACCCTTAGCTACTTTTTTAAAATTTTTTGTAAATTCATTATCTTCTATTGCATTCATAGGGCTACCGTGCCCAACAAAGATAACTGGCATTTTATATTTATTCATATACTTTATATTTAAGATTATAATGTCTTACCCCAAGACTCCATAGCATCGATAACTTTTTTTAATTTTTTTCCTTGAGCTGTAAGTGAATAATATAATTCAGACTTTTTTATTATCTTCTCTTCTTCTAAGCGCTTCAACTTTAAAGCCAAAGTACGACTACTAATACCATCAAGAGAAGTCTCTATTTCACAAAAACGCATACTACTTCCTAATAAATCACGAATAATAAGCATGGTCCAAGAGTCAGAGAGCAGTTGGGCTGTTTTAGCAATCGGACAATTCGTATGTATTGTTTTATTCATATAGACAGATATTATCATTTGTGCTGTATAATGTAAAGTACTTTACTTTGTAAAGTAACTAGTGTATATTAAGAATATTAAAGATAATTAAAAATAATCAATATATTGACTACAAGCATGCAACGTCGGTAAATTGATTGTTATAAAATAACATGAATACATGGAAAATAGATACTGCTCATGCAGAAATAGCGTTCAAGGTAAGACATTTAATGATATCAACAATACGAGGTATATTTACTGATTTTGAAGGTAATATATCAGCAAAAGATGATACCTTAGACGGAGGGACTATTAATTTCACAACTAATACAAATAGTATCAGTACAAATAATAAAGATAGAAATGAGCATCTTATGAGTGCTGACTTCTTTGACTCAGCAAAGTTCCCTACTATGTCATTCGTTTCTACTTCTATTAAAAGAGTAAAGAACGAACTGAATATAAAAGGTAATCTAACTATAAAAGATACAACTAAAGAAGTTGAATTAAAAGCTTCACTAAGTGATCTTGCTAAAGGTATGGAGAGTGAGAAAGTTATCGGAGTTGAATTATTCGGCAAGATAAACCGTAGTGACTTCGGGCTAGTCTGGAATGTAGCACTTGAGACTGGTGGAGTCCTCATAGGAGACCAAGTAATTATCGAGGCATTCTTAGAAATAAAGGAAGCTTAATATAACATAGATAAAAAGCCGTACCTTATCGTGCGGCTTTTTGTTTGCACCTATTATGGCATTTTACAGAAGACTATTCTGCTTCTATAATTTTCTTTCTTATTTCTTCAGGAGAAAAACCTTCTGAAGCTAGGAGCTCTTCAGCTGTTAACTCTTCTTGATCCATAATCTCTGATTCTGACTGAATGTCTGAATCTACACGATAAAGGTAACCATTAATTCTTTTCGTAGTTTTCATAATTAATAGATTTAAATTTATTTTTATTTTATTTTTGAAAGAACTTTTAGCACAAAGAACTAAAAACCAGCTTTTTTGAAAGCTGGTTTTTAATAATAAATTAGTGGAAATAGTTTTATTAACAAAAATCAACCTTCAAATTGAAAGTATAGAAATAGAAACTTCCCCAGAAGCTTTTATTTAAATTTTGATTTTTGTTAATATTTAACATATTTATATATTTACATTTTTGATAAATAAAGTCAAACAACTATTACCTATTCTGCCATTCTCTTTCCTGCCTACAAAGAAGCTTGTATCTATCATATTTATTCTCCATGATAGCCGCTACAACTCTTTCTAGCCGTATACCCTGTGAACCCTTAACTAGAACTAAATCCCCTTTCTTAATAAAACCTTCCATAAATTTTGCAGCTGTTTCTGAAGTATCAAAACTATAAAGATTCTTTTGTTTAAATCCACTTTCTAAAGCACCCTCTGCTATAAATTTTGATCTCAATCCTACTACGATAAGTATATCTGCTATTTTAGAAACTTCATTGCCGAGACTATGATGTTCTTCTTCTGTATATTTTCCAAGCTCAAGCATATCACCTAAGACTGCTATCTTTCTCTTGCCTTTCATTTCTTTAAGGACTTCAATTGCAGCAATGGCAGCAACTGGAGAAGAATTATAAGTATCATCTATAATATTTGATTCATTTATTCCTTTGATCAATGAAAGTCTTCCTGGTGGTGTATTATATTCACTTATATAATTTAAAGACATCAACAGATCGCAACCAATCTCTAAAGCACAAGCCAAAGCTGCGAGTGCTGAACCGACATAATGCATACCGACAATATTTGGCAACACAACTGGGAAAGTATGCCCATCGTGTTCTAGTTTAAAACTAATACCTCTTGTAGTCTCTACTCCATTCACATCAGTATTCATATAGATTGGATAAGTAACTCTATAAGTTGCATTTATATTCATACCATAAGATACCGTTCTTCGGTTTGCCTTATTGTGAACAGCATAGACTTTTTCATCGTCGTGATTTAGGATCAAGACTCCGTCTGGTTTTAACGCATAAGCTAAAGCGCTTTTCTCCTCTATAATACTTTCAACGCTACCAAAGAATTCTACATGGACAGGTTTATCAGGGAAACGAGTAATAACTACTATATCAGGAGAAAGCCATGGTGCTACATTATTCTTTATATCACCCGGTTTTCCAACACCAACCTCTAATACTAAATATTCTGGATATGAATTATTAAATAATATCAAACCAAATCCTTTTATAATATTCTCAATCCAAGCAACGGGATTACTCCATCCATTTGGACAGCCTAATATCGTCAAAGGTAATCCTATCTCACTATTAAAACTCTTTTCACTTTTTCTAACTTTTTTAAATTTAGATAGAATAGTAAAAATAGCATCCTTAGTGGAAGTTTTACCAACAGAACCAGTAATAGCTATTATTTTTGGTTTGTATTTTTTAATGACGAGTCTTGCTTGCCATGTGACTATAGTTACTATTATTTTTTTGAATATATCTTTCATGTTATTTTATCTATCTGGTGGAACATTATAATAATTTAATAAAAATTTTGTTATATTTACGAACGGTGGAATAAGTGTCTGGGATGCGTAGTTAACATTTTTAGGATTTTTTAGAAACATAAATACTATAAACTGAGGATCATACGCTGGAAAATATCCAAAAAATGAGTGTGTGTGTCGATCTGAATAATAACCTTTTCCGTTTTCCATAGCAACCTGCGCTGTTCCAGTCTTTGCTGCTACACTATAATGATCAAATTTTAAAGTCCCAGCATCATAAGCCTCAAATACATGCGTGAGCATTCTACTGATTGTAACGGAAGTCTCTTTCTTTATTATACCAGAACTTACTACTGGATAGTCTTTAAGACTAGAGCTTCCATCGTCATACCTTATTTGCTTTACAAGATGTGGAGTTATCATATTTCCACCATTTGCAATTACAGAGAAGGCTCGTACAGCTTCTACTGGGGTAAGAGCTATACCTTGTCCAAAAGATGCATTCGCATATTCAATATCACGAGGACTTTCTAGATTTTTAATAAGACCAGAAGTCTCATTTGGAAGATCTATACCAGTCTTTTGTCCAATACCATACGACTTCATATAAGTACGGAATTTATCATTACCCAATTTACTCTCTGCAAAAACCATCCCAGTATTTAATGACTGGTCAAGAACTGTCTGCATGTTAACAACACCTCGTCCCTTTTTGTCAAAATTAAATATATTTTTTTTATTGACAGTAACCATACCCTTATCTAAATATGTAGTTTCTGGTGTTACTGCTCCAGCATCTATTGCTGCTGACATAACCAAAGGCTTGATAACAGAACCAAATTCTAACACATCCTCCACCATTATATTTCTATAAACACTAGAATCATGTACCTCTCCAAACTTATTTAAATCAAAATTAGGGAATCCGGTAATAGCATATATCTCTCCTGTCTGCGGATTCATTATTATCCCTCCAGCTTCATCTGCTCCCCATTTTTCAAATGCAGATCTTAGCTCCGTCTCTAATGTAGACTCTACTGATGGTTCAATAGTCGTGACTATATCACCTTGTTTTTGATTATTTGTTACAGAATCTTTTATTCCTGAAAATACTTCAGCAAAAAAGTTAACATAAGCTTCATCCTTTGGCTTAGATAATACATCATTATAGTAACGCTCCAGACCATATTGTCCTACTTTATCATCTCCTTTATAAGCTAGAAAGCCAAGAGTATGAGCCGCTAAGCTACCTCCTGGATAAAATCTCCAATTATCTTTAAAGATAGAAACTCCAGGGAGCTTTAAATTATCTATCTCCGTAACTTGCTCTTTTGTAAGATGAGTTGCTATTTCTTCGTATGGATCATTTTTTTTATTCGCCTTAGACACAAAAGTATCATAATCCATCTCTGTATAAGGTTTCAGTGCCGCATAAGTACTGTCTATATCTTTTATATCCTTTGCTTTAATCGCAACCTTAAAACCAGATGAGACAGTCCCTGCTGCTACAAGAGTACTATCCTTTTTAGTAAAAAATATAGAACCGCGTTCAAATATATTACTTGCTGGAGTGGCATATTGTCTGTCAGCTTTTCCTTCATATAAATTTTTATGAAGTATTTGGAGAAAAAATAATTTAGAAATTAAAATTATAGCGAATGCAAAAATTAGCACGGAGACTATCCTTATTCTTGATTGAAACGACGTTAGGTTCATTAGCGAATAGCAACATGAGTAATATCACGAGAAGCGAAAATATTTGACTTTGTTTCTACAAATCCTAAAGATGTAGCCTTGGCTTTATTTACATCATTTAGATTATTTAAATATGTTAATTCTAATTGACTTATATTACTACCTAAACCTTTAGCTGTATTTTCTAAAGACTTACGTGCAACGATATTGAAAGTAATAGATCCAATAATATAAATATAAGCAACAGAAAGTAATAACAAAGAACCTACAAGGATTTTAAATATAACTCTTTGTGTATTGGTATTACCTACTATATCTTTTGTTATTGCTTTTGTTTTGCTCATATTTGATTCTATTATTAATAATTAAATTTTTTCTAATAATCTTAACTTTGCACTTCTTGATCGTGGGTTGTTCATTAGTTCATCATCTGTTGGTATTATTGGTTTCTTATTTAACATCAGAGCTTTTCCTTCTTGTTTCAAGTTCATAAATGCTCTCTTAACTATTCTGTCTTCTAAACTATGGAAAGTTATGACTGACATATGACCTCCTATTTTTAAACAATTAAAACCTTTTTCTATTACCTGTTCTAAATTCGAAAGCTCACTATTGGTTGCAATTCTCAATGCTTGGAAAGTTCTTGTCGAAGGATGAATCCTCATACCTTTATAATTCTTCCCAACTGCTTCATCAACAATCTTTACTAAGTCGAATGTGGTTTCTATCTCTTTTTCTTTTCGACTTTCCACTATCTTCTTCGCTATCTTTCTTGAATATCTTTCTTCTCCAAAACCATAGATGATATCAGCAATACTTTCTTCTTCCCATGTGTTAACTATTTCTTTAGCTGTTAAATCTTCATCTGTAGGATCTTTCTTCATGGTCATAAGCAATGGTTCATCCTTTAAGAAAGAGAATCCTCTACCAGCAACTTCAAGTTGAAATGAACTTATTCCTAAATCAAGCAAAATTCCATCTACTTGGTCTATTCCTAAACCCTTTAAAACCTTATCTATATCCTGAAAACCAGAATTAACAAAGATAAAGTCAGAAGGAGTCTTGCCGATTAGCTTCTCTGCTCTCTCTTTAGCATCAAAATCAAGGTCTAAACCAATAATCTTTATATTAGAACCATGACGCTTTATCATCTCAAAAGTATGTCCTCCACCTCCTAGCGTGCCATCTACTATGATGTCTCCTTTTTTAATAGAAAGACCATCTATAGATTCATCTTTTAATACAGGTATATGTGTCATATTAAAGAACTCCTATCTGCCCTAATTTATCTGCAAGGGCGTCAGCCTGTGTTTCAACCAACTTCTTGTAATCATTCCAAGCTTTCTCATTCCAGATTTCAGCGCGATTTTGTACTCCAATAACAACTACTTTTGTAGAAAGATTTGATCGTATTTTTAAATTTTCCGGGATTAGTATTCGGCCGTTAGCATCTACATCTGCTACTACAGCTTGACCAAACATAAATCTCGAGAAACTTCTATTGTCGGAGGCTAGCATTGAAGAATCTGATAACTTTTCTGAAACTTTTTGCCACTCTTTTATTGTGAAAATTGAAAGACAATTATCAAGTCCAGGAGCAACAATAACACTCTTCCCCATCTCCTTTCGGAATTTAACAGGTAATGACATTCGATTCTTATCATCTAATGTATGTGTGTATTCTCCAATCAACATAATAATGTTGTGAAATAAGGTTATAATTGATAAAAATATTTTATCCCACCGTATCCCACTTGGTTATATTATACACCACTTCATCCCACAAAACAAACAAGCTATCCCACTCAGAACTGTGGATAACCCAAATGCTTTTTAAGCATACAAAAAAGGGCTTAAGTTAAGAAACTTAAGCCCTTTTTAATTAAAAATAGTATCACCTATCCTGATATATTCATTAGTAGTAAAATTAATCAAATCACTAAATTTAAAAAAATCTATCCAATCCATTATTCATTCTCAATGATTTACAAAAAATATTTTCTCATCTTTTTGACTTTATTAATGAGTTAATTTTTAAAGAAAAAATTCTAACTCCATTGAAGTTGCTAGATACTGAGTTAGACTTATCAAATGATACATTCCATTTCTTTTGATACCAATTGATAACAATCTGACCCCGGTCTGTGTAGATAATATTGGGCTTATCCTTTGCTAGCTTATGCGTATACGCAGTTGTAAGACTGTAAGCTAAAGCAAATCCTTCTTTAGCTTTTTCATTAACAACATAATATGATCCTACATAAGCATCACTCAAATAAAAATCCTTAGTATTAATATCTTTATTAGCTCCATAAAAAATCTTAGCATTTTTAAATGCTTGATCTTCGTGAATTAGCTCGATTTTTTTTACTTTCTGAGCTATAGCAACAAATACCATAAAAATAAATACAAAAAACAAGAGTTTTTTCATTACATATAGTTTTAGTTAAACATCAAAATATCTTTATTTAAATGTAAATTACCATTATATATATTTATAGTCAAACCAGACATTAAAAATACAAAGCCCCGAAGCGAAGCTTCGGGGCTTTGTATTTTTATTATAATTATTTTAATTATTCTTTTGGCTTCATTATAGGAAAGAATATAACATCACGAAGATTCTTTTGTTCTGTAAATATTGCAACCAAACGATCGATACCCATGCCAAATCCTGTCATAGGAGGCATTCCATGCTCCATAGCGGTCAAAAAGCCTTCACTGACGTCCATAGCTTCTTCATCACCACCTTCTTTTGCTTTAGCTTGAGATACTAGCAATTCTCTTTGTATTATAGGATTTACAAGCTCGGCATATTGATTCGTTATCTCAGCCCCAGCTATGATTAGCTGGCAAACTTTGGCAGTACTATTATCATTTTGTTGTGCTAGTGGTTTCAAATCACCAGGAAAATCCGTCACAAAAGTAGGATTGATAATCTTTCCTCTAGAAGATTTTTTATAAATCTTATCTAGTAAATTTCCTCTTCCAAGTTTTTTAACTTCATCTTCTTTGATACCCCATTTCAATGCCTCTATTCTTGCCTCTTCTAAAGTAATAGTTTCAATATTTATATTTGCGTCTTTTTGCAACAATTCCCCAAAGCTAACTCTAGGCCAATCTACACTCAAGTCTACATCTACACCGTTACCTTCATTGTCATAGACTTTAAATATATTTTTATTTAATAAATCTGCAGCTATGGATTTAATCAAATCCTCTGTCCATTTCATATTTGTCTCTAGTGTTTGATAAGCAGCATACCATTCAAGCATAGTGAATTCTTGTAAGTGAGTTGGATCAGTTCCTTCATTTCTAAAATTTTTACCTATCTCATAAACTCTCTCATATCCACCTACCATCAGCATCTTATGCTCTAGTTCTAATGCTATACGAAGGACCATGTCCATATCGTAATCATCATGATGAGTATTGAAAGTTTTAGCCATGGCACCTCCAGCTTCATTTTGTAGTATTGGAGTTTCTATTTCTAAAAAGTTTTTATTATCAAAATAATTTCTTATAAATTTAACTATTTTAGAACGTAATACAAACCTATCATAGACGGATTTATCCATCAATATATCTAAATATCTTTTCCTGTATGTCTCTTCTATGTCTTGTAAGCCATGCCATTTATCTGGAAGAGGAAGAAGGGCCTTTGTAGCCATAGTCCAATCTTTTATCAAAATACTTTGTTCACCTCTTTGAGTCGTAAAAAGTGACCCAGTCACAGATATAAAATCGCCATTATCTATAGTATCTACAAATAAATTAAAAACTTCTTCCTTTAATTCATCCTTTTTTAGTACAGCCTGGAGTTTAGATTCTCCGTCTTGTAATACTATAAACAATATAAAGCCTTGTCCTCGGACAATCATAACTCTACCTACGATAGATATATTTTTCTTTTCTGATAATGAAGCTAATTCATCAAAAGAATCTTTTACTTCTTTTATTGAATAATCTCGTGGAACAGAAGCAGGATATGGATTCATACCTACTTCTTTTAATTTATTAATTTTTGATAGTCGCGCAGTGCGCAATTCTTCTATAGATGCCATAGCTCTATTGTATATCAACTAGAGTATATTTGGCTAGTCCTTTGGGAGTGTTTATAGAAACAACATCACCTTTCTTCTTTCCAAAGAGAGCCTCACCAAGCGGTGACTTATTTGAAATTTTATTTTGAGTCATATCTGCTTCTTCTGCTCCTACGATACTGTAAGTTGTTGTTTCTTTTGCGCCTTCTTTTTTAACTACAATGCAAGTACCTATCTCTACTTTTGAACTTTGATGTTTCTTAACGACAACTGAAGACTGAAGCATGTATTCAATCTGATTTATGCGATCTTCTGTCTTGCCTTGATCCTCACGAGCTTGGTGATACTCTGCATTTTCAGACAAATCACCCAAAGCTTTTGCAGATTCTAATGCTTCTAATATTTCCTTTCTTTTGACAGTTTTGAGAAATTTCTGCTCTTCTATTAAAGCTTGTTTCTTCTCTTCTGTTATATAATTTTTTTCTTCCATATCTGTATTTAAAAATAGTTTCTTGTTCCTATTTTTTGTTAATTTTTAATAATTTATCCTTATTTTTAAAGCTTATTTGTTAATAGATCAAATGGCTAATATATCACAATTTTGATTCTATAATCGACAGATTGTAACAATTTTAAGGTAATAAGTCAAAGAAAATTACTTAAAATATTCCGGAGTGTATACACTCATATAGTCAACTACTTCACTCATAACCCTCGTAGCATTTCCTGAAGCTGCCTTAGGTCCCCTTTCCATCAAAATAGCAAAAGAATATTTTGGATTATCATAAGGGAAGAATCCAACTATCCATGAGTTTGTATTTGTATTTCCCAGTCCGACCTGGGCTGTACCTGACTTAGCTGCAACTTTCACTAATGGTAGATTGAGCGCTGTCGCCGTTCCTTCTGTCACTGCCATACGCATACCGTCTTGGATAACTTTCATTGAATCTTTATCTACTGGAAATGTTTTTATCTTAGATTCTGTAACTTTGTCTCCGAATTTTAAATGAGGTGTTGGAATAGTTCCCATCGAAGCTATACCTGAAACTGCTCTTGCCATAGATAAAGGTGTAACTTGAAAACCATACTGCCCAATAGCTGTATTGTAAGTATCTCCAATTCTCCAAATCTCTCCTTTAAAAGTTTTAGACTTCCAATCTGGAGTAGGTACAACGCCATTTTTCTCTCCACCTACATCAATATTTGTCTTATCAGCAATACCAAATAACTTTGCATATTTATCAATATTCAATATACCTAAACCTTTTTGGCTTTCAAAACCTCCTCCTACTTCATAAAAATACACGTCAGAAGAAATAGCTATTGCCTTTTTCATATCTACATAACCAAAAGATCCATGATCCTTAAATATTGTTTTTTTATCTGGAAAATAAGGATTGGGTATAGAGATAGAACCATTCGCTAAAATTTGCTTAAAGGGACTTATTACATTTTCAGCTAAAGCTCCATAACCCAAAAATGGTTTAACAATCGAACCTGGAGCGTAGAGACCTGAGACAGGACGATTTAAGAATACTTTTCTTTTATCTGTAAAATATCCATTAATAGCAGTTTTATCTTCCCCTTTGGATATTGTATTTGAATTGTATTCTGGATAACTTGTCATTGATAGGACTTCTCCAGTTTTAATATCCATCAAAACTCCTGCACCACCTGAAAATGAAGCATTTTGCGCCATTGATACAATAGAGTCATACATCTTTTTCTGTATCCTACTATCAATTGATAATTTAATATTCTGGCCTGCAACAGGTAGAGTCACTACATTTTCTGATTGGACTACACCTTTTACGTCTGTCTCAGTGATGCGAACACCATTTACACCTGTTAGATCTTTATTGTAAGATTTTTCTACTCCATCTTTACCTATAAATGTATCTTGCCAGTAATTACCTTGAGAATCCTTGGCTGGAGAACTGACATACCCTAAAAGTAAACTAAAACCTGGATCAGAAAAATAAGACCTCGTTGGTGAAGATAATTTATTTAAATCTTCTTTATTCCAATTATTCCAAGCAAGTAAAACATCATTCCTGTCGTATATAAGGCCTCTATCTGCAAATATAGGCTGCTTCATCAATGTATTATTTTCACTTTTCTTAAAATAAGCTTCTCCTTTAATTATCTGGAGATATCCTAATTTATATATAAATATACAAGAACAAGCGAAGAAAAATATACCCAAGAAGAAAATTGATCTTTTAGGTATTGCTTTTTCAAGACGTCCTTCGAATTGTTGAGTATTGAAGCATGGTAAATTCTTCGAATCCAGAAATATTTCATCCGGAGCAACATCTCTTTTTATGTATTTATGATTTATATGAAATTTCATTTTTATATAAAATAATATGACGACGAATATACTGTGATATCAAGTAAAAAACTATTACACCAAAATAAAATATTAAAGAATTATTTAAAAAAGTATATTCCCTAGTCGTAGATATAACATAAAAAATAATACTTGAAATCAAAAACTCATAATAATTTTTAAAAATGAAAAGTCCAGCAATAGCCCAAATCAGTGTTATCCACCAGGGTAAAACAAATACAAATACAAACAAAAATATATCAAAAATTACCCTCTTCATACTAGTTTAATTATACTAGATAAGAGCCTTATTTGACAAATATTGTTATCTATTCTTTACTTTGCGGTATATACCTCTTATTATAAAGAAGATAATCAAAATAATTAAAAAATAGAAAACTATTTTACTACCAAAAATGAATAATAGGACTGAGAATAAAAATAATTTAATATAAGCTATCGGTTTCTCTGTCGCATTATCTATACTCTTACCTTTTTCTGTAACATTTTTAGCTGCTAAAACTTTTTCCCCAACTGAAGTACTTTTATTATTTGAATCAGATTTATTCAAGTCTGCAATTTTTTTTTCTGCTTCTACTTTCGTACTTGTAATATTTGCTAATGTATCCGTTCTAAAACTGTCTATTGAATCAACATTTTTAGAAATTGGATCACTTACGGCAGAAGGTATTATCCCGTCTATAGATGCAGTAGCCTTATCAATCTGACTTTTTAAAATATCAGTAGAAGTAGCAGGCTGACCCTCTATGGTATTTAAAACTACTGGTACAAACTTACGATCAACTGACGTCAAAACATTATTAACTGTAACTATTTCTTTCTTACCACTAACTGTTACACTGGGTGAAATAATTTTAGCAGAAATAGAATGATCTCCTGCTGTTACTTTCCAAGTCACAGATGCATCTATCAATTGTTGTGAAGGTACTACTACGTCTCTTGTCCCTAAAATTACATTTTGATCATAAAATTCAACCTTTGCAGATAAAGGTGACGCACTATTGTTCCAAATAGCTGTATATATTTTTACTGTATCACCCTCGTTTATAGTATCCTTACTATACCAAATCTGACCTGGTATAAAACCAGTAGTAGTGATAACTGTGGCACTAGCTGATGGAATAAATGCTATGTAAAATAAAATAAAAAGTACAAAATATTTTTTCATATCGTATTTATTTATTTGAGAGTGAATGTAGCTTTAACTGTCATCATAATATTTTTCTCTACTTTTGATGTGTCATAAGAGCCATAGTCAGAAACTTCATTTGAGTTTACAGACATAACCTGAACAACTCCTGAAGAAGCATTCTTTAATTGTCCGACAGTCTTTCCACTTGATTCTGCTAAGCTAGCAGCACGAGACTTGGCATCCTTTACTGCATCAGCAAGCATCGCTACTCTTTCTTGAGGAAGTTTTGTATATGTGAACTCTAGAGATTGAGTAGAGAAAATAACTCCTTTTTCTATTAAAGGTTGTATATTTTTAGCAACGTCAGCAATTGCATTTACATCGCTTGAATTTATATCTATTGTCTGACGAAGAGTATAGCTTCTCTCTGCTCCTTGAGGCTGATCATAGTTCTGATCCATAAAAATAGGAGAAACGACAATCTGATTGTCAGGAATATTCTTCTCTTTCAAAAATTCTTTTACATAAACAAGATCACGAGCTAGATCGGAATAACCAGTTTTAAGTGTACTTGCCTTTACTACTCTATTTAGAGCACCAACCCATTTAACATGATCAGACGTGACTTGCTTTGTCGTACTTCCTGTCACAGTTAAAGTATTATCTAGAGAACGAATTTGATAAAAAGTATAAGCACCAATAAACGCTGCAGCTATTATACCTAAGCCCACGAAAATTCTTGAATTCAAAAATATTAAAAATTTATTTTGTTTTTCCATATACTAATATTATATCATAATTATGATATTTTATTTCAATATAAAGTCACCTATCTTAAAAGCCTCCCCCGCACCCATAGTAACAACAATATCCTTGCCTCCCATTTTCTCAAGTCTTATAAGTATATTTTTCTCTAATTTACTAAAATCTTTAAAAGATTCTGCATTGTCACTATATTTATTAATTTCAAATTCTAGAATTTCTGAAGATATAGTACCGTCGTCTACCTCTCGAGCATAATATATAGGTAAAAGCATAACTTGGTCTGCGTCCTTAAAACTTTGAGCAAAATCATTCAACAACAACTTAGTTCTTGAAAATAAATGAGGTTGAAAAACTATCGTAATATTCCAGCCGTCTTCCTTAGGATATAATTCTCTAAATCCTTGTAATGTAGAAGTTATCTCTAGAGGATGGTGAGCATAATCATCATAGACTAAGACACCGTTTGGAAGTTGTCCCTTAAATTCAAATCTTCTCCAAGTACCAGGGAAATTACAAACATTTACTTCTCCTTTTTCTTTAGAAATTCCCACAGAAACTGCTGCCGATATAGCTGCTGCTGCATCTTTCTTATTGTGAATTCCTGGAATTTTTAATTTTAATTCATTGTTATAATATTCATGCCAATTAATTACTTTTGCTTTTATATTTTTGATAACATCTGCAATATTTTTATCCTGACGATTACATATTACAAACCCATCTTCTGGAACTTTCATAGCCATGGCATGGAAGGCGCTTTTTATATCTTCAATATCTTTATAATAATCTAAATGATCCTCATCTATATTTGTAATAACTAAAATGTTTGGATTAATCTTTAGAAAAGATCTACGATACTCACAAGCTTCAACTACAAAATAATCACTCTTACCTCCGATGAAATTAGTTCGAGAACCATCGTTATCTTTTAGTAAACTACCTACTGTAACTGTTGGATCATAATTAGAACCCCTCAAAATCTCTGCTATCATGCCAGTCGTCGTTGTCTTACCGTGGGTTCCGCATACTGCAATCGTATACTTATCACTACTTATTATTCCTAACATTTCTGGATAAGACTTAGCGATAAATTTCTTCATATTCGGAAGTCCGACTTCCGAATATTTTATTATTTTATCAAAAAGTTCTTTATCATAAGTCTCGATAGCAACAGTATAAACAACTAGTTCTGTGTCATCTGGAATATTCTCATAAGACTGACCTATCGTGATAGAAACCCCAAGCTTCTTGAGTTCATTGACCATTTCACCTTCTTGCATATCTTGACCCGTTACATTCGCACCGGCAAAAACCATCATCCGAGCCACTGCTGAAACCCCTATCCCTCCGATACCAATAAAGTGTACATTTTTTATTTTCTTTAAATCTAATTCCATAATTTTATTTCTTAGGCTTTATTAAAATATCTTGTTTGATTTTCTGAAATCTTTCAACCTTCTTACCTTTTATAAAAATATTTTCTAGAAACATTTTCTTTGGACGGACCCAGGTTGCCCCATCCTCTAAATGCATATAAATAACCATAGGCTCAATTGTCTCACTATGTATAGCTTCACCTAAAACTTTTACCTTAGTCCCCTTATAATGTTTATATACTGCTCCTATTTCTAGTTTTTTCATAAATTTATTTTAACTTCTTTAACCATTTATCTAATATATTTTTAAATTCAATAATATGATTCTCGTCTTTGAAAGTATGCGGTGCTCCTTTTATAATAATTAATTCATTATCTTTATTTTTAGGCAATAAATTAAAAAGAATTTCTTGTGTACTTAAGGGGCAAGTATTGTCATTACCACCAACGACAATAAGTACTGGCATAATTAGTCTCGAAGCATCTGGTGTGAGATCGTGATTTAGCTGTTCTTCAATATATGACCATGGTAATCTTTTTACCAAACCAGGTTTAGATACACTTTCTCTTTCGTGCCAACCTGTCTCTTTCCAATCTTTCAACATTTCAGGATTAAACTTTTCACAAGTTTCAAAGAACAATTTTCCAGATATTACAGGCGCCATAGCAACAACAGCTCTAATCAAATCGGGATATTCTTCTGCATATTGAATTACAGAGTATCCACCTAAACTTGACCCTGATAAAATAAATGGTTCTTTGTACCAAGATTGATTTTTGGACCATTCAATAATATCGACTAAATCTTCATAATGAAGTTGCATAGTTGCATCTTCATATTTACCCTCACTTTCTCCAATAGAGTTCGTAGCATCAAAATTAATGACTATATAATTATTCTTATAAAAAGTATCAACAGTAGCAACTATAGATACTTGCCCCTTGTGCCCACCTGATCCATGTTCAATAAAAACAAGCCCAGTTGGATTATTAGGAATATGTAATTCCCCAGCTATTTCTAAACCTTTTCTATTTTTAAATGAAAACTTTCCCATATTACTTCGCTTTATTTATAGCTTCTAATAATTCAGGAAATGCTAGCTGAAAGAAATGTCCTCTATCGTTAAAAATATGCAATTCAATATCTGGTAAATACTTTTTAACAAGTTCAGAATTTTTACATGGGACAATATAATCATCCTCTGAATACCAAAGATGCATTTCATCACACAAATTAGAGATAGTATTAATCTTACTAATATCAAATTCAAAACTCATTAACTTTGAAAGAGATTCATCATTTTCAACAAAAGGTCCGATAAGATGAAGCTGTGAAATATTTTTAATAAATTTATTTTCAGATAAATATTTTAAAAGAAAAGTCCCTCCAAGAGAATACCCTATTAGAATAGGATTCTCATCATAAATAAAACTAAAATGCTTTTCGAACCATATTTTCCAAGCATTATAATCAGCTTCGTCTTTTGATGGCATCACTGGCTTGATTAATTCATATCCATCTCCTAATTCTTTTGCCAATAAATCATTCCATTTTTCATCTTTACTATTCAAATCTATCTGATAGGACCTAAGATATTCATAAAAATCTTCTTTTTTCTCAAATGAATTACCACCTCCTATAAAAATAATTTGTTTTTTATTCATATATTATTATTTCAATCTTTTAATTATCTTCATGAATAAATCATTTCTTTCATATTCATTATTAAACATTCCAAATGATGCAAAAGCTGGAGAGAAGAGAATTGTATCTCCGCGCGTGGCAAGATCTAACGCAGTCTTTATAATACTATTTAAATCCTTACCCACTTCATTATTCATTTGTAATTTGTAATTTGTAATCAAATTAGTTGTTCCAGTACCAGGAATCATCACAATGGCCTTACAATTCTTGTTTACAACTTTTACAAAATCATCTAAAGAAAGCTTTTTGTCTGCACCTCCACAGATTAAAATAATATTCTTTTTGGTGCCCTTCAGGGCTTCTATACCGGAGATGGTAGCTTCTGGAGTTGTAGCATTGTTGTCATTATATATTTTAATACCCTTATATAACTTCAAAAGTTGCAATCTTCCCTCTAAACCTTTAAATGAAGACACGACTTTTTTTATCTTTGCTTCTGGTATATTTAAAACTTCGGCGACCTTAACAGCGCAAGCTAAATTCTCTCTCTGATGACTACCTGGGGTACTAAACTTCCAGTCAGATACAATCTTCTGATCAACAACGAGCAACTTACTTTTCAAATCTTTTTTATTTATAAAATTCTTCATACCTGGACGAACAACTAGAATATCCTCCTTGTTTTGATATTTAAAAATATTAGCCTTATCTTCGAAATATCTTTCCATACTATCTTTATAGTAATTCATATGATCAGGCATAAATGTTGTAAATACTGATATATTAGGAGAAATACTTGCTTCACCGAACCCTTGCAACTGCCAAGAATCTAGCTCACAGACTAAAATATCTGATTTTACAAAATCATGTCGCGCAGTGTCCATTGAAGCGCGACTTTTGACTTTTTTAAGTAAAGGCAATGTGGCTACTCCACGGAGATTACCTCCAACATAAACATTCTTCTTAAGAAATTTATCATTGGCTTTCAATATCTCGTATATTAGCGTTGTGGTCATAGACTTGCCTCTTGTACCTGTCACCCCTATTATCATAACTTCAGGAGCACACTTGGCAAAAAGTGAGACATCCATCTCAATAGGAATATTATTCTTTCTTGCTTCTTCTATGTAAATAGAATCAAGAGGTACCCCTGCAGCCTTCATAACCATATCTCTACCCTTAAAATCTTCCAATCTATGCTCGCCTAAAACAAATTTGATATTTGAAAATTTTTCTAAAGCTTTTAAAGATGTAGCTAATTGCTCTTTATTTTTCAAATCAGTGACTATCAAATCAGCGCCACACTCCGCTAAGAATTTGGTATAGCCTATACCCCTACCAAGAAGTCCAAGCCCCATAACTGTAATTTTCTTCCCTTTAAATTGTTGTTTATAATTTTGCATATTAATTAATTTCTTTTTTATAACAATCTTCACAATAAATTTTATACTTACCATGTTTTTCTTTTGGGTATGTGGTCTTCGTCATTTCTTTACATAAAATACATCTAACCTCATTAAGAATCCTTGGATTACGAGCATCCATACGAGCTTGATGACGACAATTAAAACACTTAGTAGGAATTGATAATTTCATTCTTTTATAAAAAGCAATTTCTGCTGATATAAACTTGTAATTATTACCACAGGATTCACATTTAAGAATTTTATTTAAAAGATTTTCATCATTATATTCTTCTGGATTTTTTGGTAAGTCATTATGAACACAATTTTCTTGCCCTATTGTATGAGGAATATTATCTTTCCACTTAAAACCCTTAGAAAGAGCTTCGTTCTTACTTAAAGGGGTATATTCGTTGACAATGGATTCATTATAACTAAATGGAGACATCCAAAAAGGAAAGAAATTACCCCAATTATCACTTTCTTTTAAGTTTTTAATAATAAATGGAACAAGTTCCTTATATTCTTCTTTTGTATATTGTTTATTCAAAATACAATACTCTTTATTTCTTAAACCATAACATCCAAAAATATTCTTCGAGTTATAACATGAATCAGAATAATAAACATTATTTGAATCTGTAACATTATGGCAGCTCATTAGATTACTACTCTTCATTGAGGCTAAACATTGATAACTGTATTGAACATCTGGATTAAAAGAAATATCATAAGATTCTATAAGTTTACCAGAAGTATATCCATATCTACTATTTTCCCCACCTTGTATATCAAAAGATTGTTCAACATTGTGTGCATTATATATATGATCTCCTGAAACATTATCATTATGAGATCCAAAAACAGCACGAGCTGGTATTTTTTTTCTTAATTCTTCTGTTTTACTTAATATATAAATAATACTTTTTTTATCACTTAAGGGATACTTATCTAAAAATTTTTTATATTCTTCTTTAGATACGGCTTGATTAAAAATCTGATATGATTTTTGACGAAGTCCTACACAACCAATACAGTTAGTGCATCCACGACAATCATAAAGCCCTATAGAATCTACACATGATTCACACTCTTGTGAATAAAGTAGCTTGTTTGAACCCAGACAATCTATACATTCGTAACAAAGTTCTGACTTGTGTACATAAAGATTATCTGTACAATCAGTTGAATTCCAAACTATGTGTCCATACTCACAGTTCTCATCACCAACACAACCAAAAACTAAATAACAATTATTTGATCCATAAGTAAAGTTTGAATATTCACAATTCTCACTTTTAGTATTCATCAAAGAAAAATGCGGCACTTTATTGAAAAGATTATTTACTTGTTTAATGAAAAGAGTAGATAAATCTAATTCTATAGCATAATCTATGGCATCCCAATCATCTGCCCACCATTCAGAAATATCCCAAACTGGAAATGTGACATCAGAACTATACATAGAAATAATCATCTTATTTGATTTACTAGATTGACGTTTATACAAAGTCTTAAAATTTCTAAAAAGAATTCTTTGTTGTTGACGACAATCTGGACAATTAAATGGTATTGGAACTTTTGTACGATCATAAAAAATATGATCATCTTGATCTATTGTAAATTCTTTTTGGCATTTATTACATTGTCTTATTTCTGTATCCATTTATTTCAAATATTTTTGTATTTCTTCCATATCATCAAAATGAGTTTGAACTCCATTTACTTCTTGATAAGTCTCATGTCCCTTCCCTGCAATTAAAATAAAATCTCCGGGTAATGCCAATTCACAAGCCTTCTCGATAGCATCATATCTATCAACTAAAATATAAACTTTATTTTCGAGATATGACCCTTCTATACCTTTTTTCATTTCGTCGATTATAGCTTCCGGTTTCTCGGTGCGAGGATTGTCCGATGTAAGTATAAGAATATCACTCATATCATAACCAATTTTGGCCATTATAGGTCTTTTGCTTCTATCCCTATCCCCTCCGCAGCCAACAACAGCTATTAACTTACCATTCTTTTTCATACCATTAGCCGTTTTTAAAACATTTTCAAGTGCATCTGGAGTATGAGCATAATCTACGATACCAGTAACACCTGTATCACTCTTTATATGCTGAAATCTTCCGGGAACTGTTTCAAGATTTTTAATAATTTCTTTCGCTTTATTTTCATCTTGACCAAGTAAAATAGCAGCAGCATATACTCCTAAAATATTATAAACATTGAACTCCCCGAGAAGTTTAGTTTCTAATCTATCAGTAAAATCTGCTTCTTTTTTTAAACTTAATCTATACTTATTCGCTTTCGTAGAAGAAAGCATATATTCCCCCCTACTGTCGTCAATATTTGCTATGGCAAAACCTGTCGCTGGTAATATATCAAAAAATCCTTTTTTTGCTTCACAATAATTTTCAAAAGTACCGTGATAATTCAAATGATCAAGAGTTAAATTTGTAAAAATTCCACCAGCAAATTGAATACCGGAAACTCTTTTTTCTGACATAGCATGAGATGATACTTCCATAAAACAATAATCACAGCTGCTGTCTACCATTTCAGCTAATAATTCATTTAATATTACCGGATTAGGAGTTGTAGGTGTAGCACGATTAGTAATAATAACTTTATCGCAGATCTTATCTGCAACCGTAGAAATTAAACCAACTTTATACCCCAATTCAGTAAATAATTGATAAAGAAGTGTCGCAGTTGTAGTTTTACCATTAGTACCTGTTACACCAACTAATTTTAATTTACGAGAAGGATTATCATAGAAATTACTAGCTATTATCCCTATCGCAGTATGAGTATCTGGGACTTTAATATATGAAATACCTGGCTTAAATTCTTTGATATCACTTTCATAAACAATTGTCTTGGCTCCTTTTTCAACAACCTCGTCAATAAAAATATGACCATCAATAACGTTGCCAGCTAGTGCCACAAAAAGTGAGTACGGTTTAATATCTCTTGAGTCCAATGAGACAGAAGAAACCCCCATATCGATATTACCGTGGGTCTCTAGTATTGTTATATCTTCAAGTATGTCGTTAAGTATTTTCATAATTATTTATTATTTAAATTTTTAAAATAAAATATTGCTTTTTCTATATCTTGATGAACTTTTTCTACTGTCTGATTGCCATTAATTTTTTTTAATTTTCCAAGAGAGTCAAAATAATCAACTGATTTAGATACTTGATCCTTATGCCATTTTATACGTCTGACTATATTTTTTTTATTATCGTCATATCTATCAGAACGTAGAGATCGTTGATATATTACTTTATCTGGAAGAGTTATATATAGTGCAAAAAAATTTTCTTTTTTCTCTGTAAGTATTTTCTTTAGAAGTTGAGCCTCTGGTTTTAATCTTGGATTACCAACAAAAAGTAAATCTTTGTTTTTCGGCTTATTATTTATATTTTCTAAAATAAATCTTTTCATTAAAGCAACGGGGGCAGGTTTGCCAAGTCTGGTAGTACGTCTTAACCATTCACCATCCTTACTATCTTCTTCTCCAAGTTTTCTCCAGTATTTACCAGATTCAACAGGTGAAAAATCATATTTGCCAAGTAGCATAGTTGCTTGAGTATCTTTCCCTGAAGCTATTTGCCCAAGTAGAACTAAATGAAAACCCAATCGTTCTTTTTTCATATATTCACATTCTAACATAAATGGTGGTCAAATAAAAACCCTTGTGTTATAGTACTCTAATGAGAATATTGGCTATTGAAACCTCTTGTGATGAGACAGCTATCTCGATAATCGAGGTTAAAAATGAAGGCAAGAAAATAAAATTCAAAATTCTAGGTAATGAAGTCTCTTCCCAAATAGCTCTTCATATACAGTATGGAGGAGTTTTCCCAATGATGGCTAAAAGAGAACACGGGAAAAATATAATAGGAGTCCTAGAAAAAACACTCAAGGAAGCAAAGATGTATAAAGTAAATAAAACTGCTCAATCAGACTCAAAGCTAGAAAATAAAATAAATAAATTACTGGATAGAGAAAATGAAATACAAGACAGATGGATGAACATCATGCCTTTTATAAAAAAGCCAAATATAGATGCTATAGCCGTAACGACAGGACCAGGACTTGAGCCAGCACTTTGGGTAGGTATCAGCTTTGCAAAAGCATTAAGCGTCTATTGGGATATACCAATAGTTCCAGTGAACCATATGGAAGGTCATGTCTTTTCTATATTTCCAAAGAAAACAAAAAACTTCACAGTTGAGATAGAAGATAAAATGTTCCCAATGCTTTCACTCCTCGTTTCAGGAGGACATACAGAACTAGTCTTAGTCAAAGATTGGATGAAATATAAAAAGATAGGACAGACTCGTGACGACGCAGCCGGCGAAGCTTTCGACAAAGTGGCTCGCATGATGGGACTTCCATATCCTGGCGGACCAGAAATTTCAAAATTAGCCGCTATCGATAGATCTGGTATGAAGCGAGAAGATGTTGTTCCAAGAAGCATTGCACAGGCTGTCGAGCCGAGCACTAGCAAAAAATCTAGCAAGATTCTATTGAGTACTGACGGGAATAACATTTCGAGCGAAATATCAGAAATAATACTTCCCCGCCCTATGATTTATTCTAAGGATTATGATTTTTCATTCTCTGGATTAAAGACAGCAGTGCTTTATCTAATACGTGATTTAAAAATTCAAAATCCAAATATTTTAGAAGATATAAATATCAAACAAAAAATTGCTAGAGAATTCGAAGATGCAGTTGTAGAAACTCTAGTTCATAAAACTATCAAAGCTATTAAAGAATACAAAATACAAACCTTAATAGTCGGAGGTGGAGTCTCAGCGAATTCATACTTACAAAAAACTATGATTGAAAAAATAAAAGATTTAAAACAGAGTAAGGTCTTGCCTTACTCTGTAAAAATTTACTTCCCTTCCAAAACTCTCACTGGCGACAACGCACTCATGATAGCTATAGCTGGATACTTCCAAGCCAAAAATAAAAAGTTTGCAAAAAATATAAATTCCATAAAAGCTCAAGGGAATATGAGTTTATGATAGCGAAATTAAAATAGTCTCTGAAAAATATCCGTGGATTTTAAAGAGAGCTATTTTAATGAAGCTATTAATAATAATTACTATTTTTGAATAATTATTTAAAAAGTGCTATATTTTATACATGATTGAACCGAATATAGACCCTAAATTATTAAAACCATACGATCCAAAGGAAACAGAGGATCGCATTTATAAACTGTGGGAAGAAAGTGGATTCTTTAATCCTGATGTCTGTATTGAAAAAGGAATTACAGATGTAAATGCAAAGCCTTTCACTATAGTTATGCCTCCTCCAAATGCCAACGGACGCTTACATGTAGGTCATGCTCTATTTGTGACTCTTGAAGATATCATGACTAGATATCATAGAATGAAGGGAGAAAGGACACTTTGGGTTCCTGGTGCAGACCATGCAGGATTTGAGACTCAGATAGTTTATGAAAGGAAGCTCGAAAAAGAAGGCCGGTCTCGTTTTGATATGAAGCCTGAAGATTTATATAAAGAGATCTATGATTTCACAATAGCAAACAAGGAATATATGGAGAATGATGTCCGGAGGTTAGGAGCTTCTTGTGATTGGTCTAGAGAAAAATTTACACTTGATCCAGAAATTGTTAAAAATGTTCAAATTACATTTGATAAAATGTTCAAAGATGATTTGATATATCGTGGAGACAGGATAGTAAACTGGTGTGCCAAGCATCAGACTTCCCTTTCAGAAGTTGAAACAGAATTTGAAGAAAGAACTGAGTCTTTCTATTATCTTCAATACGGTCCATTCGTTATAAGTACATCTCGTCCAGAAACAAAATTTGGAGATAAATATGTAGTTATGCATCCAAAAGATGAAAGATATAAAAAATATAAAGATGGACAGAAGATAGAATTAGAATGGATCAATGGTTCTATCACAACCACTGTTATAAAAGATGAAAGTGTCGATATGGAATTCGGTACAGGAGTTATGACTATCACTCCATGGCATGACCAAGTCGACTTTGAAATTGCAGAAAGGCATAATCTAGATAAAGAACAAATAATAGACTGGAAAGGTAAACTTTTGGCAATCGCTGGAGAATTTGAAGGTATCCACATATCAAAAGCTAGACCTATGATTATCGCTAAATTGAAAGAGAAAGGACTTCTAGTAAAAGTAGACGAAGGATATAAACACAATGTCAAAGTATGTTTCAAATGTAATACTATTATAGAACCACAAATTAAAGATCAATGGTTCGTAAAGATGCGTCCTTTAACAAACAGAGCACTCGATGCTGTAAACAGTGGTAAAATTAAATTTTACCCTGAGAATTATGAAAAGATCTTTCGTTACTGGATGACTAACACAATCGACTGGAATATTTCACGTCAGATTGTTTGGGGTATACCAATCCCTGCCAAGATATGCAACTCTTGCAAAAAAGGATACTCTGATTTGAAAGATGAATTAGTAAATTGTGAATGTGGAGGAGAGCTTCGTAAAGACACAGATACTTTTGATACTTGGTTTTCATCCGGACAATGGACACTGCTTTCACTTGGATATCCAAATGAAAAAGATTTAAAAGTCTACCACCCAACCAATGTCATGGAGACAGGACGCGATCTTATCTTTAAATGGATACCTAGGATGGTCATCTTTGCACTTTACCTACGAGATGAAATAGCATTTGAAAATGTTTATCTTCATGGACTTGTTAATGATGAAAAAGGAGAGAAAATGAGTAAATCAAAAGGTAATGTAGTAAACCCTATCGACCTTATAGATACTTTTGGTTGTGACGCATTACGTATTGCTTTAGTTGTAGGAAATACACCAGGTATGGATTTAGCTTTATCAAGAGATAGAATTAAAGGATATAAAAATTTTGCAAACAAACTTTGGAACATAACTCGTTTTGTAATGACAAGTATTGAAGATAAGAATTTTACAAAAATTAAACTTAACGATGTTGATCAAAAAGTCGTGGACGAATTTAATTTAGAAATTTCTGATATTACTACAGATATGGAAAATTATCGTTTCTATATGGCTTCAGAGAAAATTTACCATTACATATGGGATACATTTGCAAGTAAAATAATAGAAGAAAGTAAGCCGATATTAATGGGATCTGATGAAGATCTTAAAAAATCAAGACAAACTTTACTATCAGAAATATTAGAAAAATCATTAAAAATCCTTCACCCATTTATGCCTTTCGTAACTGAAGAAATTTGGGGTATAATTCCAATGGAAAATAAGAAATTATTAATGGTAGAGAAGTGGCCAGCATAAAAAATATATCTAATGAATCAACTAGTCAACAATCCAAAAACAATCATATACGCACTACTAGGAGGAGCATTACCTGCTATCTTATGGCTATGGTTTTGGATGTATGAAGAAGATAGAGATGAACCAGAACCAATAGGATTGATAGTTGTATCTTTTATACTAGGAGCAATAATAGTTCTAGTAGCTATGTGGTTAGAAAAGTTTACGATGGGATTCATAAAAGATAATACAACTCAGATAATAGTCTGGGCAGGAATTGAAGAAGTTCTAAAGATGATTGGCGTATCATTTATATTATTTGGTAATAATATAATAAGAAAACCAATAGACTATCCTATGTATTTTATAGCAACAGCTTTAGGATTCGCCGCATTTGAAAATGTACTTTATCTCATAAAGCCTATGAGCGCAAATAATACAATAGTAGGTATGATTACTGGAAATCTTCGTTTCCTTGGATCTACCCTACTCCATGCCATAGCGAGTTCTATGATCGGTAGTGCTCTCGGACTATCTTTTTACTTGAGACAAAACAGAACATTTTATCTTATAATTGGAATTTCTTTTGCAATTGTCTTGCATAGTGTCTTTAATTTTTTTATAATGAAAGGAAGCGGTGAAAATTTTCTTTCTGTATTTGGATTCCTTTGGGTCGTCGCGATTATTAATATACTTATATTTGAGAAATTAAAACGTATGGGACAGACAAAACCTGTCTCATAAATTATATATGATTAAAAAAAGATCATTCTTAGAACGCCTTACAGGAAGTATTAGATTAGAAGATGAAGAGGAAGAAACAGGTATTGCAGTCAATCCTGTAAATAAACTAAATTTACAAGGTAGAGACATAGAAGGATTATCAGATGGAGAATCTGAATCTAAATGGGAGGAAGAACAAGAAGCTGAATTAAGTCTAGATGTATACCAAACAGAAAATGAAATCATTGTTCAGACGATGATAGCAGGTGTACACCCAGATAACCTATCAATAAATATAACGAGAGATTCTATTTCTATAAAAGGAAAAAGAGAAGAGAACCAGTCTATAGATAAAGAAAACTATTTTGTTCAAGAACTTTATTGGGGAACATTTTCAAGATCAATATCCCTACCAGAAGAAGTTAATTTAGAAGAAGCAGAAGCAATAGAAAAACACGGGCTTCTAATAATAAAACTTCCAAAGATAGATAAAAATAGAGAGACAAAATTGAAAGTTAAATCAATATAAATAAAAAACCCGCAATTGCGGGTTTTTTATTTATTGTGCCTAGACCCAGATTTGAACTGGGGACCTATCCCTCTTCAGGGGAGCGCTCTACCAACTGAGCTATCTAGGCATTATTAAACTAATTTTGTCTATTTTGAACCAAAAATATATCTAGACAAACATTTAATTTCCTTGGTATGCATCTATCAATTTCTGAACCTGACTCTTCTCTCCTAAGCTTTTATTTACATTACTTATTTTATTTATATCACTTGCCCCTACCCCTCCATTATATATCCCAAATATACTTCCTAGATAAGGTTGAACAAAATAAAATGCACCTAAGACTGAAAGAATTATAATAGACCAGTAAACAATTTTATAAATCTGATTCCATTTCTGGTAAAGAACAAGCTTCTTCAGCATTTCATTATTAGCCTTATTAACAGCCAAATCATCATTCAAAAGCTTTTTTATATCTTCATCCATTGGGTATACTTTATCATATTTAAATGAAAAATAAAAGGTGCCCCCGGCCAGACCGCGGTTACGCTTATCGAACCTTACAGGTTCAGTACACCTTTCGCGTATTTTAAAATAATAATTTTAAAATCCAAGCTCAAGGTCTTCGATTCTGGCACACAAGCAAAGAAGTTTGCTTGTTCGGGCACACACTCAAAAATATCTTTAAAAAGATATTTTTGAGTGTGTGCCCCCGGCCAGAATCGAACTGACATCTATCCCTTAGGACGGGACTGTTCTATCCATTGAACTACGAGGGCAAAATAAAAGCACCGATGAAGGTGCTTTTATAATACCCTATTATCTTACAAAAAACTACTCTTTAATGCCTAGTTTTTCAACGATCTGAGGTTTGTTAAAACCAACAATTATCTTATCGTCTATAACTATAACCGGCACTCCCATCTGACCACTCTTATCCATCATTTCTTTTCTCTTCTCAAGATTAGTTGAAACATCATAATCAACAAATTCTACATTTTTCTCTTTGAAAAAATCTTTCGCCATATGACAAAAATGACATGTAGGTGTGCTATAAACTGTTACTTTACTCATAAATATTTTTTAATTAATTAATAATTCAAAACTGTTTTTAGTATATCATATTAAAAAAATATGCAACATCTTGACATGAAATATTCACAAGTCAATAAAACTAGATTTAAGTCAATGTGCGGAATACGGGAATCGAACCCGTGTCTCAACCTTGGGAAGGTCGCATATTACCATTATACTAACCCCGCAATAATACTATTTATTAAACATATCCTTTAGCCACTCAAAAAAACCATGTTTACTTTCCACTTCTACAGATGGTGCTACATTTTTTTCTTCATCTACAATAGTTACCATTTTCTCATCTGGTTTTACTACTTGATATTTATCTCTGATTGTTTCTTCTACACCCTCATCTGTCTTTAACTTCTCAATATCTGAATTGAGGCTTTTTTCCCTAGCTCTAAGAGTCTCGATATTAGACAATATTAGATCCTTTTTTCTAGCTGTCTCCCTTTCCTTTGTCGCTAGACCAATCATATTATATGCAAATAAGACTAAAACACAAAAAAGTAACAATAACACCAAAGGTGAATGCCAAAAATTATACTTATTTTTCTTATTGAATTCAGCCATATTTAGTGCTATTATTATAGCATGTTTTTCGGTCAAAAAAATAAGAAAAAAATAGAAAGAGTTTTTGCTATAATCTCAATACTAGTTATCGTTAGTATGATATTGCTTTATATGCCTATTTTATTTAGATAGGAAGCTTTTAGATTAATCATTGCTACTACGCATCATCTTTAGGAACACCTCGTGAGAGATGTTTATTTTTGCACTTGATTGCATCCTCTTTTTACCTTTCTTCTGTTTTTCTAATAGTTTTTTTTTACGACTCACATCCCCTCCTCCAACAACCTTACTTCCATGCATTAAGACATCTTTTCGGAAGGCAGAAACTGCTTCAGATGAAATAATCCTACCTAGTGCTTTTGCCTGAATTTTAAAAGCAAATTGTTGTCTTGGAATAATCTTTTGTAATTTTTCCACTTGATACTTTGCTTCGTCTTCAACCCTTCTCCTAGAGACTACACGAGAAAAAGCTGGCATGACTTCATTGGCAACTATTATATCCATACGTACAACATCAGCCTCTTTATATTCTCCTATCTCATATGATATAGAAGCATATCCAGAAGTTAGACTTTTCATATCATCAAAAAAGTTACGCATCAATTCTCGTAGTGGCATTTCTAAATCGATTGAAGATCTATTATCTCCAAAGTTATCAGTGCTTTTTATCGTAGCCTCATGTTCATATAAGAATGGCATTAGATAACTTGTGTATAGAGATGGTGTGATAATTTTTACATTTACCCATGGCTCAAAAATTTTCAAAACATTACCGTCATCAGGGAAAAGATGAGGAGAATATATAGTTTCTGATTTACCATTTCTTAGTTCAACTTTATAAGTAATAGAAGGCATAGTAACAATAAGCTCTAGATCAAACTCTCTATTCAATCTTTCTGCAATTATCTCCAAATGTAGCATCCCCAAGAATCCACATCTATAACCTCTTCCTAGAGAACCAGAAGATTCTTCCTCATAAGAAAACGAAGAATCAGATAATCTTAAACGACTTAAAGCTTGCTTCAAGTTTGGAAAATCATCCTGGCTTTCCGGATAAACAGAGGCCCAAACCACTGGCTTTGGATTCATGTATCCTGGTAGTGCATGCGCAGGTTTCTTTGTATAAGTAATAGTATCTCCGACTGAAGCAATTCCTGGCTTTTTAATACCTGTAACGATATAGCCTATCTCTCCTGTTCCTATTTTTTCTTTAGGTTCTTCTTCTGGTGAGAATGTCCCAACTTCAAGACAAATAAATTTCTCTGAAGATACAGCGAATAATAAAGATTCACCTTTTTTAAATTCTCCCTCAACAACTCGTACGTAGACTATAACCCCTCTGTGGTTATCATATTTGAAATCGAAAACTAGAGCACGAGCTCCATCATTTTTAGTAACTTCGAGAGAAGGTTCCTTAGGGGAAGGAATTCTTTTTATTATTTCATTTAATAATTCTGATACCCCTTGTCCTGTCTTACCTGAGACGAGAAGAATGGAATCAGGATCAATATCTAAGAGTACAGCTACTTCCATTTTTACCTCATCTACCATAGCTAAAGGAGAATCAACTTTAGAAAGAACTGGTATTATCACGAGACCTGAATCACGAGCCATCTGTAAAGTTGTAAGCGTCTGAGCTTGGACACCCTGAGTCGCATCTACGAGCAATATAGAGCCTTCTACAGCCTTTAATGCACGAGAAACCTCGTAAGAGAAGTCTATATGGCCTGGTGTATCTATCAGGTTTAAAATATACTTTTCATTATTTAAAGTATATTCCATTCGAACAGGCTGCATTTTAATAGTGATACCCCTTTCTCTTTCAAGTTCCATTGAGTCGAGAACCTGGTCTTTCATTTTGCGTTTTTCTATAGTACCTGTCACTTCAAGCATACGGTCAGCCAGAGTACTTTTGCCGTGATCTATATGTGCAATTATTGAGAAATTTCTTATAGATTTAATATCCATGAGTCTATACTAACAAAAAAAGCCTTAATTTCAAAGGAGGCATTTTGGTTATATTAAATACAAAATTATAGTTCTCCCTGCTCAGGAACAGTAATATTCTTGTCAGACAATTTATGACTCAGAGTTTTAACTATACTGATGAACTCATCATTTTTAAATAATATCAAAACAAGGATACCAAAGAATATTCCAATAATCCCAGAAACAAAACCTTGTAGAAAGACACCTAAAAATGTATCTAGATTGAAAATTTTACTTAGAAAATTTAAAGAAATATATGCAAAAAGACCCATAGTAACCGAACTCAATAAACTTTGATAGAAAGTCTTATAAAGCATAGATTGACCTTTCTTTAAAAAATCTTTCTTGAATAAAATCCAAATTAAAAAGAAATTAACGAGAGAACCTAATGTATAAGCAACAGGTAAAGCAAGCATTATAGTACCTGGTACATCTTTTACTCGTAAGACAGATTCTAATACGTTTAAAATTTGAGGATAATATCTGAAAACATACAATAAAATATATGTGAAAAAAATAACTAAAAAAGAAGAAAACATGTTTACAGCAAGAGGTGTTTTCGTTTTAGCTGCAGCATAATATCCTCTGACAAATAACAAAACTAAACTCTGGGTAACTAGAGAGATAATAAATAAAGCACTAGCAGCTGCAGTTAATCTTGTATCTGCCCATGAAAAAGTACCTGAACCTAAAATAACTCGGACTACCTGAGCACGTAAAACTATAATCAAAACTATAATTGGCAAAGACCAGAAAATAATTTGCTTTGCTGCACCTATGATGTGTTCAACAAATTTATCCATTTCTTTTAAAGAGAAAGACCGAGCTAGAACTGGAAAAGCTGCAACAGAATAAGAAATACCAATAATACCAACTGGAACAGATTGTAAATTAAAGGAAAAAGTAAAAAGTGATATTGACCCTGCTTTTAAAGTAGAGGCCATTGCTATTATAACCAGCAGAGCAAGACTATTACAAGAAAGTGCTAAAGTTCTAGGTAAGGATAATTTCATAACTTGAAAAATTTCTTTCCAATTTATTTTTGGAATAAATCTAGGAAAAAGTTTATGTTTTACTACGACAGGAACTTGAACAAGAAGGTGCATAATAGCTCCCAGTATAACCCCCATAGCTAATCCATAAACTCCAAAAATAGGATAAAAATAAATTATACCTGTCAAAATACCTACATTGTAAAAAATTGGAGAAAGAGAAAATATAAAGAAATTTCTAAATAATTGAGTGACAGAACCTATAAGATTTGATAACCCTATAAATATAGGAGAAAGCAACATAATACGACTAGTCATAACGAGAGATGCTATTTCAGCATTATTAAAACCAGGTGCTATATAGTGAGCTAAATATGGCATCAATAATGCAACTAGAAAACTTATTACTACCATAAAAACCATATAGGCACTAAACACATTGTTTAAAAAGTGACGAGCACTTGTATTATCATTATCTTTCTTAATCCTATCCATCAAAAACGGCAAAAGAACTGTAACAGAAGCTAGTGATGCAATAGATATATAAAGAAAATCTGGAACCCGAAAAGCAGCATAGTAAATATCCAAAACTCTTCCTGGACCGATAGCGCTTGCCAGCATTCTATCTCTTATTAAACCAAGTAACTGAGACAGAAAAGCGAAGCCGCCAAGTAATAAGGCGGCTTCGTTTATCCCGTTAAATTCTCTATTAAAGAATGTAAGAATCTTCTTTGGCATTATTCAACTTTATTGTTTTACTACTGGTAGCTTAGTATTTTTATCTATAGTTGCTTTATTTATATCTGTTCCAGTAGAAGGAACTACTTCAGGGGCAACAGTACTAGTAATTCCTGAAAGTGAATCAATGGCTTTTTTAATATCTGGATTTCCAGGTAGAACTTTATTTAACATTTTAAATTGAATCAAAGCATCAGAATTTCTTCCCGCCTTCTGATAAGCTAGACCTAGTAAATAATGAGCATCCAAGTAATTGTTATTAATCATTACTGCTTGTTCAAAAGCACCAATTGCATTTGTGTAATCATTATTATTATAACGTAATAATCCTAGTCTAAAGAATATATTTGAATCATTTGGTGACATTTGAGCAGCATTCTCTATTTGCTTAATAGCAGCTAGAGGATTTCCTTCACTTGTCTCAATCTGAGACAATAAGAGTAGTGCATCTGTATAGTTCGATTTAAGTTCAAGCGCTTGTTGGATTAATTTTCTTGAAGCTTCATTATTTTTCTTAGTAAATTCCAATTGTGCTTTTGCTAAAATGACAGAAGGATTGTTTGGTGATAATTCTGATGCTCTTGTATAAGAATTATTTGCACTCTCATAACTACCATCAACAGAAAGTGGAACAAAAGAAGCATAGACATTGCCCAGATTGAAAAGGTTGAGATACTGTTTAGGATTTTGACTAACAGCTGATGATGCTGAACTCTGAGCATAATTTATCAATTGCTGAAGGTTCGATTTTAAAGTATCTTGTGACATTTTGTCATCATTTACCATAAGACCTATCTCTGCTACATAAACCTGAGATAAAGTACGATAATAGATATCATTCTTATCCAAAGAAATTGCATTATTAAGCATTTTTTCAGAATGAACCAATGAATCCATGTTACTACTGACATTTAATCCTTTTGAGAAATATATAACTGAAGTAAACTTTTCTACATATAAATATGATACTGACAAAGTAACTATCATTAATACCATCAAAGAAAGAATTGCAAAGAAACTATTTCTAGGGTCATTTAAGAATGAAATTTCTTTTACTGGTATCACATGTCTATATACTAAAATCCCGATAAGTATTCCGCTAGAAACAAACGCCAACATCAGCATTAATATATTTGGTGTATATATAATGAAAGTTATCCAACAATAAAGGGAAATCATAAACGTCGTAAGAATAAAGTAATTTGAAAGAGGATCTTTGAGGGCAACACGTAGAGATTGAGTACCTCTGATTACTAGAATAGAAAAGAATGCAACCCAAGCAAGGAAACCTAAAATACCGGTAGTGACAATAAATGTAAAGAATGTACTAAAACCATTTGTGAAATCAGAATTCCAGAACATAGTATTAGCAATTTCTTTTGGTTGCCATTGTGCCCAAGCTATTGAGAAAGTATTAGGACCAGTTCCAAAGAAAGGATTGTGTTTTATTGATTTAACAGCGATCTGTCCTGTGGCCAGCAATGAAGGTCTGACTTCTGGAGCAGAAAGATTTACATATTTAGAAATTAAAACATTTAAGGAATTACTCCCAAGCAAGAATGTCAAACATACAAAAACAACAACAAGTGAAGCAAAAGGAAATCTTTTTTCTTCACCTCCACCATGTACTACCTTAACTCCTGCATGCTGTATAGAAACACTGTAAACGAAAATTACAATTGAAAATACACCGACTAAAAGCCATACTAAAGGTATATTTATAATTATTAGGAAAAACAAACCAGTAACCAACAAGAAATATTGAATTACAAGAAAAACCCCTTTTGACTTCAAAAAATCTAAAGTAAATAGAGATAACAATATAATAAGTCCAAAAATTAATGCAAAATTATTCCAACTACCTACAAGGTTTCCAGATGAAAGTCCCTGCAAAAATCCTGGAAAAAATCTATCAAATCCTACAAATATGTTAAACAATTCAAATATAGAAAGAATTAAACCACCCAAGAATAGAATTCCGAAGAAGTACCACAAGCGCTTCTCTGTATTGAAATACATAGTCGACAAAAAGAAGAGAATGAACAATATGAGCATCGATCCGAATGTCCCCATCTCAAAACCATTGCCGAACAAAGAAACATACATGGAAGAAGAAAAGAATGAAGATATCAAAAATACTAGCGGTATCACAGCTGCAGCCAATATCAATCTATCTTTTGGAAAGACAAATTTGCCTTCTCCGAGTCTCGCTATCAACCAGAAGAAAACAGAAAGCGTAGTTCCTATAGAAAGCAAAAATCCTTTACTTGCTTCAAGAGTCACAGGGACATAAGGTATGAAGAAAAATAATGAGAGAAATATTGTGGCTAGTAATGTGATAAACGACAACTTATTAAAAAATTCTATTCTTTTTGTTTCCATATTTTTGTAATATATTAATATTAATTTATTATACTCGATATAATCAAATATAACTAGATAACGATATTCACAATCCTACCCTTCACATAAATAATTCTTTTAATAATTTTATTTTCAACCCAAGGAATTACAAATTTTTCCTTCAAAACCAACTCTTTTATCTGATCTTCTGTAATATCCTTATCTACCATGATTTCACCTCGAACTTTACCCCCTACTTGAACTGCTATTTTGACAGTATCGTCTATCACCTTCTTTTTATCCCATTTTGGCCACAGGCTTTTATGTATAGAATTCTTCTCTCCAAGATTAGACCAAAGTTCCTCTGTAATATGAGGTGCAAATGGAGCAAGAATCTGAAGAAACATTTTAAAATCTCTAACTGAAATATTTTCAGCCTTTTCCATCTCATTTACTAAGATCATCATAGAAGAAACTGCTGTATTGAAACTCATAGACTCTATATCTTCTGTAACCTTTTTTATAGTTTTATGGAGAACTTTTTCGAGTTCTAAGTCACTTTTTATTTCAGTAGTTTTTTCTTTAAGTCTACAAACTTTATCGATAAATCTTCTAGATCCGATAATACTTTCAGTAGACCAAGGTAAACTCTGATCAAATGGACCCATAAACATCTCGTAGATACGCAAAGTATCTGCTCCATAATTACTTACGATATCATCTGGGTTGATAACATTATTCCATCTCTTACTCATCTTACGTCCATCTGTAGCTAGAATCATACCTTGATTCTTTAATCTCTTGAAAGGTTCTCTGAAAGGTACATAACCCATGTCATACAAAAAATTATTCCAAAAGCGAGAATAGAGTAAATGACCAGTTGCATGCTCAGCTCCTCCTACATACATATCTACTATATTCCAATAATCTATATTTTTCTTTGAGGCAAAAACTTTTCCATTTGTTGGATCCATATAGCGTAAGAAATACCAAGAACTACCTGCCCATCCCGGCATTGTATTTGTCTCGTATCCTTCTTTTATCCATGATTTAACCCCAGCTAGTGGTGACTCTCCTGTACCTATAGGCTCATATGATTTAACATTTGGTAACTCTAAAGGAAGATTTTTTAATTTTAAATCTGTAATCAATCCATCTTTATAATGCCTAAGTGGTATCGGCTCACCCCAGTATCTCTGACGGGCAAATATAGCATCTCGCATTTTATATTTTGTAACGATTTTCCCTCCAATCTCTTTTGTTATACTTAAAGCATCGACAAGAGGCTTATCAGAAATTTTTAAGTTAAATTTTATAGCAAAGTCTCTATCTCTTTCATCGTGTTGAGGAACAGCCATTATCGCACCAGTTCCGTAAGTTGCAAGGACGTAGTCAGCAATCCATACTGACACTTCCTCTCCATTTGCAGGATTTATAGCTTTTATACCTTTTAATTCAACACCTGTTTTTTCTTTATCATTTTTTGTACGATCTTCATCTGTTTTGTTCTTGATAGAATTTATATATAAATTAACATCATTAAAATTATTTATTTTGGATTCTAAATTTTTAACTAAAGGATGCTCGGGGGCAAGTACTACATAAGTCGCACCAAATATAGTATCAGCACGAGTTGTAAATACTTTGATTCCTAATTCATGATCTTTAATTTTAAATTCTATTTCACTTCCTTCTGACTTACCAATCCAATTATTTTGAATTTCTTTAATGGAGTCACTCCACGAAAGATTATCCAAACCAGAAAGAAGCCTATCTGCATATGCTGTGATACGCATGAACCACTGACGCATAGACTTCTTCTCTACAGGATAGCCACCTCTCTCAGAGACAATATTTCCCTTGTCGTCTGTGACTATCTCATCATTGGCTAAGACAGTGCCCAACTCTTTACACCAGTTCACTTCACTATACCCTTCATATGCTAGTCTGTATTTCATTAATACTGATTGCTTTTCTAATTTTGAAAAAGTCTTCCATTCTTTAGCAGTAAAAATTTCTGTATTCATATTACAAACTGCGTGGACTTTTCCATTACCGCTTTTTTCAAAAATAAATATTAGCTCATCTATCTTACGAGCTTTATTCTTTGTCTTGTCGTACCAAGAATTATATATCTCTAAAAAGATCCACTGAGTCCATTTATAATATTTAGGGTCTGTAGTATTTACTTCTTTAGACCAATCATACGACATACCTATAATAGAAAGTTGATGTTTAAAAGTTTTAACATTTTCTTCTACGGCTTTTCTTGGGTGAATCTTATGTTGAAGTGCATACTGCTCAGCTGGTAGACCAAAAGCATCATAACCCATAGGATGAAGTACATTGTAGCCTTCCATTCTTTTCATACGAGCATAGATATCACTTCCTATGTATCCACGTGGATGTCCGACATGAAGCCCCACACCAGAAGGATATGGAAACATATCTAGAACGTACATCTTCTTAGCCTTACTTGGATTCAATGTTTTATAAACACCATTCTTTTCCCATTCTTTTTGCCATTTCTTTTCTATTTTCTTATGATCGTAGTTTTTCATTATTATTTTTTTATCTATTTATTAAATTTCTTTACTGCTAACCAAATCAGAATTCCTAAGGCCAGAGCAAGTATCACGACTTTTGCTAAATTATCAGCCTGAGACCAGTAACGCATCGAAGCGATGATAAGTGAGAGTACTCCTCCCCAAGCAAAAGCAATAGACAGGATAGATATAGATATGAATCCACCAGCGATAAGAGATACTATACCGAGAATTATAAGAGTGATAAATACTTTTTTCTCATATACTTTTCTCGCAGCATCATAATTTAATTGTTTAGTATAATTCTGATCACAATAACCTTGAACTTCTGTCTTACCTTTTATATCAGGACTTGGATATGCATTTTCGCTCCATTGTCCCCCAACAGAAATACATTGATCTTTTGTCTTTATCGTTTCTACTACCTGCGTAGGCTTTACATAAGCATCAAAAACAGGCTCTTTATAGACAAGAGAAACAGCATAATTAAAGAACATATTCATAACAATAACAATAGCAATAATAATAGATATCTTCATAAAATTTGATTGTTTTGGATTGTTTATATTTGATTCCATAATGGGTGTATTATACCAAAAAAACTTTACCTTGTCGCAATACCTCGAAACCATCTTTTTTGAGCCTAATAAGGGTTGAAGGTTCCCCTATTTTTTTACCACCGTTTATATATAGATCTACTAAATCCCCAAAATATTCCTTAGCCTCCATAACTGTCTCAGCTGGCTTTATTCCTTCTCTGTTAGCACTTGGAGCAACGATTGGACCTATTTTCCCCAATAAATTGTATAGATTTTTATTCCTAGCGCCTATCACTCTAAAAGCTATTTCTCCTGTCCCTCTATGTATATATTTGTATTTAGAATTTTTACATGACAACAAGACACTTACTTTTCCAGGCCAAAATTTTTCCAAAATTTTGGCCTGTTCTTTGTCTATCTTTATTCCAAAAATATCCAAATCTTTCAATGAAGATATGAGTACTATCAAGGCCTTACTCTTATCCCTTTCCTTTATTTTAAAAATTTTTTCTACAGCTTTTTTAGAATATACACTTGCCACCAAGCCGTATAAAGTATCTGTCGGTAATACTACTACTCCATCATTTTTTAAAATATTTTCTGCTTTTTTATAACTGTCGTACATAAACTAATTTATACCATAAGGAAAACATATGACAAATAGATTAAATTTGATTTTTTAATAAATTATGTTATAATACAAAAAATTGATTATTCATTTAAAAACATTAATTATGTCGTATGGAACAGTAAATTTTCTGGCAGGTCCTATGGAGCTAGTAGAGCTGGCGAAAAAACTTAAGGCAAGATTTAAACTTGAAGTAAAATTAATGATTGATTTTGATCAAAGTACTGCTCAAAATCAAGATGTTTATCTTTGGTACTGGGGATGGAACGAGAGTGAAGTTGAAAAATCCAAGTAAGGAAATAAATCTTGGCAATGCAATATTAATCGCATTATTTAAAGAAAAGATCAGGAGCAATAAATATATAATTCCTGAGACCACAGACACCTGTGACTTTTCTCACATCTGTATCCACGACAAAGATAAAGAATACTTATTTGTTTTTAAAGTAAGTGTTGACGATGTTTTAAACTGGAGAGCTGAAGAATACTATTTAGAAGCTCAAACTGTTTAATTTGATGTAAAGAAATTTTAAAAACCGATTACTGTCATGCAGCAATCGGTTTTCATTTTAAATTTTAAATTTTAAATTTAAAATTCAATCATACAAATTAAATTATTAAATTCTAATTACCCTTCGAGTACTCAGGATCTCCGAATTCAAAATTATTAAATTTTGAATTCTACGACATCTCCATTCTTAACTATATATTCTTTTCCTTCTGTTCGGACTTTTCCTTTCGAGCGAGCTTCAGCATAACTACCTGAGTCTAGTAAATCCTTCCAGAAAACTACTTCCGCTCTTATAAATTTATCTTTGAAGTCTGTATGTATAGCCATACCAGCAACAGGTGCAGTACTTCCCTTTTTTATCGTCCATGCACGAGTTTCATCCTCTCCTGTTGTAAAGTAAGTATCTAGACCTAGGAGCTTATATCCTTCCGTTATAAGGCTATTTATACCATCATCACCCCCTCCTAGCTCTTTTCGGAACATTTCCTTCTCTTCTCCTTCGAAGTCCATGAGTTCATGTTCAATCTTGGCATCTATCACTACATATCTTGAACCCATGCTTTCTATATAGTCTGTAAGCTCTTTAAAAATTTCTGGATTTGAAGTATCTAGATTTTCAGCTCCAACTCTTTTATTGAGTCCATATATAAAGGGCTTCATAGTTAAAAGATCAAGCTGTTTGACTTTTTCTAATTCTTTTTCATTGAAATCTATCGTGTTGGCTAGCTTTCCAGCTTCAAGTGTCGGAATAATTTTATTCAAAGCTTCTTCTTCTAATATAAATTCTTTATCTCCACGTCTAACTTCTCGAGCGATATTATTCTTCCTTTTTATAGCTGTTTCTAAGTCAGCTAGTATTAATTCTAAATTTATTATTTCTATATCACGAAGTGGATCGATATCGCCCATGACGTGTAGAATCTCGTCACCCTTATCATTCTTCAATGGAAAGATTCTGACCATTTCAAGGATTGCATCCACTTCACGAATATTGGCCAAGAATTTATTTCCAAGTCCTTCACCTTCTGATGCTCCTTTTACAAGTCCGGCAATGTCTACGAATTCGATAGCGGCAGGGATAGTCTTGGCAGACTTAGAGAATTCAGAAAGCTTCCATATACGATCGTCAGGAACAGCCACGACACCCACAGAAGGATCTATCGTACAAAATGGGTAGTTCTCACAAGGCACACCCTTCTTTGTAAGAGCGTTAAACAGCGTCGACTTCCCGACGTTTGGCAAACCTACGATTCCGATTGATAGTGACATAGATAGAATATAACAGAAATATAAGTATTTTCAAACTATAATTATGAACTACTAGATCGGCGGGTGTGATTCTGTGAAGGATTATTTCCAGTAAGAACTTCTCTTATCTCTATCATTAATTTTCTTGCAAATGCATCCATATCATTGAAAACTTTCGGTACGACTCTTGTGACTCCTCTTGCTTTGGCTTCTTCATTCCAAGCTGATGTAGTAGAGATAGCGATTATTTTATTAGCATCAAACTTTTCAATATCAAGGACGTGGAAAGAGCCACCTAGTTTGCATTCTCTATCTAGGAGTATCACATCATAAGCACCTGCATCTTGAGGATTGATGAGCTTCACTACTGATTCTGAACTAGAAAGAACCGTCACATCAAAATCCATCGATGGAAAGCTACCTTCCAATGCATACAATTTAGCCATGATTTTACTCACAGCTTCAAAGTCATCTTCTAATATTAATATTTTATATGTTTTCATTAAAATTTATTATCTCTTTTTTAAAGAGAATCTTTTAGTGGCTCTACCTCCTCCGTTTCGTCATTTCCGACTCGTCAGACAAAATACACATTTTGTTACGGGGACTCAAAAAAGAATAAATTCTTTTTTGAGTCTTTCCAAAATTTTTTGATTAATAATTATATTATTAAATCATTTTTTTCAATCACATCCGCGAGATCCTAGTAATCTGATCTACCGCTATCTGAATCTCGCTATCATACATCAGCTTTAGTCGCCTCGCCGCTTTCATCTGTCTAACAGACTATTAGTGGAATTATGATTCTCTTTTAATAAGAATCACGCATCTCAATGTATTCTTCCCAAGTTATCACTAAACCCTTGTAAATGACCAATAAGGTCAAAGGGGTAAAATTGATAATCTTTGAAATGTTGTTTACTACTACTACCATACAAAAATTAGTTTATTTTTGTCTGCAAAAGAATTTTACTTCTTTTACAGTTATGGGTATCTCTCGAAAGATCAACTTGAGCGCAGTATAACACATAAACCGATTGTTGACAAAAGATATCGAATAATTTAGACTACCCTCGAATCAAGTCCTCTCACATTTATATGAAAGGCATTCGTCTATTTTTATGTTTTACATTAAAGATAGCGAATAATGCTCAAAAAATAATTTTATACAAATGAAAAAAATGTTTTTTTAATTTTAATGCTGACTTTAGGGTTAGCTTTATTTCTTATCACTCCTTTCTGTAACCAATCAAAAAGAGAAGAAAACATGATCAAATTCAGAGTAGATTCCATTGTAAAACAAAGGATAGATTCACTTGATCAGAGATTGAGTTTAGTTTCCGAATTAAGGACAAAAAAGCTTGAACTTAAAGAAAAAGTTTTCAGGAATAAAACCTTAAAAGAAATGGTTGATGAGATGTTTAAAGATATCAAGCACGAAGACAGCCTTTCAGACATAAGATTTAAAAAATCTTTGTATCAAAATGAATTGATTAAAAAATAATTAATTTAACAAACAAAAATGTAGCAATGATTATCATTGCTACATTTTTTTGTATTCTATTTCTTATTTATGATTATCCCTTTTTCTTTTAACTGCTTAAGTACTTCCTTCTTTATTTGCTCCTTACTTTTTCCTTTCATAGAAATTAGTGTTATTAAATTAAAAAATTCTCATATATTACTTTTGAAAAATAAACAAATGCTCATGCATTATTAATAAAAAATTTGCTTCCTTGGATTTATTAACCCAAAATCCTGTTGCCTTACAATTAAATTGTCTTTTAATTATATCTTCTTTTAATTTAAAACCAACTTTTAAAAATCTTTCCATGACTTTAAAAGCAAGAGGCTGATACATTTTATTTCTCCTAGTATCTCCTATTAAAATTGCACAATATTTGCCAGGTTTTAATACTCTATACAATTCTTTTGAAACTTTTTCTATTTCATCTAAAAAAGTATCTATCTCATGAATATTAGAAAGGTCATCCTTTAATTTTCCATCACTGTATTTAATAATATCTGCATAAGGAGGATGAGTTAAAACAAAATCAATTTCATTATCTTTAATAAAACTCATATCTCTAGCATCACATTTTATAACTCTTTGTTTTGCTTTATTATCTACTTTAAACTCTAAAGATTTCTTGGTTCTTTCAAGAGCTTCTTCATTAACGTCTATACAAGTTATATGCCTATTTAAAATCTTTGCCTCTATTGCAGTGGTTCCTCCCCCAATCATACAATCTAATAAATGATCATTTTCTTTTGAATATCTTAGTATCAGATTTCTAACAACTTCAGGAGACCAATTTCCTCTCCAATCTGAAGTATGGGTAGCCCAATTACCACGCCTAGGAAAAGCCCAGACAGTCGTACATTCCATCTCGAAACTATCTGGATGAAGTTTTAATTCTGTTTTCATTACCAATAAAGTTCTTTTAGAATTCCTTTCTCTAAAGAAGTTAAATTAAAAACATAATCATTATGATTATAAGTCTCCTCTAATGGTCTTTTTGTTGTATGCCAACCTAGACCGTCTGTAACCCAAATAAAATCTATTTTTTGCTCTTTAAGTTCTGTGTATAAAGATTTAAACTCCCCACAAACAGCTTTCAGCTTTGAACCACCTCCGTTATAAAAATTAGTCTCTATTAATTTTATATTTTTAGTTTTTGGATTAAAAATAGCAAAATCAAAACTCCTCTCTGATTTGTCTACCTTAACTATTACATTCCACTTTTCTTTAATTTCTGTGGCTCTAGCCTGAGAAATATATTCAAAACCTTTTTTTTTACAAAAATCTACAACAAATGCTTCAACAATTGATTCCATTAATTGACCTCCTCTATTTTTTCTTCCATTACTATCTAAACCAACCTCAACACCAATAGTATAATCAACTAAATTTTTTATCTTCTTATCTTTAAATAAATTAATAATTCCTGATTTTTCAAAAAATTCGTAATATTCTTCTGCACTTTTATCTTTCTTTGAAAAATTAAAAAACTGAGAAGTCTTATCCTCCTTATCATATATTTCTAATTCTTTTTCTCGAACAGCAAGAAGCACTGGAAATGCTTTTATTATATCTGGATTACTTGAATAAAGTCTTACAAATTCTTCTTTTAAATCATCCTTACCAAGTAGATAATTAAGCTTATTTAAAATAATTTCAATTTCAGAACTATTCGAAAAAACCTTATTCCAATTAACAAAATAGTCCCAAGTTTTAATTGAATTTTTAAGAGTTGATATAAAATTATTAAAGTCTTTTTTCATATTTTAATAATTAGTTACTAATACTTCTGCTATCTTCCCTCTCTTAGAGGCATCTGAGTTTATTGCTCGGCCAGCATAAACCTTATTGATTTTTATTGATTTACCTTTTATTTTAATTTCTGAATAAATCTGATTTATAAAAGGTGTATCAGAATTTGAAAGCATAACAAAACAACCACGTTTTGTAAGTTCAATAAAAATATCACGAAGTTCTATTTGCTCTTTCTCTAAAAAATCTTCTTTAGTGTAAGAAGTGAAGGAGGAAGTTTTACTTATAGGATAATATGGTGGATCGAAATATACAAAGTCTCCTTTTTTTGCTCTGTTTAAAACTTTTTTATAATCTTCATGTTTTATTATCACATGCTCTAATGACTTAGATATTTTTCTTAAATTTATTTCATCACAAATTAAAGGATTCTTATTACCTGCAAAAGGAACATTAAATCCTCCATGAGAATTAACTCTGTATAAACCATTGAAACAAGTTCTATTTAAATAAATGAAACGAGAAGCTGTTTCAACATCAGATAACTTTGAAACTTCTTTGGCTCTTATTTTTAAAAAATATTCTTTATTATTTTTATGTTTTTTGAGTGATTTAATTAAAGATTCAACATCATTTTTTATTACATTATAAGTAATAACTAATTCATTATTCATATCTGAAAGAAAAGCTTCCTTTGGTAATAAATCAAAAAATACCGCCCCTCCTCCCACAAAAGATTCAAAATATCTTCCGGACTTGGGATCGAATTCTTCTGGAGGATATAAATTCATTGATTTAAATTGCTCAAGAAGCTGACGTTTTCCCCCTACCCATTTTACAAATGGTTTTGGTTTTTCATTTATTGAAAATTTAGCACCTTCAATGGACAAATTCTTAACACTAGAAAGAGAATATACTAAATTTTTAGCGTAAATATGGTTTAGCCCAAAAGTTTTTTCTATTTGTCTAGCGAATTGAGTCTGAGTCATATAGTCCTATTATCCCACAATGAGATAATTTATTCAATAAAACTATTTTAATTACTGTAAATTTAAAAGTATTATCTAATAAATTAAAATCTATGTCTTGACAATAAGTGCTATTCATACTAAAGTCTTGATGTATTATAGAAATATATTACATTTGTTCTTTAACATGCTTATGTTGGGAATTAATCAATGATACTTCTTTAAAAACAAAAAGAGAGGTCTCAAAGATACACAAAAAAAATAAAAATAAAATGAACACATTTTTAATTTATTCCATTATCATTATTTCGGTTTTAAACTTAGCTCTTCTTTTTAATTACATAAAAATAATTAAACAGGGTAAGAAAATTAATCAATTAGAAAAGAATATAGAATTTCTAATCAGAAAAATTGAACTAAGAAAAAGTAGAACTAAAATCACAGGCTTCAAAAAAAGATTAATTTAAAGGCATAAGTAAAAAAATAGGCTTTCAAAGGCTTTCAAAATCCCCTAAACAAATTTATTTGTTTAGGGGATTTATTTTTATAATTTTGAGTTATTGCTCTGAATTTATAAACCTTCTAGTTGCTGGACCCATAACGCCGTAGCCCTTGCTCTTTTTTGATTTAATTATTTTATTTTTTATTTGATAAGATCCTAATGCGTCACGAGTAGCTTTACCAAAATAATTTGATTCATTACCTACAGAGCCTATACCCTTTAAGGCTATTACAAAACCATGAGCATTTAGATATTTTTGTAATTCTTTTACTTCATTATTACGAGAGCCGATCTGATTTTGTTTTACAAAAATAAATTTACTAATTGGATTACTCTTTTCAGAAACGGTTTGTGTTTTATTTACTGCATTAGGCCCATAACCTGGCAAATAACTTCCACTACTACTTTGATAATGAACTTCTGAGGTGCAAACACCTCCACTATCAATACCCGTTTCGTTTTGATTTTGAATTCCATCATAACATGTTGGAATTATTTCTGTTGTCAATTTTGGATAATCATTACTTCTTGTATACCAGATTGGTGTTTGTGTAAAATCCCAATATCCAATAAACGGTATTTTACTTTTTACTTCAAGACCTTTAAAATAACTAATATTTTCTACTTTTTGCGGCTGACTATCTTCACCTCTATCATCTCCTATAGCGATGGTCTGAGTAGTATTATACCAATTGTTATTACCAGTAGCGCCAGTACCATCCCCACTTCCAGAAACATAATTAAACTCTGAGCCACCCCCTATAAAACCTCCAATATATAAACCATCTGAAATAGTACCAAGTTGAGAGACATCTCCAGTACTAAAGGAATTGTTTACTCCACACGTAAAACAAGTGTTATCATTACCTATAAATCCACCAACATAATAGTTACCAGAAGCTGTACCTGTCGAATAAGAATTTGTAATTGTTCCATAGTTCACACCTGCAAATCCTCCAGAATTTGAAACATATTCTGTTCCAATTACATTTCCTGTAGCATAAGAATTTTTAATAACAGCGTTCTGATTATCATTGTTACCAACAAGCCCTCCTATATTTGCCTCAAAATTATTACCAGCCGTCACATTACCTGCTGCGTAAGAATTTTCAATGTCACCATTATCAGTATTTACACCAACCAAACCACCACCATTATCTGACAACACAGATACATCTCCAGTAGTATATGAATCTTTAATTAATTTTTGATTTATACCAACTAATCCACCTACCTGTGATGACCCATCAACTTGTCCTGTGGTATAGACATTAGTGACTGTCCCAGCCAAATCTCCAGCAAGAATACCAACATAATTTGACCCATTTATATTTGCATTAATTAATCCAAGATTAGAAACAGAACCACCTACATCGATCATTCCAAATAAACCAATATAATCATCATATGGTCTATTAATATAAATTCCACTAATTGTATGATTGTTCCCATTAAATGTTCCATTAAATCCTTCTCCACTGGTTTCTTCTCCACTTGTTCCTATTGGCAAGAAACCTTGATAATCTCCTTCTCCTTGATTCCAGGTAGTTGTCTCTCCACAATCTAAATTTTTAGATAAAGTATAATGTCCATATTTATCATTGTTTATATTCTGAAGATCAGAACAAGAAGAAACTACATAACTTCCAGCATCTGGAAAAGTATATGTAAATATCTGTGAATCAATTCCCCAGCCAGCATCATTATAAGCCTTCACAGTAAAATCATATGTATGCCCTGGAAGAAAAACACCAGAAGGAAATTGGTAGCTTGTTACATTTCTAGCATCATAACCATTATTTCCACTATTAGGAAGTTCGTCATGAAAATTTATATCATAACTTGAAATTGTCTCAGTGTTATTTACGGGAGGAGTCCAACCTAAAGTAAAGTCAGAATAACTTCCACTTATCCTTCCAACACCTGTTGGTGCTTCTGGAGGAACCATCTGAATATAAGTAAAACTAGTATCTGTAAATCCATATGGATTACAAGCTCTTACATAAAGTACATTTGACATAGGTACAGATATAGGACCAGAGTAAATAGACGAGGTTGTTCCATCACAGAGCTCTCCTTCTGGAATTGCAGATTTAGAATAAACAATACTCGTAGATCTTAGAGACGACAAGGAAACAGTTTGTGTACTAAAATACGTTCCAGTACCTTGTGAAGCAACAGACATAGCCGGAGAAATATGTGCATTAAAAGTTCTACTAGTAGAATAATAAGTTCCATCTAAACCTACAGTGTAACCCTTAATAATATTTGAATCTAAATTAAGATTTGCAAGTGTCTCATCATACTGATAATTTGATGCATCATAAAGAGACTTAACTTCACCTGAAGATAAGCTGCGATTAAAAAGAGTGACATCATCAATCAAACCATTAAATGCAAAACTTGGACTTCCTTCTGATCTTGAACCTATTATAATATCTGAATTTGTACTACTAAATATACTTGGTGTAACATCAGAAATTAATAAATTACCATCTACATATAACTTAACAAAATTATCTGTATCATTAGCAATAAAAACAAAATGATGAAATACTCCATCGTTAAAAGTAAAATTAGCACAATTATGTACATTATTTGATGTCCAATAGCTATAACAAATTTTATTATTGTTATCGTTTTCTAATCCCCATTCATAACCACCATTACCTGTCTTTGTAATAAGATATGCACCATTGTTTCCAGCTGGATCTAATCCACCATCACCTACAGCAGGAGCATCTACTGGTACTCTCGCCCAAAGAGATACAGTAATAGACCCATTTGTCGCAGAAAAATAGCTTTGACTTGGAATTTCAATGGATTTACCTGAACCGTCAAAATTAAAAGCTTGACCAAATTTACCAGAACTGTAGCTAGGTGTACCATTCCAAGTAGCAATATTACCTTTTGAAGAGTCATCATTAAGATTACCTTCTCCTCTCCACCAACCAACTAGAGAATTATTTATATCATTCAAAACATAATGTTCCTCCGAATCAGTGGTAGAAATTTTAACTTCTGGATTACTAGTTATCGTTGCAGAACCTAATGGTGTTGGAGGAGTATCAAAACTAATCATCTCAAGAGCTGAAACATTTCCGAATGAAAATATAAATAGAGAGACAAAAAATAATACAGAGCTAGCTTTTAAAAGAAATTGATTTTTCATGAAAAAAATTATTTATAAATATGAAAATATTATATCAAATTAATTTTTATAAAACCATAGTTTCTACTTTAATCTAAAAAATCAATATCTACCTATTATATATTGATTTATAAAACAACATTTCTCCTTCATGTTTTATTCATAATATTTTTATATAATTAGAGTCTTAATATATTAAAGTTTAAAATATTTTCAAATATGGTTAAAACAAAAATAAACAACATACCTTCGATATTTACATTGTTTGGTATAACCGGAGACTTGGCAACAAAAAAGATAATACCCTCTCTTTGGCATTTATTTACTCATGGAAGACTACCAACCAATCTAGCCATCATAGGCTTCTCGAGGCAAGAATTATCAAACGATGAATTAAAAGACTTGATAATGAATTCTGTCAGGAAGAATTCAGAGGGAGAAATAGCAGAAAAAGATTTCGAATCATTTTTCAAACTATTTTCGTATAAAGCTGGAACTTTCGAAGATTTAGAAGCATTCAAGAATTTATCCGAACGTATCACTGAAATAGAAAATAGCTGGAGTGTATGTGCAAACAAACTTTATTATCTAGCTGTACCTCCTACTTTCTATGAACAAATATTTAAAAATTTAGCGGAAGTTAAATTAAACATTCCATGTGGTGATGAACTAGGATGGAGTCGTATACTCATAGAAAAGCCATTTGGCACTGACCTAGATAGTGCCCAAAAACTACAGGCATTACTTTCACAATATTTTAAAGAAGAACAAATATATAGAATAGACCACTATCTATTCAAAGAAATTATTCAGGGTATTGAAAATTTTAGATTCTCAAATAATCTTTTTGAAAATACATGGGACAATACCATGATCGAGAAAATAGATATACGACTACTAGAAACTATCGGTGTAGAAGACAGAGGTAGCTTTTATGACTCAGTAGGGGCACTTCGTGATGTAGGACAGAACCACATACTCACAATGCTAGCAGCTATTACATCAGAATACCCTATCGAAATGGGAGTTTCTACTGTCAGAGAAAACAGAGCCTTGATACTGAATACTCTCAATAAGTGGAATGATGATCTAATTAGAAAAAATACTTACAGATCACAATATAAAGGATATAAAAATATAAAAGGAGTAAATCCAAAGTCTGAGACTGAAACATACTTTTCTATTAAAACAGAGCTTCTCCATCCTCGATGGAAAGGAATTCCTATTAATATGGAAGCTGGAAAATGTATAGGTGAATCCAGAAAAGAAATAATACTAACTCTCAAGCAACCACCAGTCTGTATACACTGTGAAGAAGTAACCCATACACCAAACAAAATAGTATTTCGTCTTGAACCAAATGACGAAGTTACTATTAACTTCTGGACTAAAAAACCTGGATTCGAACAAGAAATCGAAGAACGTGTCTTATCTTTCTTCTTATACGAAAAAGAAACTCAAGTTGAATACGTAGAAGAATACGCAAAAATACTTTATGGAGCAATGGAAGGAAATCAAACACTCTTCATATCATCAGACGAAGTTACAGCTTCATGGAAATTTACTGACCCTATCATTGAAGGATGGAAAAATAATATTGTTCCGCTAAAAGAGTATGAACCAAACATACTGCTAACTCACAAAAAGCTTCAGGAAGAAGTAAATATTAACAATGAATTAAAGAAAACAGAGGCCGGAGAAATAGGAATAATAGGCTTAGGTAAAATGGGAGGAAACTTAGCGAAGGAATTACATTCAAAAAATTGGAAAGTTATCGGATATAATCAAAGCAGCGAACCAACTAAAAAATTAGAGGCGGAAGGTATACAAGGTGCCTATTCTATAGAAGAATTTATAAACAAGCTATCACTTCCTAGGATAATCTGGCTCATGGTACCATACCAAGTTGTTGATAAAATAATAGACCAACTCCTACCTCTTTTAAACAAAGGAGACACTATAATAGACGGAGGCAATTCACCTTACAAAGAATCAATAAGAAGAGGACAAAAATTATCAGAAAGTGGAATCAACTTCTTGGACGTCGGAGTATCAGGTGGACCAGGAGGGGCATTGAATGGAGCCTGTATAATGATAGGAGGAGAAATCGAGCTTTATAAGAAATACGAAAATTTATTCAAAGATATGTCTATCAAAGATGGCTATGGCTATATGGGCAAATCAGGTGCAGGACATTTTGTAAAGATGGTACACAATGGTATCGAATATGGAATGATGCAATCAATCGCTGAAGGATTTAATATTTTAAAAGAATCCCCTTTTGCTCTAGATATGCTCTCAGTAGCAAAGATATACAACAACGGTTCAGTCATAACTTCAAGCCTAGTTAAATGGCTTACAGAAGCATACGTTAAATTCGGCAATGAATTAGACAAAGAAGAATGTTGTTCAGCAGAAGTAGCACACAGTGGTGAAGGACAATGGACAGTAGATGCAGCAAAAGAATTCAATGTCCCAGCTGCTATCATCGAAGGATCACTTGAATTCAGAAAAAATTCAAAAGATAATCCTTCATACATCGGAAGAGTTCTCTCTGCTATGCGTCATCAATTTGGAGGGCATAATGCTAGTAATAAATAACATAATAAAATTATATAAATATGAGACCACAAAACCTTAAAACAAAAATATTTCTAGACAGTGGAGATCCGGAAGAAACAAAAAAAGCATTAGAGGTTCTCGGATTCTTAGATGGACAAACGACAAATCCGAGTTTAATTACAAAAAATCCAGATATTCAAAAATATATCGCTAGTGGTAAAAAACTTTCAGATAAAGAAATTTATAAAAAATATAAAGATATCGTCACTGAGATATCCAATCTTATTCCAGATGGATCTGTTTCTATAGAAGTATATGCAGACATGACAACTCTTGCAGAAGTAATGTTTGAACAAGGTAAGGAAATGTTTAGTTGGATTCCAAATGCCCAAGTTAAATACCCTATAATCAAATCAGGTCTCGCTGCAGCCGAGATGTCTATCAAAGAAAATATGCGTGTAAATATGACGCTTTGCTTTGACGAAGAGCAAGCCGCAACTGTCTACGCTGCAACCCTAGGAGCTAAAAAGGGTGATGTGTATGTCTCGCCTTTTATAGGAAGACTAGATGATATAGGTGAAAATGGAATGATGTTAATATCCAATATTCTGGAAGATTTCAAACAAGGTGATGATCATGTAGAAGTTTTAGCAGCAAGTATCAGAACGATGAATCACTTTCTATGCTCTCTAGCTATAGGAGCTGATATCATCACTGCCCCACTTAAAATACTTACAGAATGGGCAGAAAAAGGTATGCCTGTACCAGGAAAAGAATATATATATGATTCATCAAAATTTAAACCTATCTCTTATAAAGGAATAGATCTAAATAAAAATTGGTCTGAGTATAATTATCAACATGAATTAACAGACAAAGGAATTGAAAAATTCGACAAGGACTGGAATTCTATTATCATTAGAGAACAATAATTTATGGAAAATAAAAATATAGAAATACTTAATAAATTTAATTCAGAAAACATACCGGACTTGGATGTAGCAGTTCTCGGGGCCCTCGAACTTTTTCAAATGAAAGAATTACCAGTACTTAATATAGATGGATACAAACATCCCCTAGTAGTAGGATCTGGAAACGCCGAAGCGACAGGCAGAATAATATTTGAAGATAAAGATGCTATATTTGCGTCTGAAAGTAATTATGAACAAAAGCTCCAAAATATAGAAGCAATTGATAGTGTCATCATTATATCGGCTTCAGGCGGCAAGCACGCCCCCTTAATCGCTAAATACGCGAAAGATATGGGTAAGCGTGTAGCTCTTATTACAAACAGCCCAAATGCTCCTGCAAATGAGTTCGTAGACAAGGAGCATATCTTTGTATACCCAAAGAATAGAGAGCCTTATACTTATAATACTTCTACTTATATGGGTATGATACTGGGAATGACACACGAGAGTGCTATGGAAATAGAAAAATTTATCAAAGAAAAAATAGATACCTTATCCATGCCTGACTTTTCAAAATATGATAAATATTTCCTAATCGTCCCAACAAAGTTTTCTGGAATAATAAGAATGCTCCAGGTCAAATTCATAGAATTATTCGGAAGAAGAATTTCTAGAGATGTAGAAACCACTGAATACATGAAGCACGCAGTGACAGTCGTTCCGTCCAATGAATTGTTCATAAGCTTTGGGGAGGAAAATAATACTTGGGGAGAAAAAGAAAATAGACTACATATACCATTACCAGAAAATGCCGGATATGCCACAATCATGGCAGTAGGATACTATGTAGTAGCGCAAATTCAAAAACAAAATCCTTCTTATTTTAAAGAAAATATTGACGGGTATACAAAAAAAGCATCAGAAATATTTGGTCAGAAAATAGAAGCGATAGTTGCATAAAATAATAAAAATAAAAAGCCATATAACAATATGGCTTTTTATTTTTACACAAGATGAATAATTAGACCCAATCGTATTTTTTAATAAACCACGTTTTCAATAATTGAGTAATGATAAAATACAATATGATACCTATAAAGAGAAGGAGGAAGTAAAGCGGAGGTAATGGAACAAACTGCAAAGCACTAGCAAATGGTGAAAATGGTAAATATATTCCTAGAGAGATAACGCACAAGGTCGATATCATAAGTGGCCAACTAGCTCGGCTTTGTATAAATGGTATCTTACTCGTTCTTATTATATGTACGATGAGAGTCTGTGTGAGAAGGGATTCGACGAACCAGCCAGTATGAAATAGTGCTTCATTACCGAAAGATTTGAAGACATAGAGCATAACAAAGAAAGTAGCATAATCAAACAACGAACTGATCGGACCGAAGAATATAATAAATCTTTTTATATTTTTAAAATTCCATTTTGTTGGTTTCAAAAGTCTCTCTTCATCTACTGAGTCTGTCGGTATCGTAGTTTGTGAAAAATCATAAAGCATATTGTTTACCAATATCTGTATAGGGAGCATAGGCAAAAATGGCAAGAAGATACTACCACCCACAACACTAAACATATTACCGAAATTAGAACTAGCCGCCATCTTGATATATTTAATTATATTATCAAATATTCTTCGCCCTTCTTTTATACCATCACTTAAAACTAGAAGACTTTTTTCTAATAGAATAATATCGGAAGACTCTTTGGCTATATCTGCGGCTGTGTCTACTGAGATACCGACATCTGCTGCAATAAGTGAAAGTGAGTCGTTGATGCCATCACCAAGAAAGCCCACTACATGATCCTTGGATCTCAAACATTTTATAATACGTTCCTTATCGTAAGGTGAAAGCTTGGCAAATATAGAGATACCCTCTATCTCATTAGTCAATTCTTCATCAGTCATCTTCTCTAGCTCAGGTCCCAGAAGAATCTTGTCTGTAAAAATACCCACTTCCTCACAAACTTTTTTTGTAACGATTCCATTATCCCCTGTTAAAATCTTTACTTTAACACCCAAAGATTCTAGTTGTTTGATAGCTTCCATCGCAGTCTTTTTGGGAGGGTCAAAGAAAGCTAAAAATCCAACTAGAACTAAACCACTTTCGTCTTCAACATTAAATACTGATTTATCATTATCTACTTCTTTATAAGCAACTGCTATAACTCTAAATCCTTCTTTATTTAATTCTTCTTCAATAGAAGTTTTGACTTCACCTGTAATTTCTTCAAAAGGTACTTTCTTGTCATCTATCAATATATGTGTACATTTATTGAAAATTTCCTCCACGGCACCCTTACATATCAGCATGTGTGTTTTATTTTGTTCATCTGAAATAATGACGGAAAGTCTCCTTCTGTTGAAGTCAAATGGTATCTCATCGATCTTTTTGTATTGAACTATTTCCAACTTTTCTTTTACTTCTTCATGTTTGAGTATTGCTTCGTCTATAATATCTTGCAACCCTGTTTGAAAAAAACTATTTATAAAACCATAATGCAAAGTTTTCTCGCTGTCTTTACCATATACATCTAAATATTTTTCTAAAGCAACCTTCCCTTCAGTCAGAGTTCCAGTCTTGTCTGTACATAAAATGTCCATTGTTCCAAAATTTTCAATTGCGTCTAAATGCTTTACAATGACTTTCTTTTTAGATAAAGCGAGAGCTCCTTTGTATAGATTCATAGACACTATCGTAGTTACCATTTCTGGAGCCATTCCAACTGCGACCGCTAAAGCAAACAAAAATGCTTCAAACCAATGTCCCTTGAAAATACCATTCAATAGAAAAACAGCAGGAACCATAAACATCATAAACTTCAAGATAAGTAAGACAAATAATTTCAATTGTTTATCAAAGTCAGATACATGTTCACTCGTATTTATATCGTTGGCTATCATGCCCAAGTAAGTCTTCTTGCCAATACTTAAAACGATAGCGGTAGCCACACCACTCTCGACACTTGTACCCAAAAAGCATAGATTACAATAATCTATAATGCTATCTCTATCTTTATTTGATTCGATGACATGCTTCTCTATAGGAAGAGACTCTCCTGTAAGCATTGCTTGATTGATAGAGAGATCCTTGGAAGTTATGAGTCTTATGTCTCCAGGTATTATAGTGCCAGAATAAATATAAATAATATCACCAGGAACTACTTCCTTCATATCGACTTCTTCTTTTTTTCCATTCCGTATTACGGTGGTCTTCGTATGGATTATCGACTTGAGCTTATCTGCTGCAATCGAAGCCTTGGTCTCTTGATAAAAATTTAAAATAACACTTAGAAATACCATCACCATAATCACGATAAAGGCTTTCAAGTCTCCTACAAAAAGTGACACTAAAGCAAGAGTTATAAGTAAAATATTTATAGGACTTTTTATTATTTTAAAAAACTTTAAAAAAAGATTAGCTTTTTTGTCGTCTGAAAGAGAGTTAACACCGTATGTTTTAATTCTTTTTTTAGCATCCTCTTTAGTCAAGCCGTCTTCTCTTGAATTAAATTTAGAAAAAGCAAAAGTAGGCTCATTTACAGCAAAAACAGAAAGCTCATCAAAAAGTTTTTTCTGTAAGTCTTCCTTGTCTATATTCTCATTTCTATTTTTTATAAATATGTGTTTAAACCAATTCATATAATTATTTGTACAAAATATTATTTATTAAATATTTTCTTTATGTTTTTAAATAAACTCTTTTCTATTTCTTTCTCTTCAAGCATTAAATAATTATAATCTGACTCATACCCTACGAGCTCTGTAAAACCTCTACCTTTTACTTTTTTGCCATTTATTACAGCAGTAACTCTCATTGACCCTTCCCAATAATTTATTTGTCCAAAAATCATTTCTTGATCTTTCATCATCGCCTCTGCTTTTATAAATATATCACCTTCGGGTATTTCTATTTTCCAAGACAATGGATATTTAGCTTTTGTTTTCTTACTTTTCAAAAATTTACTAAGTGGAATTATTTTAGCTTTTTTATACTGAGTCTGATTACCTTCCTTATCTATAATATCTATAAGTATATCGATACCCCTTAAGGTATCATATTCTACACACATAATCTCTGTGCCATTTTCTAAATTAAATGAGAACCATGTCCATTTGTCTTTTTTACCTTTATACGTAGCATTTGCCCATTGATGATCCATCCAAGCCTTACCCGAAACTTTTATATTCTTACCTTCTAAACTTAGAGATCCATTAACTTTCATATCTGTAAAAGAATAATAATAGCTTCCATCTTGTGGGGTCCCTACGTATCCATGACCACCCTCGAGCAATGGAGCTTTTTGAGATTCTAAATTCAAACTAATATTTTTCGTTTTAATATAAAAATCATTCGGCTTTACTTCTATTATCTCCCCACTGAGACCTTCTCCCAACAAATGTGCATTTTTGTAATTTATAAAAAGTAAATCTTTTTTAAAACTATCAGAAGAAAGTAATGAAATATTTTGAATTTCTTTATAATTTTTATTCTTTGAAATATCTGAAACGACAGAATGAGCGAAATGAAAATACTCACCATTCTTAAAAACATCTTCTACTAAATGTGGAGCAATATGAGGAATATTTACCTTACTTATATCCACCTTAAAAAAACAATCCATGAAGCTGTACTCTCTTCCTTTCTCATCATATAAATGACCATTAAAATACCACCACTCAACTATGAAATCATGAGGTCCATTATCTTTAGGTAAAACTACTTCATCGATTTTTTTCATAAATAATTAAAGATTAACATTATTATAATTGTCTATTTTTTCCTTCATTTTCATACCCGTAATAGGAAAAACTATGAAAAAAGTAGTTCCCTTATTTTTTTCAGATTCAAAACTAATTAACCCTCCTGCTTTATCAACGATTGTTTTAATGACATACAAGCCCAGACCTGTTCCCTCAGCTTCAGATTCTTTTGCGTTATCGGCTCTAAAAAGTTTAGTAAAGATAGAATCTTGTTGATCAATAGGAATACCCATTCCTGAATCTTCAACTGAAAAAACAAAGCTATCTTCTTTCAATTCAAATTTACCAAAATTTTGACCTTTCAGAAGTACTCCTAAATAAATCTTAATATGACCATCCGTACCTGTATATTTAACAGAATTTGATATTAAATTTTGGAAAATCATTCTCAATAGTTTTTCATCAGCCGAGAACTGACTAAGGTTCCCCTCTTCTTTTTCTTCAACTATTATTTTTTTTGATGATATTTGAGGGTAACTATCTTTAATGACACTCTTCATTAATTTTGATACATCAACCGACTTATTTTTAACTTGAAAAGTACCCATATCAAGACGAGATACATTCAATAAGTCATTTACTAAGTCAATCATTCGTTTATTGCCAATAGCCACCTCTTCTAAATATTTCCTTTGTTCGCTGTTGATGTTTCCAGCATCCCCAGAAAGAAGCATTTCAGTATACCAATTTATAGCTGACAATGGCGTGCGTAATTGATGAGAAGCCAAAGATACGAATTCTGTCTTTGCTTTATCAACTTCCTTTTCTTTAGTAATATCATGTTCGATGGCAACATAATAAATCACATTGTCTTCATCATCTAAAACAGGTGAAATACTTATTTTAGCAATATAATATTCTCCATTTTTTCTTTTATTTTTTATTTCATCTACAAAAATGTCTTTTTTGTTTTTAATAATATTCCACATATTTTCATAATAACTCTGGGACATTGGAGACTTCCATAATACACCAGCCTTCTTACCCAAAGTTTCTTCTGGAGTGTATCCAGTAATTCTCAAAACAGCCTTATTGCCATAAATAACAATCCCTTCGGCATCTGTAATTACGACTTGGTCTGAAGCATTATCAACAGCTAATTTAAATTTTTCTAAATCTTGAGCAAGTAATTCAACCTTATTTTTCTCAGATTCTACATCTTCTAAAATATTTAAAATAGCTTTATTTTGATCTTCTGATTCTTTAACTTTTTCAGCTATTTTTAAAGTTTGATCTTTAAATTTTTTATCAAGATTTTGATATAAATCACTTAAATCTTTAGCCATTTTCTTAACTCTATTTGCCATTTCTCCAAACTCATCATTTGATTCAATATCTAATTTAAGATTAAAGTTACCATTACTAATACTATTAAAATATTTTTTAAATTTATCAATTGGTTTAATAAAACTAATAAATGTATAAAAAATGAACGCAGCTCCTATCATCAAAACTATCAAAATGATCAAAAGAATAGTCGAAACTGTTGAATAAACTTGAGATACAACTGAGCTAAGACGAATCTCAGTTATCAAATAAAAAGGTAAGCCATTATTTAATTTAACAATTGACAACAATTCATCATCTTTATCTTCCAAATCTCTAAAAGAGACTACAACAGGTGCGACATAGTTACGAAGACTTTGCTCTACTGAATCATATTGTAAAGACTTAATATCAGCTCCTAAAAATTTATCACTTCGTATCATTTCATCTTTTTCAGATTGAATTAACGAACCCATACTTTTCAATTTTCGGCTATTATCGTTCGAAGCTAAAATAACGCCGAATTGATCAACAAACATAACTGTATTATCTTTAGCAATTTCACTATTTACAATTGGATTGTCTATATCAGTAGCATCCACCTTTACGACAACGACACCTAAAATATTACCTGCATTGTCTAAAACAGGGTTAGAAAAATAATATCCGAACTGATTACTAGTCTTTCCTATCGCCACATCAACAGCGGGTTCTCCATTTATAGATTTTTTAAAATAGTTACGAAAACTATAATCTTGACCGACAAAACGAGGATCAGTTGAAACCAGACCTATACCATTTTTATCCAATAAATATATTGCTAGATATTTATTGTTATTATTTACATATGTGCTAAAAAAATTATTCAATTCTAACTTTTTAGATTCAGTTTCTGATGCAAAAAAGTCTCTCAATCGAGAACTAGTAGAGAGCATATAAGAAAATAATTTATTATTATCAAAAGTTAAAGAGGTCTCATGTACCTGTTCTTGTGAATTTATTAAAATATCTGCTTTTTTATTATTTACTAAGGTTTTATTTATATACCAATGCACAGAAAAACCAACAGCTGATATACAAAACAAACTAGATAATATAAGTATAAATATAATTTTTTGTTTTAATAAAAGATTTTTCATTTATATTAATTATTTTTTAATTCATTTATCTCTTTTTTTAACTTAATCATCTCTAATTCTCTTCCTATCATTAACTTATTTGTCCTTTCTAAAATTTTTATTTTTTCAGCCAATTGTTCTTTTGATTGTTTTTGGGCTAAATCTAAATTATCAAACGTACTTTTAATTGTCTCAGTCAATTCTCCAAATTCATCATTTTGAGATAAAGATAAAAAAGTCTTATTATTTTTTATAGATTCATTTAATATTTTAATTGATTTAATTAATTTTTTACTTAAATATATACTAAAAAATAAAGTAATAATTACACAAAATAAATAAATAATTAAATAATTAAAAATAATATTCCTTTCTCTCTTTAGAATACTAGAGGCTTCTACATCTAAACCTAAGACTCCAGCTCTTTTACCGTTGGAATCATAGAATGGAGCATACCCAGAGATTGTAGTGCCCCACTGATCAGTATAAAATTGACTTTCAGTTATCGGCTTACTAATCGTCATAAAATTATCTTTTAAAAATTTATTGGCATCACTATAAACATCACCAATATGAGAGATTTGACTTGGATCTGTTTCGGCATCAACAATAAAAGCAATATCCTTATTTTCGTTCTCTCGTAAAGTATAAACATCAGATATATCTGAACCAGCATCTCGTATTTTTATAAGTTTATTTTTTATATTTATATAAACATCAGTGTTTTCATCTGTTCTATTTTTTAGAATATCATGTTGATCTCCATCAACTTGCAAAGCTGCAATACTAGTCATATTTAACAATCTATTTTTAAGATCTTCTCTTAAGTCCTTTTTAATATTTAAAAATGATATTACAAAAATCAATCCTAAAATAAATAAAGTAAATATAATTACAATCAAAGTAATTTTCGTTTTTAAACTGAAATATTTTTTTATTTTATTTATTTCCATTATTACAAATTTACTATTTCTTTAATATTAGAAATTATCTGTGATAATTGTATGTCTGATTTAACATAAAAATGACTAGCTCCAAGTTCTTGTACTTTTTTCTCATCTTCAGGTTGACTCAAATTTGTTAAAACTATTACTGGAATTTTTAATTTCTTATCTTTTAATGTTTGAAGAACTTGAAATCCATCAAATTTAGGCATCATCAAATCACAAACTATCAATGAAAAATCTTCTTTTTCTAATAAAGAAAGAAAATCCTCACCATTCTTAAGACAAGTAACCAAATATCCTTCATGCGTTAGTTTAAGCTCTAGGGCTTTAGCTAGTGTTTTCTCATCTTCCATTATTAATATTTTTCTAGATCCTAGTTCCATAATATAATAAGAATATACAATTTATTATACTATAGAATTAAATAAAAGATAAATTAATTTGTGAGTTCTGTCCACGTAGTAGAAGTTATTTCTCCGTTTTGTAATGATGCTGTAGTAGTGCCAGAATCCAATATTACATTTATTTGAAGAGTACGAGAACTTGATCCCATTATACCCTTTGATGTAATTATTTTTGGGTCTGCTGTTGTACCTAAACCGGATGAAACTGAAACTTTAGCACAATCAGTAGCATTAGCACAACCATTTGTAACAAAATCAATCGTATAACAATCTGTAGTACTACATACATAATTCTTTTTTCGAGCAATTCTAAGTAAAGCATCTCTCGCTCCACTATCAGCATAAAAAAAAGCACTGGAAGATTGAGATTGACCTTGAGAAATATATAATTCATTTAGTGATATGGAAGTAATACTGACAACAACAGCAAGAGCCATCACGCCTATAACTATCACTGTAGGTAATGCTGCTATTCCTTTATTTTTAATAATTTTCATGATTGTTTTAATATAAACCAACGGCTGTCTGAAGCGAAGTAGAATAAATCCAATCTGGATTATTAGAATTATAACTAAAAGTCATATTTATTCTTAGAGATACATCTGTATCACTAAATAATGTATTAGTATTTTCTATGCGTGTAAATAATGGAGCACTTACTAACACATTACTATTAGTTAAATTTATAGGTGTATTTGTACCTTCTTGTCTTCTTAAGGCCCCTCCTGATACATCATAAACAATGATTACTCCACCTCTAGTTAAAGTTAGAGTTGATGATGTTGAGCCAGTAGCTGGAACAGTTATAACTGATGCATTTTTTATGTCTTGTCTCAATAATTCAGTCGAAAAACGCATAGCATTATTCACTTCACTTCGAGCTCCAGACTGCCCTCTTCCCCTAGAAAGAGAAACAAAAGTATTAGAAACAATTACTACTATAATAGACAAAATAGAAACATATATCAAAATTTCAAGAAAACTAAATCCTGATTTAAAATTTCTAAATTTATTTTTATATTTATCTTTAATCATTATGATGACCAATTAACAATAATATCATTTATCGTTGGCGAACTTGCTCCTGCAGATATGCAATCATTCGAACAAATATTTACTTTATATCTAAAGTAGCGTTTATTGTTCCAACTTGATACACAACTCGTACCTTTTAACTCAACTGGATCTTCAGGACCTGTTGTACTAAACCAATCAAGAGCACCACAAGTAGAACCTCCATAGTAATTCCAAGGCCCCGAAGGAGAAGAAGATGCTCCAAGTTGAAAACGAACTTTACCTTCATTAAAACCAGTACCACCTAAAGTCCCTTTCCACATAATTGAATTATAGCCGATGCTAAATGAAATAGAAGTCGTATCAAAAACTGAAGACGTCAGTGTTCCAGATATAGCTTTAGAAACTATACAATTATACCAAGTCCATAAATTGGTTCCATTTAAATTATTTCCGGCATCAGTAGAAGATGTCAAAGTTATTGCTGCATTGGCAGTTTGATAAGACATTGTCACATCTTCTATAGCGAAACCAGTTCCAGACCATATTCTATTTGTTGTATTATTTGAAGTTATAATAATAGAATCAGGATCTCCACTACAAGTCGCACCTCCATTACTATTTATCGTAAGAGTTCCAGCACTAGTAACATCTCCACTTAGAGTTAAATCTCCTGTCCCTATATTAATAAAACTACCAGTAGATAAAATATTTAATCCTCCAGTTGTTAAATTATTAGTCGTCCCTTGTGTAAAAGTTGTTCCACTGCCTATAGTTGTCAAACCGCCTACAACTAGATTAGTAGTGGTAATATAAGAAACTGTCCCACTTAAAGTTAGAGCTCCTAAAATTGAAACAACATTAGTCAAAGTTTTAGTTCCTGAACCAGACATATTTACATTATTAAAAATTGTAGCTGTAGCTGAATTAGTCTGGCTTCCTGCTCCACCAAATTCAACTGTTCCTGTACCTGCTGTAAAAAGTGACCCTGTACCATTCCAAGCTGTAGTACTGACAGAATCTACATTCATAAGACTGGAACCTCCATTTAAACTTCCAGCAGTCAAAGTCACATTTCCATTGAATGTATGATTTAAACTAATACCTAAATTTAAAGTACCACCAGAACCATTTATAGTTAGAGCACCACCTGTCACATTTCCAGTAAGAGTAGCTATACTAGCAGTTTTTGTCATTGATATTGTTCCATTATTAGTAAAGGAACCTATACTCTGAGTAGCTATCCCTGTAATAGTCACACCTCCTGTACCCGTTGTAGTTCCACCATTATTAATTAAATTTCCATTCAAAGTAAAAAGAAAAGAGCTCATAGCTAAGCTTGCTCCACTCTGAATAGTCAGAGGGATAGAGGCATTGAAAACTTTAGCAGCATTGGTCGTAATAGTACCAGTCCCAGCGATAATGACACCTCCCGTAGCAGCAAATGGACTTAGCCATTCAGTCGAAGCAGTTCTTCCAACTGTTGTATTATATTGCAAAGTTGCATTTGTACCGTAAGTAATAGTTCCGGTAAAAGTATTTGTATTCGATCCATTTTCAACAGACAAAATTCCGTTGATAGTTGTCGCTCCTGTTGGAAAAGTTTTCGTTCCTGTTCCAGATAATGTTAAGTTTACATAAGTTGTTAGTTTGACTGTTTGAGCCACTCCGTCATAATTCACTTTATTACCCGCAGCTGTTGCTACTATGGTTGGAGTAATTGAGCTTCCTCCAAAATTTAAAGTTGCATTTGCTCCATTTGTCAGAGTACTAGCTCCAGCTAAAGTTGTTGCAATATCTAATAAAGTTCCATTATTGGTTGTTGGCCCACTAATAGTTAAACTAGTAACTGTATATATCGAGCCCGCAGTTATCTGAGGAGCAGTGACACCACTAATAGTAAAAGTTCCGGTTGTACTTACAGCACAAGTTCCAGTGCTACTTATTTGAGCGCTTGCACCGGTATTAGTAACAGCATTTGTACCGTTAACAAAACCTAAACATGCAAAATTGGCTGTATTAGTCAGTAGTGCATTAACGGTCAGAGTTGCACTATTTGTGATAGTGACACCACCACAAGTCTGTGCAGCAGAAAATGTCATCGTTCCTCCTGTGACAGAACATGATCCCCAAGTTGTAGCATAACCCCAACTTGAAGTTCCACTAGTAGTTAAAATAGAAGTCGTCCCCATAGATACTGTCGCACCTGTACCAACAACGCTACCATTTAAATTGACACGAGCAGCTCCAGTTACAGTGATTTTAGCATTAATAGCAGTACCTCCAATAGATAAGGCCCCATTAACAGTTAAAGTTCCATTTGTTAAAGTAATTTGACTTAGCAATTTGTTACTCGCACCACCTACCAATGTTATATTACCTGCTATTAAAGTACCAGTGTTTAGAGTTAACGAATTAGTTATTGTTCCTGTAGTAGGAGCATTGACTGTCACAGTGCCTGAAACAGTTAAAGAATTCGCTGCACTATAAGTTAGGACTGCTGCTGTGGCTCCACCATTTAAAGTCAAAGCTGCAATTCTACCATTTACAACATCTTCAGTCACAGTATAACCAACTGCTATAACAGCTGTATCAACTGGACCTACACCTTGAAAGTTATATGCGATATTTGTATTATTTGTCGCTGCGTTTGCTACGCATGTCAAATGAGTATCATCTGTGATAGTACTGACAGTACATATAGCTACATTGGCGGTAGTTTTCAAAATGTTCCCAACATTTAATTCAGTTGTAAATAAAGTTCCAGTACCAGTCACAGCTGTAGATGTACTCAATGTCGTAATAGTACCTGTTCGAACTGTATTGGGCCAAGCTGTAGCACTAAAATTTCCAGTTCCAACTGAAGTAATTGTTGCAGCTGAAGCAGAAAAATTGAAACCAAAAAATAAAATAAATATCAAAATTAAAAAACCAAATATTAATTTTTGCTTACTATCCTTATGTTTATTTATATTTATAATTTTCATATTTAAATAATTATTGAAGTTTAAGTGTCCCACCTGTTATGTCTATCGCTGTATCTTTTGAATCATAACTAGCATCTGTACAATTGTGTACCGTACTACCAGGGTCTGCTGTAGTCCAAGTCGTTTGAGCACATTTTTTATTTCTCCATCTAAAAAAATATTCTGAAATAGTGATAGGACTACCCCCTGTCCAACTTACATTTACTGTAATTTTTTGTGTACTAGGATCATCATCGGCTGATATATAAGTTCCCTCTATATTACGAGTTGTAGTATCTCGGCTTACATTATCTATAGTGATATACCTTGTATAGACAATATTATTTAAAGTTATATTTTCATCTCCTGAGGACAATATCCATCTACTACTAGAAGATGTTGGATAATAATGACCTGTTCCCTTTGTCAGACTATATATATTCTGCCAATCTTCTTCAGAAATTGAACGTACAGATTCTAAAGATTCTGAAGCCAAATTACTTGCTACGTCACGTTCAGCAGAAATCTTACTGCTCCTCATACTTAGAAAAACAGCATTTGAACCAACAGATAAAACCACTGCCAACAAAGAAATAACGATCAATAATTCAAAAAGAAGAGATCCATTATTATATAATTTTATATTTTTACTACGCATAATAATTTATCTAATTTTTCAAACAGCGAACATTAAAACCTATAGTTTTCCAATCATCTATTTGTCCGAATGAAGTATTTGTATAATACAATCTACGATCCCAACTCTTATTTGTTACACTTTCAGAGGAAGACCAGAGATTAAACCAAGTTCCCCTATTTACATAGTTTCCACTTGCATTTCTATTACCTGCAAAAGGCATATTGAAACCAGTAGATCCTCCAACTTTTAGACAAGTCCCTGAAGCACCTGTACATCCTGGGAGTGATTCTACATAAGTATATAGCAGTCCCCAACCACTAGATGCAGTATTATCATCTGTCGGTATTTGCCATCCAGCTGGGCATATACCTTGTGGACCAGCACCCGTTACAACACCAGAAGATCCATTCATAATAGTTTTCCATTGATAAAGATATCCTAGCTTATTTGAGTCACTAGCTGCGGTGCAATCTTCAGCTGTATTAGTAACATTTGGAGGGCATGAATAATATTGAGTTGTAAAAGTGTACCAAGCTGATGAGCCCTGAGCTGCATCACCTTTTGTAATAGCACTACCGTTGGGATATAGAATAGTTCTTAAATTTTCAGCAAACCAACATTGAGTTCCAATCTGAACAGTAGGATAGGTATCTCCATTGTAAATACATGAATTACCACAAGTAAATGTAGACCCCGTACCGTCACAATAGACAGGCAATGCTGAAGAAGATGAAAAAGTAATACTCCCTACACTTGAAATATTTATAGTCGTAGCTGTTGAATTAGTGAAAGCTATCACTATGGAAGTAGCTGTCGTTCCACCAGAAATTTTATTAAAAATAATATCTTGAGTTGTATTTGGTGCTGGAGTAGTAAAGACAACACCATTCGACAAATAATTAGTCGATGTAACTACTTTTGAAGCATTACTATAGTCTGTAGGAGTAGAAAAAATTTCATAATAATCTGTTACTCCATTTACAAGGTGAACCCCCCACTTAAGTCCTCCTGCTCCAATCATTGAATTTGATTGAGCTTGTTTTATATTAGAAATTATTGCCGAAGTTATAGAATCAACTTCAACACTTTTTCCATAATTAGTATAAAAGCCTGAACCTATAGCTCCTATTATAGCTAATAAAGCTATAACTAGTAATAATTCCAATAGTGAAAAACCTTTTTTACTAAATACTAACTTTTTCATAATTAAACAAAGTGCCCCACTAATTGGTAAATCGGCAATATTATAGAAATAGCAATCGCTCCAATCATAAGTCCCATAATGAGCAATAATACAGGCTCTAGAACAGATGTGAGTTCTTTCAATTTATTATCAACTTCTTCTTCATAGAAATCTGCAAAAGTAATAATAATTTCTTGCAATGAACCTGTACGCTCTCCAACTGTAATTAGACTAATTAGAAGATTAGGGAAAAGTTTTGGATATTTACTAAAAGATTCTGAAATAGTAACTCCATTTTTTATATCTTCGATTGATTTTTCTATAGCCTCGTTATATAAATGATTACTTACTGACTTTGAAGAAATTTCTAAGGAATCGACAACTGAGAGCCCACTACTTATAAGATTACCAAAGGTTCTAGAAAAACGAACAAGTGCAACTTTCTTTACTAAATCATTAGCAACAGGAACATGAGAAAGTATATAAAAATAAAACTTTTTTCCAATTGATGTAGACTTAAAATAAGAGAAGAAGTAAATTATTCCTACTACCACTACTAAATCTAAAGAATAACTCCAAGTAAGAACTTTTGAAATAAATAAAAATATTTTAGTTATCCATGGCAATTCCACTCCACTTGAAACAAAAGAAGCAGTTAATTTCGGTAAAACAAATATCAGCATCAAAATAACAACTAAAAAAGAAGAAGCTAGTAAAATAATAGGATAAGTAAGTGCTGATTTAACTTTATTCCTAAGAGCGTATTCTTTTGACATACTCAATGCAAGTTCTTTGAGATTTTTATCTAGCTGTCCAGAAACTTCACCTGCCTTTATCATACCTATAAAAATAGGAGGAAATAAATTTCTATAATTCTCAAAACCAACAGACAATGGTTGTCCATTCTTAACTATAGATTCCACTCTAATAAGAATCTTCTTTAATAGTTTATTTTCTGTATCTTTTATTAAGATATCTAGTGACTCAATAACAGAAAGACCTGCTCTGATAGTGGTTGATAAATTACGCACAAGAAACATTATATCTATTGATGTTATTTTACTGAATAGATCTAAAGATAAAATATTTTTACTTGATATCTTATTTATATCATGAACAGACTTTATGGAAATAGGGGTCAAAGATTTTTTAGTTAAATAATCAACAATTTCCTCACGAGAATTAGACTCATATTCTCCTTTTATAAGCCGATTATCTTTATTGTATGCTTCGTATATATATGTGACCATAATAAATATTATTCATTTACAACACGAATAATCTCTTCAATAGTAGTAATACCTTTCTCTACTTTATTTAATCCATCCTTAAACATTGTAATCATGCCATTAGAAATAGCTTTCTTTCTTAAATTTGAAACTTGATCTTCAGCCATTATTAATTCTCTTATTTTTTCATTTACAGTAAATAATTCAAATATACCTATTTGTCCTGCAAATCCTGAATTATTACAAACATTACATCCTCGTCCACGGTATAAAGTTTCTGGAATATTTTCATATTCTTTTCCTGAAAACTTCATTTGTTCTTTTATTAAATTAACAGTCTCAACTGTTGGTTTATATGATTCAATACATGACCCACAAATACGACGAACTAAACGTTGGGCAACGATTAAATTTATAGTTGAAGAAAGCAAAAAAGCCGGAGCTTTCATATCTAAAAGTCTTGGAATAGCCGAAGGAGCATCATTGGTATGTAGAGACGACAAAACAAGATGTCCGGTAAGAGCAGCTTGAACGGCTATCTCAACTGTCTCATTATCTCTTATTTCTCCTATCATTATTATATCTGGATTCTGACGCAAAAGAGCTCTTAGACCATTTGCAAAAGTAATACCAGTTTTTATATTTACTTGAGTTTGATTTATTCTTGGAAATTCGTACTCTACAGGATCTTCAATTGTTGTAATGTTTACATCCGGAGTATTCAAAAGATGCAATATGGCATAAAGAGTTGTCGTTTTACCATGACCTGTTGGTCCAGTAACTAGTATCATACCGTGAGGCTTTTTAATTTCTTCATTTAATATGATAGATGCTTCATCTCCAAAACCTAAATCTTCAAGTGTTAAGGGTCTAGTCGAACTTTTTAACAAACGCATTTCGACTTTTTCTCCATGAAATACTGGCATTATATTTACACGAACATCAAGATTCGTCCCATCTTCAACTTCAAAACGAAAACGCCCATCTTGTGGAATTCTATGTTCGTCTATTTGTAAATTACCCAAAACTTTAACTCTGGCAACAAGTATAGGAGCTATATCTTCCGGTAAATTTAAAATTTCTGACATTACTCCGTCTATACGAAAACGGACTAGTAATTCATGCTCAAGTGGTTCGAAATGTATATCAGAAGAATTTAAAGTTATTGCTTGTTCTATAATATTATCAAGAATAGTCACTATCGGCACTGAAGTTGCATTTTTTGATAAGTCTTTTTCTTTTGTTATCAATAAAGACTGCTCGATATTTTCTGATATTATTTCTTCAAATCCTGAGTTGGCCTTCTTGTTATACAACTTGTATTCATAATGTAAATCTGTAGGTGTAGTTAGATACACATCTACCCAAACATTAAACTTGGCCCTTAAGTACTCGATAGTATCATAATCAAGAGGATCAAGCATCGCTACTTTTATAATCTTTTTATCCTTATCATAAGAAAATATTATTATATTTTTAGACTTAGCATATACTTCTGGAATCAACTCCAAAGTACTCTTTTCTATTAAAATTTTAGTAAGGTTAATTATAGTTACTCCATAATAAGGAGCTAATAATTCAGCTAAATAATTCTCTGTAATTTTTTCATTGCCAATGAGAATATCTGTTATAGTTTGACCACTTCTTCTTGCATCTTCATGGGCTTGGTTGAAATCTTCTTCATTTATAAGATTTGATTCAATTAAAATAGATTTTAATTTTTCTTCACTAATATGCATGTTAATATTGTATCATATACATTAAAATAAAAGAATGATTTTTTATAAATCTTCAACTATATTTATATGAGTATCTTTTGGATTTAAATTATATGAAAAAATTCAAAATCAAATGACCAAAAACTACAGAGATGATCGAGGCTATAATAAAAGCTGGCTCAACCTCTACTGTTTTTTGACCTTTAAAATAATAAAGACCAAACAAAATAATAGAAATTACGAAACCTAAAGGAATTAACACTAAAACACCTGGCCAGCCAGTAGATATCATTAGAATTAGAAGTAATTTTGGACCATCTTGATTAAAACCACCACGTTTATTCATCCATAATCTAAATATTAAATACAACACAAAAGAAATAAAGTAAGAAATAAATACATACAACCAAGTACGCCCTAAAACATAAAAAGTGAAATAGCCCCCTTTATAACTCAATAAAGGTCTAAGCCATTCTAAATACGAAGGCAAAGGTACTACACTACTTAGAGGAGAATGAACAAGGAATTTAGTTATGTCGCTACCATGAGCCCATACATAATACTGTCCCCAAGTTACAAATAAGCCATAAGACAAACTTAGAAATATACTTAATAATAGAATTTTATTATAAGAAATATTTCTGACCCATTCCGGATGAAAATATCTAACACAAACTAAAATTAAAAATAAAATCCAGAGAAATAAAATAAACAAATTCAAATGTGAAAAAATAAAATTTAATATCATACTAAGTTATTATATAGTAAAACACCTCATTTACAAATGAGGTGTTTTACTATTAAACTTTATTGATACTAGAAATCTACACCTGTAGGTGTCTTACCCATGATTGAGAGATTTGTACCTGTCTCATAGTAAAGATTACTATTTCCACCATCATTTAATCTCATATCATTTGGGGCTGTTGTATAAGCAGCACTTTCCAAAGATGCATCTATCTCATAAGCTATTGGACTCTTTGAACAAGCATATCTATAGACTAGATCTGTGTTTGCTGGAGCAGTAACTACAGCTACTGTATTTATAGGATCAACTGGAATATTAGAAATAGGAGAACCTCCTGCTAATGTAGTAAAGTCTACTGGTATCCAACCTGTACCATTTACCAAAGCTGGTGATGCGACTTGAGCTGGAGTTAGTGTTGCAGCTGCTGTTCCATCGATAGTTGTACCATTTGATATAGTACCTGTTCCACTTGGTAGAGAATAATAAATTTTATTACCTGAATTCCAAGTTCCAGCTGTTGTCTGACAAACAGTAGAAGTCGAAGCCCCTCCTAGAAGTGGAGTAGTTGTACTTGTCATATAAAGACCAATAGCGGTCTTAAGTGTACTCAAATCTGAAATTCTTTGAGCATCACGAGACTTCTTCAAAGTTTCTGCAGGATTCAAAACGATAACGAGTGCTACTGAAAGTATCGCAATGATAGCAATAACGATCAAAAGTTCCAATAATGTAAAACCGCCCTTTTTATTATTTTTCATAAAATACTTTTTAATAAAAAAAATTAATAGCTAATAATTAATACTCCCTTTATTATAGCAAGTAATATAAAACAAGTAAATAATTGATAGAATTATACTCCTATATAACCCTTAACTTTATCAACAATACTTTGGATAGAATTATCAATTTTAACCAAATACTCAGTTGCTCCTAATTCCATCGCTCTAGCTCTATCGACATCCTGACCAAGATTAGAAATAACCACAACTGGTACATCTGAATATTCATGATTTTGTCTTATTTCATTTAAAACCCAAAATCCATCTTTTCTAGGAATCATAAGATCTAAAATTATAATATCTGGATTATCTTTAGCCAATAAAATCATAGCCTCTTCACCGTTATGAGCGAGCATGGTTATAATACCCTCTTTCGTTAACTGAATATCATAAACTTTAGATATCTGGGCATCATCCTCTATTATTAATACTTTCTTCTGTGTATCATTCATACTTTATATAGTAACACCTTCAAACATTACGTCAATAAACAAGAATTTGGATTTTACAAACCTTTAAATATTTAAAACATGTAGCATATAGCTATAAAACTTGTTATAATTAAAATACACAAAAAAACAATTATGAACTTTTTAAATCTTTTAACAAAAGAAAAACATATTCTCGGAGTTGAAATCAATGACTTAGTTATCCGAGCTGCTTATTTACGTCCAAGGAAAAATAATTATAAAAAAGGTTTAAATATATCTAACAATGAAATAATTCTAATAGAAGAATTAATTCCATCAGGCACCATAGTAGATGGAGTTATTGTAGATAAAATACTTTTAAGTAAAACTCTTAAAAATATATGGAGAAGGGAAAAACTTTATAAGTTTTATACGGTGGTATCTATACCTGAAGACAATATCTACTCCCGTGTCTTTTCTTTTCCTAAAACAGTCAATGAAGACCACTTGAAACAAGCAGTAGAGCTAGCAATAGACTTTCAATTACCTGTTAAAAAGGAGGATATGTATATCGGATGGGAAAAATCAGAAATCCTTGATAACTCAAATGAAGTTGTCATTTCTGCAATATCAAAAAAAATTATAGATGACTATACAAATGTATTTGAGCTATCTGGTATAAATGTATTAGCATTAGAATCACATATCTCTAGCATCACAAGGACCATCAAGCTGGATAAAGACAAAACAGCACTAATAACAAAAAAAAATCAGAACAGTATCACAATATTTAGTTTAAAAAATAATATTTTTAAATTTTCTCGTACCATACCTACTCTTTATGTAAAAGATGATGAATCTCTAGTAAAAGAAAAAAATAAAGTAAAAGAATCATTGGAATCTGAGTTCAAAGAAAAAATTAATGAATTACTTTTTGATGAAGCTCAAATAAAGGAATCATACTCTAAATACCCAGAATTAAATTCTGGTAAATCAAGCTACAAATGGCTTACTTCAGTAGGTGCCTTAATTAGAAGAGAAAAATCAAACAATGAAGACCTGCAAATAAGTCTATTACCCATAAGTACAGCTGAAGCATATGAATATCAAAGAACAAAAACATTTATTTCATTAATAAGAAATATAACAATTGTAATATCTATATTTTTTGTAGCATCATCTTCTTTGTCTTATTCATATTTATTTTCAATACTACAAAGCACAAACAATAAAATTATAAATATTCAAACACAAAATATATCTGAAGATACTTCAAATAAAGAAAAACTTGTGCAAAGAATAAATATTCTAGCTCTTACTTCTCAAGCTATTTTATCAAATACACCTAAATGGAGTATTATTATAAATGAAATTCATTCAAAAGTTATTGATGGTATTATCATATCGAGCTTTAATGCTTCTTCTGTAAGTGAAGTTATATCTATAACTGGCATAGCTAGAACTCGATTCTTATTAAATCAATTCAAAGAGAATCTACAAAAATCAGATTATTTAGCAGATGTACAACTACCGATTACTAACTTAGAACAAAAAGCAGACATTCCCTATTCAATTTCTTTTAGAATAAAAGATCCGAATATGTTATATAATAAATAATTATGTACACAGCTAATAAAATAATTAAATTAATTGCTTGGAATATTCTAATATCATTAGTCTTTATTTCTGCGTCCCTAGTATCGATAATTTACATAAACAAAAAAATAGAACACATAACTGATTCTATAGTTTTAAAACACAAATTAGAATCTGAACTTAATAAAAAGATTGAACTTTTTTCTACGATAGAAAATGATGTAAAAACTATCGGTAATAATGAAACAATTATCACTAATGCCTTTGTACCTTCTAATGATATATCTGAATTTATTAGCGTATTAGATGCCATATCAACAAACAAAAATATTTCTCAAACGTATCATTTCGAAACACCAATACCATCGACGATTTCTGGATTATTCCCTTTATCTTCTATATCATATTCAGATATTATGTCGACAGACATAAATGGTTTTTCAGATTATTTAAATACATTTGAAAACTTACACTACTTTACTAAAATAGATAGTATAAGTATTTTATCTCAGGATAAACTTGGATGGGATAAGCCTTCAGTAATTAATATTAAAGCAACCCTACTAACTAAAGCTACTGAATAATTTATGAACGAGATAAATAAAAAAGAATTAAAAACAAAAGATAAGATCAAATCCATAAATGTAATATATTTGATTATAATTATATTATATTTTTCTGTAGTGGCTATTGTTTTTTATCATTCAACAAATTTTATCGTAAAAAATATCAATAAAGTATTCTTTAATAATCAAGTTAGTGAGATTCAGGCATTAGATAAGTCTAAATATTCTATACTAGAAAAAAAATTAGGCTTAGTGGATCAAAGCCAAGACTTAAATAATTTAATTACGGTTCAGAATACAACGGAACTACAAAAAGTAATAGAACCAACACCAACAATAATACAAGAGCCTGATAAAACAATACTCACTATAAGTATTATAAATGCTGCCAAAAAAGCTGGAGTTGCATCTAGTCTATCAAAAATTTTAGAGAGTGCTGGCTACAACAAAGCGACAACAAGTGACGCAAAAAAAATATCAACAAAGACAACAATATCTATTAAAGATAGCAAAAAAGATTATAGTCAATCTATAATCGATTTAGTTAAGAAGACACACCCAAATATAGTTACAAAAGTAAATAAAGAAAGCTCAAAATTTGATGTTATTATAACTGTGGGAAAATAATACTTATATTTTCTATTTTAAACCGTGAGATTTAAAACATTCTACGTATTTTTGATCTGTAGTCATTAGGTGATTTATTAACCAATCCTCAAGAAAATCTATAAGTTCAAAAGCAAATTCAACTGTATATTGAGGATATTTCTCTTTCATTTTGGACAATTTATCAGTAAATTCCTTATGCTTAGCAATATGATCTTCTGCTCCTTCATAATTAAATTCCTTAAAATATTTTTCTTCTGTAGCAAAATGAAATATCTTGTATTTAATTAGTGACTCAATTATATTTCCAATATGTTCTTCCGTCGTACCTGTATTTATAGATTCAAGAAGTTCGTTTATAGTACCGAACATTCTTTTGTGTTGATCATCTATCTCTACAACCCCTACACTATACTTTTCATCCCACTCTAATTTATTTATACTCATATTATTTTTTTATAATTATTTATTATTATATTAATACGACACATTTAGTAACCCCTTATTCTAGTATAATAACATTAAAAAATACCATCATCAATGATGTTGGTATTTTTTAAATAAATTATTTTTGCATTAAACTCATAAGTGGTGCTAGGGCTTCACGATGCTTCATTATTTCTGCTTTATATTTATTCATAACCAAGATAGAAGCATACTGTTCTGCTGTCCCTGCCTTTTTCTTTTCTTCTATTTCTTTTGTAATTTTTTCAAAAAGTTCTTTAACTTCCTTATTTGCTTCAAGAGCCTTTAAACTCTCTGCTATCTGAGGGTTATCTTCTAATTGTTTAGTAATTTGTTCTGCTTGTTCTGCAGACATCCCCTTCATTTGAAGAGCTTTTTTTGTTATATATGATTTAAATCCCATAATGTTTTAATTGTAGCAAAAAAGTCATTTTTGTGCGAATATAATAAAATAATGTTAAATAATAAAGTTATTGTCATACTAGGCCAAACCTCTACAGGAAAGAGTAACTTTGCCGTAGAAGTAGCTAAACAAATAAACGGAGAGATTATCTCTGCTGATTCAAGGCAAGTATACAAAGGAATGGATCTAGGAACAGGTAAAATAACTAAAAAAGAGATGCGAGGGGTACCTCATCATTTACTAGATACTTATCCTCCTTCAAAGATATTTACCGTAAATCAATTTCAAAATAATACTGCTAAAAAGATTGAAGAAATAATAAAAAGAGGTAAAGTGCCTATAATCTGTGGCGGTACAGGCTTTTATATAGACGCAGTTGTCGATGGAACTATATTTCCAAATGTTCCTCCAAACAAAAAACTTAGAGAAGAACTCTCAGGTAAATCTAATGAAGACATCCTTAAAATTTTAATAAAATTGGATAAAAATAGAGCTCAAAATATTGATATAAATAATGGAGTGCGTCTTATACGTTCAATAGAGATAGCGGAAGCTCTAGGCTCAGTTCCCGAAACTATTAAAGAAAAATCAAAATATCAATTTTTAAAAATTGGTTTAACATTGCCTCCTGATATACTAAAAGAAAGAATAAAAGCTAGACTACTTTCTCGAATAAAAAAAGGAATGGTTAAAGAAATAGAGAATCTCCATAAAAATGGTACATCTTGGAAGAGACTTGATTCTTTCGGTCTTGAATATAGACATGTTGCTCTATACTTACAAAATAAAATAAAAAAAGATGAGATGATAGAAAAACTCTATACTGATATTTGGCATTTTGCCAAAAGACAAATCACTTGGTTTAAAAGAAATAAAAATACTATATGGTTTGATCCAAGAGAAGAAAAAGAGAAAATAAAAGTCTTAGATAAAATACAAGAATTTGTAAAATAAATAAATTATTTTAAATTAAAAGGATTGAAGTTGGTATCTATATCATAATAGTCTTCATCTTCTCTACTTTTGAGAAAACCCACAACTTTATAAGTCACAGGTGTAAATAATATCTCTATACCCGTCTTAAATAAATAGTTTGAGATGATTAAAGTAATAATCAAAGAACTAGGCAAAATACCCCAAAATGCTATCAGAATAAAAAGAATACTATCTATTAATTCACCGACTAAGGTGGAACCAATAGTTCTAGTCCAAAGCATTTTGCCTTTTGTCCATATCTTCATTTTAGCCAAGATATATGAATTGGAAAACTCTCCAGCACTATAAGCAGCCAAGCTAGCAAGAACTATCCTCGGAGTTAAGCCGAGGATTAAATCATATGCATTTTGATTATTCCAGCCAGGAGCAGATGGCAATTTACCTACAATTATAAATATAAGAGACATCAGTAGTGCCATAAAGAATCCAAGCCAGATAACACGCCTTGATTGTTTGTAACCATAAACCTCTGTCAGAATATCACCGAAAATATAACTCAAAGGAAAAAGCAATGTTCCACCATCAAAAGTGAACCATTTTAAATCTACTATCTTTGTCGAAGCTACATTGGAAATCAATAAAACTGAAACAAAGAAGACGCTTATAATGCTTAGATATTTATAATTTTTTTGCATGAATTTGCGGGCGATGGAGGAATCGAACCCCCACCAAAAGTTTTGGAAACTTTCGTTCTACCACTAAACTAATCGCCCTAATAACTTAAGTACTATATCATAAAAAATAAAAAATCCCCAGAGGGGACTTTTTATTTAACCTGTAATTTTAGCTTCTTTGTGTTTAGTATTCTTAACGCACTTTTTACAGAACTTGTTTAGAGCAAGTTTCTTTGTAACTAATTTTTTATTTTTGCTTGTATAATAGTTTGCACCCTTACAAACACTGCATTTTAATCTCAAAAGTCTATCTTGTGACATAATCCATACAATACTATAAAACACTTAAAAATGCAACCTAAACTATGATCCTTGGTAACAAAGCATTTATTTTCGTAGTAACTTCATAATTTATAGTCCCCATATGATTGGCTACTTCTTCTGCGGTAATCTTAGCCTTATCCTGAGAACCGATTATCACGACTTCGTCTTCCTCTTTAACATCTTTAATATGAGATACATCTACGACAGTCATATTCATGGCTACTCTGCCTAAGATTTTCGCCTTTTTGCCTTTGATTAAAAATTCCCCATTATTTGACATCGAGCGAGTAAGCCCATCAAAATAGCCTTGAGGTATCACAGCAATCTTTGTCACCTTTTTCGTAATATATGTGAGTCCGTATCCAATAGGATAATTAGCAGGAATAATTTTAACCTGAGCAACATGAGTCACCCACTTCAATACAGGTTTCAAAGTTATTTTCTTTTTATTTAAATATTCTAAATGTTCACTTGGCCACATACCATAAAGCCCAATACCAAGACGAACTATACTGTGTAGATTCTCCCCTTTTTCATAAACAAGAATTCCAGAAGTTGCTGATATGTGAGTATTTATATCTTTGTATCCATTCTCTCGAAATACTTCTACGCATTTGTGATATGTATCGATCTGTCTATTTGCATGAGTAGAATTCATAGTATCCTCTATGTTTGCAAAATGCGAATATACTCCATCTAAAGTAACATTTTCTAAATTTTTTATTTCTTTAATTATATTTTCTACCTGAGAAGGCATTATACCTTCTCTACCAAGATAAGAATCTATAGCCAAATGTATTTTTACTTTTGTTTTAGAAACAGAAGCAATATGATTTATCTTCAAAATATGGATTAGATCGAAAGCACAAAGTATAGCATTTATCTCAATGGCTTTTTTTATTCCTTCTTCATTCAAAAATCCAAATATAAAAATTGGCTTTTTAGTTACACTCCTCACCCTTAGAGCTTCTTCTATACTATCTACTTGAAAGTAGTCTACGAAAGGACTAGATATTTTTGCTATCTCTTTATCTCCATGTCCATAAGCATTCGCTTTTATAACAGCAGCAAGCTTTGTCTTACCTTTTAATAAACCTCTAAATTGCTTGATATTGTGTATCAAGTTATCTTTTGAAATTTCTATATATGAAAGGGATTTATTTTGCATTGTGCCGGAGAGAGGACTTGAACCTCCATCCCTTGCGAGACGCGATTTTGAGTCGCGCGCGTATACCAATTCCGCCACTCCGGCCTACATGCCAATACGGCAATAGGAATAGTATACTAGAATTTTATATAAAATCAATTATATTATTTCTGGCTCTTGTTCAAGCTCTATTCCAAATTTATCTTTAACTATTTTGATTATTTCATTACGAGCTTTTATTATATCTTCACAAGTAGCATTGCCATTATTTACAAGGACAAGAGCGCTCTTATCATAAACAGAAACTTTACCAAAAGACTTACCTTTTAAGCCAACATTTTCTATAAGCCAGCCAGCGGGGACCTTGGTATGATTATCATCACTTCGGAAGAATTTAGCATCTGGAAAATCTATTTTAATTTTATCTGCTACAGCATTTAAAACTATTGGATTTTTGAAAAATGAACCTACATTTGGATTTATACTTGGGTTTGGAAGTTTTTCTTTTCGTATATATATAATAGCATCTCGAATCTGCGAAAGAGTTGGACTAACTATTTCCATATCTTCAAAATATTTTGCTACTCCAGGATATTTAGGAATAGAAGGCAAAGATTTGTTCAATCTATAAGTCACTCCTGTTATTATATATTTTCCTTTGGCTTCATTTTTAAAAATACTATTCCTGTATCCAAATTTACAATCTTTATTAGATATTTTGGAAAATTCTCTTTTCTTTATATCAAAAACTTCAACCTCTTGTATAGTATCTTTTACTTCTGAACCATAGGCTCCTATATTCTGTACGGGACTAGCTCCTACTGTGCCAGGAATAAAAGACAGAGCTTCTATACCTACAAGATTCATATCTACAGTTTTACGGACAAAGTTATCCCAATTCTCACCAGCTCCGACTTTGATATCTATATATTCATTTGATTCACCAACAATCTCATGACGCATTATTTCTATTTTCAAAGCCAATACATTTAATACGCCGTCAGAAAATACTACATTTGAACCTCCTCCTAAGACAAAAATTGAAGTTCCACTCTTTTTTTTAAAATCATCAATATTATATAGATCTTCTCTTTTTTCAATTTTTGCAAAATAACGAAATTGCCCTCCAATTTTGAGAGTTGAATAATCTTTGATATCCACATATTCTTCCATCTTTATCATATTGCAATTATATCATATATGATATAAAATAGTAAATATGAAATCAAAACAAACAGAATTACAAAAGATAGGGCTGTTTATAAAGGAATTAAGAGAGCGTAAAAATATGACCCAAGAAGGTTTTGCGAAAGCATTAGAAACTTCCCAGAGTGCTATAGCAAGAATGGAAAAAGGAGAGCAGAATTTTAGTACTGAAATTCTAGGGAAAATAAGTGAAGTATTAAACCATCAAATTGTTTCAATAAATAATTCAATAGATTTCCAGATAGTAGGAGGCAAGAAACTTCACGGAAGTATCAATACGAATTTCTCCAAGAATGGAGCAGTAGGTCTTCTCTGTGCTTCCCTACTAAACAAAGGAAAGACTACACTTCATGGAATAGCTCGTATAGAAGAAGTAAATAGAGTAATCGAAATCCTTGAAAGTATTGGCGTGTCAGTTAAATGGATTGACCGTAATTCTCTTGTTATCAATCCTCCAGCTCAATTCAAAATGGACAAGATAAATGTAGAATCTGCTATTAGAACTCGGTCTGTAATAATGCTTATAGGTCCACTTATACATATTCTTCCATCTTTCTCTATACCCCATGCTTCTGGATGTAAACTAGGTAAAAGAACTATCTCAGCTCACACTTATGCCCTTGAAGACTTGGGGGTTAAAATAAAAACAACTAATACTGAATATAAAATTGAAAATAATAAGTTGAAACCTGCAAATATAGTAATGTATGAAGCTGGAGATACAGCTTGCGAGAATATACTTACTGCTGTAGCTAAAGTTGATGGCACATCCACCATTAGATTTGCTAGTGCAAACTACATGGTTCAAGAGATATGCTTCTTCCTAGAAAAATTGGGTGTTAAAGTCGAAGGAATAGGAACATCAACCCTAGTAGTTCACGGAGTAAAAAATATAAATATGGATATTGAATATACCAACAGTGAAGACCCTATTGAGTCCATGATGTTTATATCTGCAGCTATAGCTACTGATTCAGAATTAAAAATACTTCGTTGTCCTATAGATTTCCTTTCACTTGAGCTTGAAAAATTGAAAAGGATGGGGTTGAAATATAAAATAACTAAACAATATAAATCTTACAACGAGAGAACTAATCTTGTAGATATTCATATTTTCCCTTCTAAGTTAAAAGCACTGGAAGATAAAATACATGCTACTCCTTATCCAGGTATAAATATGGACAACTTACCCTTTTTTGTCCCCATAGCTATAAAAGCTAAAGGTCAGACGATGATCCACGACT